>TARA_R110002051_G_scaffold301924_4_pt1 | contig 13858 bp, 14 predicted proteins | sample TARA_R110002051 | Tara Oceans TARA_R110002051 (sample SAMEA4397023) | marine metagenome | biome: Polar Biome; feature: [MES] marine water layer (ENVO:01000295) within the mesopelagic zone...; material: water (ENVO:00002006), including particulate matter (ENVO:01000060) such...
CGCGATGCGGCGCTTTTCCCGCTCAATATCGACCCCGGCGTGAAACGCCGCGCGCTCACCAAGCTGGAACAGGTCGAGGGTCCGCCCCATGCAGGCCAGCAACAGTCCGGACAGCACGGCGACCACCGAGGTCACCGTCACCGTCATCCAGTTGCCCGAGGCGATGGAGCCCATCGACCAGAAGGTCAGGTCCCGAAGCTGCTGATCGTTGCTGATGAAGACCATGGCGCCGATCAGCGCCCCGGCGATGGCGTTCACCGCCACCCCGGCAAGAATCAGCATGGCGATATTGGTGCCGCCGCCCCGGCTGGAGAAGGAGAAGACGAACCCGGTGACGATGATGCTGCCGATAAAGGCGCCAAGCGGCAGGGCATAGGGCCGCACGAAGGCCGGCAGGTCGCCGACGAAGAAATTGCCGAGAACGATGACACCGACGGCGCCGACCGCCGCTCCTGCGGTCACACCGATCAGGCCCGGATCGGCCAATGGGTTGCGCAGCACGCCCTGCAAGGCGCAACCGGACAGCGCGAGGCCAATGCCGACGGCAAGGCCGAGCACCATCCGGGGCATCCGGATCTGCAGCAGGATTGCCGTCGGGCCGCGCTCGCCCTCACCGATCAGGACGGAAAACAGATCGGACGGCCCGAGCCGCACCGGCCCCAGAGCGACTTCGGCAAAAGCCACAAGCACAACCAGCGCCACAAGGGCGCTGAAAAGCGGCCGGCGTCCAAGAACGCTCGCCGCCCGTCTCTGCAGGGCCGTCGTCACAGCCACCCGTCAGCCGTCCTTCTGCTGCAATGCCGTCGCCAGCTCCCGGACTGCTTGCGGCAGACGCGGGCCAAAGCTGAACAGCAAGATACCTTCCATGGCAACATAGCGCCGGTTCTTGCCGGCCGGCGTGAGCTGGAACTCCGGACGCGAGAGCATGACGTCGATATTGCCCATCCGGTTCACCGTCTGGCTCATCATCAACAACACATCCGGCGCGGCGGTGATGATCGCCTCCTGGGACATCGGTTTGTAGCCCTCGAAGCCCGAGGCCGCGTTCACGCCCCCGGCCAGCGCGATGATGGCATCCGCGGATGTCTCCGTCCCGCCGACAAGCAGCGCCCCGTCAGCCGTATTCAGAACGAAAATGACGCGCGGACGCTCCTTGTTTGCGTTCGCGATTTCGAGGGAAGCCTTCATTTCGTCCGCGAGCTTGAGCGCGAGCGCTTCCGCCTCTTCCGGCATTTCCAGAACCTTGCCGACGAAGCGGATCTTCTCCTGTACCCCGGCGACGGAATCGCCTTTCGGGGCCAGCTCGACCCGCAGACCGGCAGACCGGAGCTGCTCGAGCGCGGGGGGCGGCCCTGCATCATGCGCGGCAATCAGCAGATCGGGCTGCAGCGAGAGAATGCCCTCGGCCGCCAGTCTCCGGATATAGCCGATCTGCGCTTTTTCGGACGCATCAGCCGGGAAATTCGACGTGCTGTCGAGCCCGATCACCCGGTCTCCGGCACCCAACTGATAGATGATCTCGGTAATGTCCCCACCGGCGGAGACGATACGCTGCGGTCCAGCCGCGCGTGCGTCGCCGGATGCAAGCAGAGCGACAGTGAGCAGTATTGCCGTCAGAAATCTCATGCCGCCACTCCTTCGGCAAAGCCATTGATCAGCGAGAGCCAGGCTTCCGGCTCCTCCTCGCCTCCTCCCCGGACCGGGAAGAACTGGCAGATCACCGTGCCGTCGGCCGCGAAGCAGTCGAGCGAGGTGATGTTCAGGCCCTTTTCGGTCGAGGTCTTGCAGACCGCGTAGCAGGCGTCGATCGCCTCGTCCTTCAGATGCAGGTTGAAGCGCGGATCGAGGATGTTCAGCCACCCGCCCGCGCGCTTGATGCGCTGGATCGGGCCGGAATGAACCTGGATGCAGCCGGGGCCGCGCACGAAGCACATGATCGGCAGCCCGCTTTCGGCAACATTGTTCAGCATGTTTTCAACGGCACTGGCCGGAACGGGATTGGCGAAATCGCTCCCCGCCAGCCGCAAGGCCTGACGGCGGCCGATGCCGAGCTCGGCCAGCATGCGGGTGAACTGGTGCCCGTTACCAAGACGACTCCAGCGGGATCGCAGATCCTCGACATCGATCTGATCGTCGGGTCGTTCGGCTTTTATTTCGTCAGGTTCCTCGTACTGGAGCGGCTCCGGCGTCAGGTTCGTGAAGTCCCGCGCCAGTGCGACGAACTTGTCCATATCGGTGCCGCCAACCGCATAGATCTTGAAGGCGGCGGCGCCTGTCTTGTCGAAGAATTGCAAAGAGTGGCGTGTGAGCTTCGGTGACGGGTCGGTGACGTAGAAACCGGTCTTCCACTGCCCAAGGAACATCCTGAGGTCGATTTCCTTGCCAAAGGCCGAGCCCATATGGGTGTTGAACCGCATGTTCTCGAAAGTCCCGGTCTTCTCGTGCACGCAGTGGTCGTTGCGTGTGAGGACCATGACGTCGCCGACCTCGGGCATGCGCTCGATAAGGCCGGCGACGTCCATGCCGGAGACCGACAATCGGCGGACACTGCCATCGTGCTCCCTCGCTTCCAGAAGAGCCGCCTCGGGCACACCGAGCTGTTCGGCTGCTGCCCGGGCACGGACAAATCCTTGCTCTTCCTTCATGCGATTGAGTTCAACCAGCAGTTCTTCCGCCGATCTGGCCGTCATTGTCGTCTCCCGTTTTTATGCGCTGGAGCTCAGCCTCAGAACTGATGAACCAGCGTGACCCGGAACGTACGGCCCTTGCCGTTGTCACCGGACAGATGCTCGCGATAGGTCTTGTCGAGAATGTTCTCGATGCCGAAGCGGAATTCGGAATCCTGCAGGACGCCTTCATCCGGCTTCCAGCTGGCAAAGAGGTTGTGCACCGTATAGCCAGGCGTCGCGGCAGTGCTGCCGGAAACCTTGTCCTGGCCCGCCGCCATGACACCGCGCCAACCGAAATCGACGTTGTATTCCGGCACCCGGCCACCGACGGTCAGAACAAGTTCGTCCGCCGGGATGGAGTTGAGGTCGGTATTGTCCTCCGTATTTTCGCCCCGGAGAGCCGAATAGGCCGCGCGGGTGAAGAAGTAGGTGGACTGGTAGGACGCCTCGAATTCAACACCGACGATTTCCGCCTTGCCGACATTGTAGTAGCTGGAGCGGGTGTTCTCACGCTCGATCAAGTCCTTGACGTCGTTGCGGAAGACCGTCGCCTTCGCCGTGAAGGCATCGTTCGGCTGCGCGATATCGCGGAAGGATGCGGCCACACCTCCTTCGACGTTGAAGGACTTTTCCGGATCGAGATTGAGGTTGCCGCTGGTCGCGTCATAGACCTCGTCCAGCACCGGCATACGCTCCGTGTAGGAGACGGAACCGAAGACACCCCAGTTCTGGTTCAGCTGATAATGCGCCGCGAGCTTCGGCGAGAAGGCCGTGTTCTCGGAACCTTCGCTGACGCTTAGGTTATCGGCCGGGGTGAGCTCGGTGTAATCGACACGCATGCCCGGGATCAGGGTCAGCTTGTCCCAGAGAACGAGCTCGTTCTGGACATAGGCGCCGTACTGCGCGCTTTCGCCGCCCGGATGGAACGAAATGCTTCCGGATGGGTTGGTACTGGACGTCGGCTGATCGGCGGTCCGGGTCTGGAACGCATAACTGACACCGGTGATCAGATAATTCTCGTAATTGTCACCGGTGAAGCTGGCGGTGTTCTCGGCCCGTGCCTGCCAGGTTTCATAGGCATATTCGGTGTCCGCGTAGAGCGACGACGTGCTGGTGGCGGCATTCGAGGAATCGCTCTGGTCGACTTCGGTGTTCGAGTAGGAGGTGAACAGCTCCAGATCGATCAGCGGATTGCTCGTCGGCGTGTAGTTGTAGCTCAGCACGCCGGTCTGGTCGGTAACGGTCCGGTCGACCGTGCCGAACGCGTCGATCGTCCCGGTCTGGGAGTAATCGCTGTCATTCTCTTCCGTCGTCCAGTGCTGATAGGAGGCCCGGAGCTTGTGCTCCTTCGCCGCACCGAACTGATAGGTGCCTTTCAGCAACCCGGACGGTGCCTCGAAGTCGGAGCCGGAGATCGGGGTGCCGTTACCATCCTCATATTCATCCGCCTGGCGGTAATTGAAATTACCGAGCAGATCGAGGCCATCGACCGGCCGCGCGGCAATCGTACTTGAGGAAAGCAGGCCGTCCTGGTTGTTGTGCAGCTCGACCTTCTGGCGGAAGGCAAACTTGTCTTCGCCCTTCAGAAAATCAGCAGCATCCTTTGTCGTCAGGTCGATGACACCGGCCAGTGCGCCAGCACCGTAGAGCGTTGAGGATGCCGGGCCGCGCAGGACCTCCACACGCTTGTAGAGTTCCGGATCGGAGAAGAACGAGCCGACGCGGTACTGCTCGTGGAACTTGGTCGCACCGTCGACCCGGACGATCAGCCGGTTCTCGTCGGATGAGCCGAGGGAGCCGAAGCCTCGGATATTGAAGCTTTCACCGAGCACGCGCTCCGATCCGATCGCCTTGACGCCAGGCAGATCCGTCAGCACATCGCCGATTGTGGTCGGCTGTGCTGCATCCAGATCTTCCTGGTCCACGACGGACACGGATTGCGGCGTTTCGATGGCCACCTTCTCTTTACCCGCTGAAATTACGATACGGTCAAGTTGAGTGGCCTCGCCAGCATGAGCGGACGACACCACAGCGGTGGCGATAGTCGCCGCCGCAGCAATAGCTAAACGCATTCCAAAGCCTCTTCGTCAGGTCGCTGCAATTAGCTGCCTAGCGAAGGGCTGGGTGGCTACTTCTGTCTAAGCCGGAGATACCCTCCGGCGGGTCAGTCATTTCGTGAGGATCAACTTGTTGTTGTTCGTCACACGCAGTCTGTATTCGGACCCGTTGAAAAGCAGGAATACCTCCCGGTCATCCCCCATCAGATCGCTGACGAGAATGCGGTTCTTTTCATCCGAATGATGTGATCCAGCGCCGGTCGCTGTCGCTGTGTCCGGCTCGTCCGAGGGTGTCCCCGCCAACAACTCGGCTCCTCCAATGCTAATTTCACGAACGCGATGTCACGAACGCAAAGCGGGTCTCGCCCGCCAGATATGATGTTGCTGTAATAAACGATGCTTTCTGCAAATACAAATGCAAATCATTCGCATTAGTAAAAACGTATGACATGCCGCCTCCATCAAAGGACGCGGGCACTCATTACCGAAGATTATATTCGATGGAGGTGGTGAAATCGAAGGTGGAGCCATTGATCTCGGGCGGCATCGGCGGCATCGGATCGGCCCGTTTCAGGAGATCGAGAAGAGCCTCGTCCAGGATCTTCCGGCCCGAACTCTTCACGATTGAACGCTTCATGACCTGGCCGGCGCGATTGATCTGGAAACTGAACGCGACCGTGCCTTCGTAACGCCGCAGCCGGGCCGCACGCGGGTATTTCTTGTGCTGCTCAAGCCAGCTCTGGATCGATGCGAAATAGGATTTCCGCGCAGCGGCGGCACCGCCGCCGCCAGAGGAGGCCTGTGTCTGACCAGGGCCCGCCACGCGATTGGGCGCCGAGGAAGCGACATCAAACGTCCCGCTCCCTTTCTTTTTCTGCGCATCCAGCACCTTGTCCGCCAGCACGGCGTCGGCCTTCGGCTGTTTCGGGGCCTCTTCCACCGGCTTTGCCTCGGTGACTTCGGTCTCGACGGGCTTTACCTGTTCAACCGGGCGCGGCTGCTTGACCGTCTCGACCGGTTTCGGCGGCTCCGGCCGTGTGACCGGCAGGGGCGGAGGCTGAACGGCCGCCGTCACGGTTTCCACCGGAACAATCTCGGAAGCTTCAGCCACTTCGGTTTCCTGCGGGACAGGTTCCGTCACGGGCTCGGTGGTTTCCACGGGTTCGGGCTCGATAGGCTCGGCCTCGACCATTTCGACGGGTTCGGCCGGGGTGGTTTCCACGACTTCCGTGACCGGCGTCACCGGCGGAGGGGGCGCAACGGTCTGTTCAACCACCTCCTCCACGGATTCGCCATCGGGCGCGCCGCTGGCCTCGGCGGCCTGAATGGTTTCGGCCAGGGTCTGCGCGGTAACCCCGCCGGCATCCCCCATGATCACGACAAGACCGCCTTCACCCGTATCGACACTGCTGGTCGCGGACTGCTCGAACGCCACGAAGGACAGAACGGCCAGGCCATGCAGCGCAAGCGCGGCGGCGAACCCGGCGATCATTGAGGGGCCGGTGCCACGCCGTTCCACAATCGCGTTCATGACGCCCCCGTGGCCAGCAGACCGAGCTCCTTGAGCCCGACCGCGCGCAATTCCTCGATCAGGGCGATGACCATCGCCGCATCGCTCTGGGCATCCGCCTTCAGCTTCAGGCGCCCGTCCGGATTTTCGGTGAAATAGGTCTTGAGACGCCCGACCACATCCGTCCGGTCAAGGATCTCGTCCCGGAAGGAAAGCCGCCCGTCAGCCGCGACCAGCAAGACCGCCGTGGTGTCATCCGGCTGGCCTGAATTCGCGGTCTCCGGTGGCGTGATGTCCAGCAGCTCGGCCTTCTCAAGCGCCCCCGCCAGCATGAAGAAAATCAGCAGCAGAAAAACGACATTGATCAGCGGCAGGACATTCTCGGCCGCGGACTTTTTCTTGGGTTTTACAAGCCGCATCGCATCAGGGCTCCGACCGGCTCGCCAGGGTCACGTCGGTCAGCCCCCGCTCGCCCGCCATATCCACGGCCTTGACCACGGCCTGAACCGGCACGCCGGTCTCGGCTTCGACCACGATGCGGGGCTTGGGCTCTCGTCCGGCCAGGGTTTTCAGACGCTCGGAGAAATCCGCCAGGCTCATCCGCTCGCCGGAGACCTGATAATCCCCGTCGGCGCGCAATTTTACCAGCACGGAGCCTTCGGACGCGGCACCGGCCGCATTCCCGAGCTTGGCGGTTTTCAGACCGATGGCCCGCCAGTCAAGGAAGCTCGAAGCCAGCATGAAGAAGATGAGAAGAATAAAGACGACGTCGATCAGCGGCGTGAGACTGATCTCCGCCGTGGGGCGTCTGCGCCCGGCACTGAGCCGCATGATGGCCTCACTCCGCGCCTTGAAGCGCGGCTTCCGAAATGGACTCTGCCACAGCCCTGCGACGGACCGGAGCCGGAGCGGCGGTGAAGACCTGCGTTGCCGCGTCTTCCATCGCCCGTCCCGCACGCTCGACAATGCCGTCGACCAGCTGGTGCGCGGCGGTCGCCGGAATGGCAACCACCAGACCGGCGGCCGTGGTCAGCAGCGCGACCCAGATGCCGCCGGAGAGGATCGAGGGATCGACCTTGCTGCCCGCCCCCTCAAGCGCCTTGAAGGCGTCGATCATGCCGATCACGGTGCCGAGCAGACCGATCAGCGGACTGAGCATGGCGATGGCCGACAGCAGACGCAGGCCCGACGACAGCCGGTCCATGAACAATCCGGCGACCCGTTCCACCTCTTCCCGCGCCTCGGCGTCGGAAATATCCCGGTTGTGCCGCAACTGCATGGCGTAACGGGCAATCGCCGCCGCCGGGTGGGCTCCGTCCTCAAGAAGATCGAGCGCAGCCTTGCCGTGGCCGGAACGCCACAGCCCGAGGGCCTCGTCCCGCTCGCGGCCGTTCCACAGGCGCAGCATCAGGAACTGCACCATCTTGGAGGCAAAAACGGTCGTCGCCACCACGGACATGATCGCGAGCAGATACATGATCGGCCCGCCCGCATCCATAAAGCCCATGATCTCTTCGATCGCTTCCGTCATCGATTTTCTCCTGCCACCGCCTCAGCCGCCATCGTCATGAATGCCGTCATTGGGGCGATCCGGTTATTGCGTAAAGGGCACTGCCGCCCGGGATGCCGTCTGCAGACTGTCCGCGCAGAGCTCCGGCGCGACTGCCGCGCTCCCGCCCTCGCATGCCCTCACGCCATTCATCAGGACGCGCCCGACACTGCCGCAGTCGATTTCCTTCAGATCAAACAGTTTCACCCGTGTGTGCTCGGTATGGATCGGGCCCATGTCCGCGATCACGCGACGAACGACGATGCCGTCCGTATCGAACGCGACAAAATCGAGCTTCACGGCTTCGAGGTTCACCCCGGTGGTGTTGTTCACAACCCAGGTGGTGCGGCAGTCACCGCCCACGCTCTCGACCTTGTTCAGCTCAAGAAGCAGGCGTTTTTCCGCCATATCCGTCGCGAGTGCGGGTACGGAAATCGCCACTACCGCAAGCGCGGAGAGCCCCGTTCTGAAAAGACGCGCCAACCCCATGAGCCTACCTTCACGGATGAAATATTATTGCGAGTCATTCGCATTACTGACATGAGGATTAGGTACAGGAACGACATGCCCATTGCAACCACTGTCGTGGTGCTTTTTGGCGACAAAAGCTGCCATTTTTTGCCTTAATTCAGCTCTGCGGCTCAGGAACCGCGCAACTGCGGCGGAAGATCGCGCGTCATACCGCCATTTCCAAGCGCAAGAGCATCTCGCCAGATTTCTCGCGCCCGCAGCATCGGCAACTCCCGCAACCCCCTCAAGCGTCCTGACAACGGCATCCCACTGCGCATCTTCAAGATCGCGCCACACTACATTCAGATGCACGGCAGAATGGGTGAAAAGGTGGCGCAATGCCTGGGCTGGCAATGTCGCGCCGAGGTCGATCTCGGCGTCACGTTCCGCCGCCGAGGCATGCATCGGCGTCTCGACCCCGGTACGTCCCCAATCGGCCAGCCGGGTCAGTGCCCGGGCGTGATAGCCGACATGCGCGACAAGATGCCGCCGGGTCCAGCCGGGCACCAGGGACGGCGCGTCGAGATCCCGGTCGACCAGCTCGTTCAGCTTGCGGGCGAAATAGGCCGTTCCCCGGCGGGCAAGGACAAGATCCTCCGCCGGGGCAGCGGGAGAGTCATACCGGGCACCCGCGCCAAGCCTTGCCCGCAATGCGGCGCGTTCCGCCTCCAGAGAGTCGCCCATCACCGGCCCCAGACCCTCAGTCCTGCACGCCTTCGATCTTGGTGCGGGCGAAATTCAGCCGCTCCATGATCGGAGCGTCGGAGAAGCGGAACAGGTCGAAGCGGGTTTCCGCCTGCAGGGACCACTGGATCCAGGACGGGACGACAAACATGTCACCCTTCTCCAGCTTGTGTTCGACACCGTTCATCACCACCGCGCCAGCGCCTTCGAAAACCTGGAAGACGGAAGAGCCGACCTCGCGGCGCGGCCGCGTCTCGGAGCCCTCGCGCAAGCGGTGGAACTCGGTACGGATGGTCGGCATCACGTCGCCGCCCGTGGTCGGGTTGACGTAGCGGATGGCGGCATGGCCCGGCTCGACCGTCGCCGGCTGGCCTTCATCCTCCAGCAAAAGCTGCTCTGTCAGGGCCCGGTCGGTGAATTCCCAGCGATAGGCGCCGATCGGCGTGCTCACCGTGTCCTGCAGGCCGGAGAGCGGACGCAGACCCGGATGGCACCAGAGCCGCTCGCCCTGCGAGAAATCCGGTGTCGCGTAATCCGTCACCGTGTCGGAGCCGAACTCGAAGAAACCGACATCGTTCTGCTGGGAGAACGGAATATCCAGCCCGTCGATCCAGGTCATCGGCTTGTCGGTGACATTATGGTGGCCATGGAAATGCCAGCCCGGCGTCATCAGCAGGTCGCCCCGGCTCATCCGCACCGGGTCGCCATTCACCACGGTCCAGACCCCCTCACCCTCAACCACGAAACGGAAGGCATTCTGTGCATGCCGGTGCTCCGGCGCGGTTTCCTTCGGGCCGAGATACTGGATCGCGGCCCAGAGCGTCGGGCTGACATAGGCATTGCCGCCCAGCCCCGGATTGGCGAGGCCGATGGCCCGGCGCTCCCCGCCCCGTCCGACCGGCACCAGCTCGCCGGACTTCTCGGCCAGCGGCAGCAGTTTCGACCATTTCCAGACATGCGGCACGGCCTTGGGCTTCGGATGCATCGGCATCAGATCGCCGAGCTGGGTCCAGAGCGGCATCAGGTGCTCGTCCTCGAACCCCTTGTAGAGCGCGCGCAGCTCCGGGCTGTCGTCCGGCTGCATCGCATGGGCAACGTTCGAATGATCCTGTTCTGCGCTCATCTCTTCCTCCTCCGTTCGTGTCACGGCTTATGCCGCGCTCAGTTCTGCAATCCGTTCGAGCCATAGAGCCAGTGCAGCCGGTCGTACCATTCGGCGGGCGTCCGGCTGGACAGCACCTGATTGCGTGCCGCCGCCAAGGCTCCGTCCGGGTGATAGACATAATCGCCGATCAATCGGCTGCCGACCTGTACCCGCGCGGTGCGGGCAATGCGCTGCTGCTGATAGCTCTTCAGGACGGTTTCGATATCACCGTCCCCGCGTTTCATGGCCTCGGCGAGGCAGACCGCGTCTTCCATCGCCATGCAGGCACCTTGCGCGAAATATTGCAGCATGGGATGCGCGGCATCGCCGAGCAAAGCGACGCGGCCATCGACCCAATTGTCCACCGGGTCCCGGTCGCACAGCACCCAGAGTTTCCAGTTGTCACCATGCTCGATGATCTGCCGGGCGCGCGGATGGATATGCTCGAAACCTTGCGCGACCTCGTCCTTGGAGACCGGGCGGCCGGAGATCGCTTCCTGCAGGTCCCGGTGATAGGTCACCACCAGATTGAAGACCTTCCAGCCCTTCAGCGGGTAATGCACGATATGGCATTTCGGCCCGGCCCAGAGCGTCGCCGCGTTCCAGCGCAAGTCTTCCGGCATCTGTTCGGTCGGAATGACGGAGCGGTACGTGGTGTGTCCGGAGATGCGCGGCGCCCCGTCGCCGACGAGTTGAGCCCGGACCGGTGAATGCAGCCCCTCGGCACCGATCAGTGCGCTGCCGGTAATTGGATCGCGGCCGTCCAGCAACAGCGTGACGCTGTTTCCATCCTGCTCATAGCCGGTCGCCTTGTGGCTGGTCCTGAGCTCCACCAGAGGACTGGCTACACAGTAATCCAGCAGCGCCTTGTGCAAATCCGCCCGGTGAACCACGGCATAGGGGTTGCCCATATGACGGCGAAAATCCTCGCCCAGCGGCACCTGGGCGATTTCCTCGGCGGTCTGCGCGTCCATCAGGCGGAGCGCGTCGATATAGACCGCCTGCGCCCGGGCCTCGTCGCCGATGCCGAGATAATCGAAGGAATGAAAGCCGTTCGGGCCAATCTGGATACCGGCCCCGATCTCGCCCAGCTCTGCCGCCTGCTCAAGCACCAGCGATGCAAAACCGTTCTGCGCAAGGCCCGCAGCCGTGGCAAGGCCACCAATGCCGCCACCGGCAATGAGTATGGGTCGATCCGCCATCTATCCTCCCTGCCTCGTCCATCTTCGTGGGGCCGTCTTGCTGCGGCCGTTACCGGTTAAAGGCATTTTTCAGCCTCCAACAGAATACCTGTTGCATCGAAAGGTCAAGTTGATAAGCATACTTACTATATTACAGGCGACAGCCGGAGTTATGATGGCACTTCCGATCCACGGCATGGCCGGACACCTGATCCGGCGACTGAACCAGATTTCGGTGTCGGTGTTTCAGGATCACCTCAAGGCCAGCGGATATGACCTGACGCAGGTGCAATATGCCTGCCTCGCGACACTGGATCAGAAACCCGGCATCGACCAGGCAACCCTCGCCGGGCTGATCGCCTATGACCGGGCAACCATCGGCACCGTTCTCGACAAGCTGGATGCGAAAGGGCTGGTGACACGCAAGGTCAGCCCGCGCGACCGGCGCGCCCGGGAAATGCATCTGACAGACGCGGGCAGCGACCTTTACCGTGCGGTGACCCCGCTGGTGCAGGACATCCAGATGCTGATGACCGGCGGATTGGAACCTGACGAACGCGCGGAATTCCTGCGTCTCGCGGCAAAACTCGCCAATGCCGGAAACGCCCTGAGCCGGGCGCCCCTGATCGAGCCGGATTAAAGCCAGCCTCCTTTTGCCGCACCGGCATCCGGCGCTTTTAACTCGACATACCAGGAATTCTTTCAGATACACCGACTATGGTTGGGGGATCAAAATTCAGGAATGGCAGTTACCGGGTGCGTCTTGCGGCGCGCCTGACGTTGCTTCTGTTCATCCTGAGAGCCGTCATTCCCGTCGGCTACATGCCGGACCTTCAGGCCCTCGCAGATGGCGGAGTCGAGATCGTCATCTGTACGCCGTCCGGGATCGAAACCATCCGGGTAGGCCCCGATGGCCGCCCGATCGGCCCTTCCGATAAAAAGGACAACGGCCAGTCCGCTACGCCGGAATGTCCGTTTCACGCCGCCTTCGCCCACGCCTTCACCGTGCCGGATCTTGCACCGCTCACGAAGATCGCAAGGCTGGCCTCCGTCAATCCAGCGCCCGCATCCGAGGACGTGCCGCTGCCGCCGGCTAACGGCCCGCCGCTCGGCTCCCGCGCTCCTCCCCGGAACCTCGTCTGACCGACTGACCCGATGCCTTCCGGCATTGGATTTTTCCTGTCGTTTCATACGAGGTTTTTTTATGCGTGAACGCAAATCCCTTGCGGCCCGACCGGCCGCGCGAATGCTGCTCTGCGCGGCATTGCTCGCCAGCACGGCAACCGCTGCCCTGGCCCAGACGACCGAAGCGCCGGTCAAACTTGACCCGGTCAGCGTCACCGCGAAACCGGAGCCGTCCCTGACCGTTCCCAGCACCGGGGAAGCCCGGCGCCAGATCGAACAGACACCCGGCGCGGTCGAAGTCATCTCCGACGAAGTCTGGAAGGATGGCGCATCGACAACTTTCAAGGATGTGCTCGACTACGTTCCGGGCGTTTTCGTCCAGCCGAAATGGGGCGAGGATTCCCGCTTCTCCATCCGGGGCTCCGGGCTGTCCCGGAATTTCCATCTGCGCGGTGTGCAGCTCTATCAGGACGGCGTGCCGATGAGCGTCTCCGACGGCAGTGCCGACTTTCAGGAGATCGACCCGACCGCCTATCGTTATGTCGAGGTCTACAAGGGGGCGAACGGCCTGAAATATGGCGCCAACTCCCTCGGCGGGGCGGTGAATTTCGTCACGCCCAGCGGTCATGACGCCCATCTTCTCGAAGGCCGGACAGATATCGGCAGCTTCGGCTTCCGCCGCCTGCAACTGAGCAGCGGTGCCGCGGAGGGTAATGTCGATGGTTTCATCACCGGCTCCTACCTGACTCAGGACGGCTTCCGGGATCACAGCGAAGGCGAATCCAAACGTGCCTCGGGCAATGTCGGCATCCGGATCAGTGACGCAGTCGAGACCCGGTTCTATCTCAACCTGACCGACATCGAACAGGAGATCCCCGGCTCCGTCAGCAAGGCCACCGCCCTGAACGACCCGGAGCCGGCGACCGCAAACAACATCGCCCGGGATTATCAGCGCAACATCGAGTCAGTCCGTATCGCCAACAAGACGACGGTACAGCTCGACGGCGCGACTGCCGAGTTCGGCGGCTATGCCATCAACAAGCACTTGATCCACCCGATCTTCCAATATCTCGACTACACCTATAACGACTTCGGTGCTTTCGCCCGAACCACCAGCGAGCACACCCTGTTCGACCACGGCAACCGGGTGACTGCGGGGATCACCGCATTCGGCGGCTGGGTCGACAACAGGCAATATGTGAATTCAGGCGGCAGCAAGGGTGCGCTTCTGTCCGGCTCGGAAGACCGGTCCTTCAACCTGATCGGCTATGCCGAAAACGGTTTCGACCTGCGGCCGGACCTGACGCTTGTGACCGGTATTCAGCTTGTCCATGCGGTGCGGGAACGGGAAGACGAATTCGCCGACGCCACCGATACCTCCGGCGATAACGACTACACCTTCCTCAACCCGAAACTCGGCCTGCTGTGG
>TARA_R110002051_G_scaffold44442_2_pt1 | contig 13855 bp, 12 predicted proteins | sample TARA_R110002051 | Tara Oceans TARA_R110002051 (sample SAMEA4397023) | marine metagenome | biome: Polar Biome; feature: [MES] marine water layer (ENVO:01000295) within the mesopelagic zone...; material: water (ENVO:00002006), including particulate matter (ENVO:01000060) such as......
GGTCAGCGACAGTTCCTCTGCCATCGCCATGACCGCGTCAAGATCCTTCAGCTGGTTGGCGGAGGCGCCGCCCGGCACGAAGTTACGCTCGACCATACGGGCACCGTGCAGATCCAAGATGCGGCTTTCGGCAAAGCCGCCGCGGATGGCGTCCCGGAAGGCGGCGCGTGAGGCGCCGCCGGCTTCCACCAGGACCATCGCTTCGGCGACGGCGCCGATGGTGACCGCGACGATCTGCTGGTTGGCGAGCTTGCAGATCTGTCCTGCACCGCTCGGCCCCACATGGGTTACGCGGCCGAGGGCTGCAAAGATGTCCTTCAGATCCTCGACATCCGCCGCGTCGCCACCTGCCATGATCGCCAGCGTGCCGGCAGAGGCGCCGGCCGTGCCGCCGGAGACGGGCGCATCCAGATTGCGGATGCCGCGGCCGGCAAGTTTCTCAGCATTCTCGCGGGCGATCGGCGGCGCGATGGAGCTGCAGTCGACGACGATCGTGCCTTTTGCCATCGCATCGGCAACGCCCTTGTCGAAGAGGACGTCGGCGACGGCTGCGCCATTGGTCAGCATCGTGAAGACGACGTCGGCGCCGGTGACGGCCTCGACCGGCGACTGCGCCTGCCTTGCGCCGTCGGCGACGAGCGGCGCTGCCTTTGCCGGATCGCGGTTCCAGACCGTCACCGGAAAGCCAGCCTTCAGCAGACAGCGCACCATGGGTGCGCCCATCAGGCCGGTGCCGAGGAAGGCGATCTGCTTCCTGTCCGTCTTACTCATGCAAGTTTGCCTCCAAGCTCGTCGTCGATGTGAACGCGAATGATCTCATCGAACGACTTTTCGGCCGTGAAGCCAAGCTCCGTTGCGCGCTTTGCCTCAAATCCGGGTGCCCATCCGGCGACCATCTTCATGATCATTTCATCCGGCTCGCGGCGGATGAGGGCGACCGCCTTGTCGCCGGCGACGCGACGCAGGGCTTCGATCTGCTCGCCGACGGTGGCGCTGAGGCCCGGCATCGACAGGTTACGGCGCGGGCCGACCTTGTCGACGTCGATCGTGGCGCCGTGGAGAAGGAAGCCGACGGCCGAGCGCGGGGAGGTGTGCCAGTGGCGGACGTCATCGGAGACCGGCAACACTGCTTCCTGACCGACCAGCGGCTCGCGCAGGATATTGGAAAAGAAGCCCGAGGCGGCCTTGTTCGGCTTGCCGGGGCGGATGCAGATGGTCGGCAGGCGAATGCCGATGCCTTCGAAGAAGCCGCGGCGGCTGTAGTCGGAAAGGAGGAGTTCGCAGATCGCCTTCTGGGTGCCGTAGCTCGTCAGCGGGGTCATGTGGAAATCGTCCGGGATCGGGAAGGGTAGCGGCGCGCCGACGACGGCAATCGACGAGGTGAAGACGACGCGCGGCTTGTAACCGTCTTCGTTGTGGGCAAGGCGGATCGCATCGAAGAGGTAACGGGTGCCGTCGAGGTTGATGCGGTAGCCCTTGTCGAAATCGAGCTCCGCTTCGCCCGACACGATGGCGGCCAGGTGGAAGATCACGTCGGGACGGCCCGCCACCAGCGTCTCGGCCTCGCCGGGAGCGGACAGATCGCTCTCGCGCGCATCGACCGTGCCGGAGAAGCCGGCAGGGGCTTCGGGCTGAACGACATCCACCAGCGTCAGCTTCTCGACCGTCTTGCCGTCGAGGGCCTTGTCGGCAACGAGCCGCTGCGTGAGCTTGCGGCCGACCATGCCTGCCGCGCCGATGATCAGGATATGCATGAGAGAGCTCCTCCACTGAAGCTGCCGGCGGCGGTGGAGCCGCTGCGACATAACGAAAATCCATCTTGTAAGGTTGTCTGATAACTTTATATGGTCGGCTTGCAAATAGTTATTTCAGCATCGGCAGGCGAAGCCCGGGTGGAAGCCTGACACACGGCTGATGCAAGAGAAGGGCCTTGGGCATGACATCGGAAATGAGTGCATCGGTCGGCGAATGGCGCACCGCATTGCGTGCGAGACTGGGCGACGACCTTGTGTTGAGCGAGCGCGACGCGATGATCCCCTATTGCCGCGACTGGCACGGCGATGTGACGAGCGATGCGGTGGCGGTGCTGCGACCCCGCTCGACCGAACAGGTGGCGGAGGCTGTCAAGCTGTGCCGCGAACTCGGCCTGTCGATCGTGCCGCAGGGCGGCAACACCGGTCTCGTGCTGGGAGGCATTCCCGACGCCGGCCAGAACCAGGTGGTTCTCAGCCTGGAGCGCATGAACAGGATCCGGCAGATCGATGCCGATGATTTCTCCGCCGTGGTCGAGGCGGGATGCATTCTGTCCGAACTCAAGGATGCGATTGCGGAGAAGGGCATGTTCTTCCCGTTGGCGCTCGGCGCGCAGGGGACGTGCCGGATCGGCGGCAATGTGTCCACCAACGCAGGCGGCATCAACGTCCTGCGGTACGGCATGACGCGCGAATTGGTTTTTGGCCTTGAAGTGGTCCTGCCGGACGGCAGCATCTTCGAAGGCCTGTCGACCCTGCGCAAGGACAATCGCGGCATCGACCTCAAGCAGCTGTTCATCGGTGCCGAGGGGACGCTCGGCATCATCACCGCGGTCTCAGTCAAGCTCACGCCTTATCCGGACCAGGTCGCGACGGCGCTTCTGGGGCTGGCCTCACTCGAGGATGCGATCACGCTCTTCCGCCGCGCGCGCCGCGACTGCTGCGACCTCATGTCTGCCTTCGAGTTCATGCCGCCGCTCGCCTTCACGCTGGCGAAGGAGGCCATGCCGGACCTGCCCATCCCCATCTCGGCGGAGTATCCGGCCTATGTGCTGATGGAGATCTCCGGATCGGGGCTCGTCGACATCGATGACCTGATGGGCCGCTTCCTGGAAGTCGTGATGGAGGAGGGCATGGTGGTCGACGGCACCATCGCGGCCTCCCAGGCGCAGGCCCGGAACCTCTGGTTGATCCGGGAAGGGATGAACGAAGGCCAGGCCAAGCGGGGCATGCACCTCAGGACCGATGTTTCGGTGCGATTGTCGCAGCTGGCGTCCTTCGTCGCCGATGCCGAGAGCGCGGTCGCGGAGGCCGTCGGCGACGTTACCTGTGTCTCCTACGGCCATGTCGGCGACGGCAATGTCCATCTCAACGTGCTGCCGACCGCCGGTGCTACGCCGGATCAGCAGCTTGAGCAGATGTACAAGGCGAAGGGCGCCATCAATGCGGTTCTTGATCGCTACCAGGGAAGTATCAGCGCCGAGCACGGCATCGGTCGCCTGAAGCGGGAAGACTTCGAGGCGCGCCTGTCGCCGGTGCGGCGCCATCTTCTTACGGCCGTCAAACAGGCAATCGACCCGGATTTCATGATGAATCCCGGCTGCCAATTGAATTTTATCCCGAACTCATAGAAGAAGGAAGGGAAGCCAGGGAGGGCAGAGGTGGCGGTCGCCGATTTCAACCAGATCAGACGGAGCGAACATCTGCCGGCACGCATTGCCGCGCAGATCGGCCGTGAGATCACCGAAGGGCGGATTGCCGCGGGGGAGAAGCTGCCGACGGAGCACCTGCTCGCCAAGACCTTCGGCGTCAGCCGATCGGTCGTCCGCGAGGCGATTGCCCAGCTGCGCAACGAAGGGCTGGTGGAGACGCGGCAGGGCGTGGGCGCCTTCGCCACCGAGTTCGAACGGCGCCAGTCGCTGCGGATCGAGCACGGCGATCCGACCGATCAGCTTGCTTTCCACAATCTCTACCAGCTGCGCATTCCTCTGGAGATAGAAGCTGCCGGTCTTGCCGCCATTCATCGCACCTCGGCGGATCTCGCTCGCCTCGACGAGACGCTGGAGCAGATGACAGGTGCGGAGAAATGGACGGAGCAGGGGATCGTTGCCGATCTGGCGTTTCACCGGGCGCTGGCGACCGCAACGCAGAACGAGTATTTTCCGCTGTTCACCAGCTTCATCGCGGAGCGGATCAGTCTTGCGATCCAGGCCGCCCGGGCAAAGGCGGTGCTGGAGGAAATTGTCGAGGTGACGATCGCTGAGCATGTGGCAATCCGCGATGCGGTGGCGATCGGCGATCCTGTCAAAGCGCGCCAGGCCATGCGCCATCATTTGATCCAGGCCGCAGCGCGCCTGGATCTTGCTTTGGAAACCTTGCAGGGCGAAATATCGTGAGGAAGCGTTCACGGACTTTTTCCCACATTGATCGAGGGCATCTGGACAGGCGCCAAAAGTCATACTAGAAAAGCGCACTTTTGTTGTCAGACATCCTGACAATCAGGGCGATTTCATCGCATGCCAGGGAGGAACTTGGTGAATTCTGAGAATGTGTTGAGCGCGCAGATGATCCTGCCGCAAGACGTAAGCGACGCACTTCTGGTCGGTCGGGTCTGGTCCAAGGACGCCGGTGGTCCATGCCCTGTCTTGCTCAAGAATGATCGAGTGCTGGATCTGTCGTCACTGTCGCCGACACTGTCCGGTCTCCTGGAGATCGAAGACCTCACCACTCGTCTCGAAGACACAAGCCGATTTGCCGACCTCGGCGCGATCGACGCGTTCCTGAATGGTACCGTCGGCGAGCTTCTTGCTCCTGTCGACCTGCAGGCCGTGAAGGCAGCAGGTGTGACCTTCGCTGACAGCATGCTCGAGCGCGTCATCGAAGAGCAGGCCAAGGGTGATCCGCTGCGGGCACAGGAGATCCGCGGCCGGCTGGCGCCGGTCCTCGGCGACAACCTCAAGGGGCTGGTCGCCGGATCCGAGAAGGCTGCCGAGGTCAAGAAGCTGCTGCAGGAGCTCGGCCTCTGGTCGCAGTACCTGGAAGTGGGTATCGGCCCGGACGCCGAGATCTTCACAAAGGCGCAGCCCATGTCCTCCGTCGGCTGCGGTGCCCTCGTCGGCATCCATCCGAAGTCGGACTGGAACAACCCTGAGCCGGAAGTCGTGCTGGCGGTGACATCCACCGGCAAGATCGTCGGCGCCACGCTAGGCAACGACGTCAACCTGCGTGACTTCGAAGGCCGCTCCGCCCTGCTGCTCAGCAAGGCGAAAGACAACAATGCATCCTGCTCGATCGGTCCGTTCATTCGTCTTTTCGATGCCGGCTTCAGCATCGAAGACGTCAAGACGGCGGAGATTGCCCTGACTGTCGAGGGTGCCGACGGTTTCACCATGACGGGCGTCAGCCCGCTGGCAGCCATCAGCCGCACGCCGGAAGACCTGGTGTCACAGCTGCTGAACGACAACCACCAGTACCCGGACGGCGCGGTCCTGTTCCTCGGCACGATGTTTGCGCCGGTCAAGGATCGCCGCGGCGCGGGTCTCGGGTTCACCCACGAAATCGGCGACCGGGTAGAAATATCGACGCCGCGGCTTGGGCGGCTTATAAACTGGGTCGAACATAGCAATCGCTGCCCGCAGTGGACCTTCGGAATTGCTGCGCTGATGAAAAATCTTGCACAACGCGCGCTGCTGTAGGCGAGGCGGGAGGAGTCACATGCAAAGAGCTATCGATCTCTTCTACAAATGTCTGGAACTCCTGCTGATCCTGCTGCTCGGTGGCATGGCGATCATGGTGTTCCTGAATGTCGTGCTGCGCTACGGCTTCAATTCCGGTATCAACGTGTCGGACGAACTGTCGCGCTACTTCTTCGTGTGGCTGACGTTCATCGGCGCCGTTGTCGCGTTCCGGGAGCATTCGCATGTCGGCGTGGAGACGCTGGTGATGCTGTTTGGCCGCACGGGTCGCATCATCTGCATGATCTTGTCGAACATCATCATCATTGCCGTTTCGGGGATCTTCTTCTGGGGAACCTGGAAGCAGGCGCCGATCAATGCCACCATGGACGCTCCTGTCACGCAGTTGTCGATGATCTGGGTCTATGGCATCGGGTTCTTTACCGGTGCAGGTGTCGTCATCATCGCGCTCGAGCGATTGTTGCGCCTACTGACCGGCCGCGTGACCGAAGAAGAGATTGCAGCCTTCGCCGGAGAAAATATGAGTGCCAACCACCTGGCGGAGCGTGCCTGATGACATTAGGCGTCTTTATTGCATCCCTTCTCGGCGCTATGGCCATCGGTGTTCCGGTCGCCTTCTCGCTGATGTTCTGCGGCGTCATGCTCATGTGGTACATGGGCATGTTCAACACACAGATCATCGCCCAGAACATGATCGCGGGTGCTGACACCTTCACGCTTCTTGCCATTCCCTTCTTCATCCTCGCCGGGGAACTGATGAACGCGGGCGGCCTGTCGCGGCGCATCATCGACTTTGCGATCGCCTGCGTCGGCCATATCCGGGGCGGACTTGGCATCGTGGCCATCATGGCCGCGGTGATCATGGCCAGCATCTCGGGCTCCGCGGCTGCCGATACGGCTGCGCTCGCCGCCATCCTGATCCCGATGATGGCAAAGGCCGGCTACAACGTTCCGCGCTCGGCAGGCCTGATTGCAGCCGGCGGCGTTATCGCTCCGGTCATCCCGCCATCGATGGCCTTCATCGTCTTCGGTGTCTCGGCCAACGTCTCGATCACCCAGCTGTTCATGGCCGGCATCGTTCCGGGCCTGCTGATGGCGTTCGCACTGGTCGTGACGTGGCTGATCGTGGTTCGCAAGGACAATGTCCAGGCGCTGCCACGGACCTCGGCGAAGGAACGGGTGCACGCAACGGGCCGCGCGCTCTGGGCACTCGGAATGCCCGTGATCATTCTCGGCGGCATCAAGGCCGGTGTCGTCACGCCGACCGAAGCCGCCGTCGTGGCTGCTGCTTATGCCATGTTCGTCGGAATGGTGATCTACCGTGAGCTCGCACCGCGCGATCTGCCGGCCGTCATCCTGCAGGCGGCAAAGACCACCGCCGTCGTCATGTTCCTCGTCTGTGCCGCGCTTGTCTCGGCCTGGCTGATCACCGCTGCCAACATTCCGGCTGAAATCACCGGCTATATCGAGCCCTTGATCGACCGCCCGATGCTGCTGATGTTCGTGATCATGCTGCTGGTTCTGGTCGTCGGTACGGCACTTGACCTGACGCCCACGATCCTGATCCTGACGCCTGTGCTGATGCCGATCGTCAAGCAGGCGGGGATTGACCCGGTCTACTTCGGCGTGTTGTTCATCATGAACACCTGCATCGGCCTTCTGACGCCGCCGGTCGGCGTCGTCCTGAACGTCGTCAGCGGCGTCGGCCGTGTCCCGCTGGGACAAGTCACCATCGGCGTCTGGCCATTCCTGGTCACGCAGGTTCTGGTGCTTTTCCTTCTGGTCCTGTTCCCAGATATCGTCCTCGTGCCCGCACGATGGCTCTACTAATCCACAACCCCTCAGCAACCTATCCTAGGGAGGATACTACCATGAGAAAACTGCTTCTTGCCTCGACTGCCATCGCCTTCGGCCTTTCGGCTGCAGCTCCGGCCTTCGCGGAATTCAACGATCGCAACATCCGCGTTTCGAACGGCATCAACGAAGACCACCCGGTCGGTAACGGCATCAAGGCTATGCAGGCCTGCCTCGACGACAAGTCGGGCGGCAAGCTGAAGCTCACCGCCTTCTGGGGCGGCGCACTCGGCGGCGACCTTCAGGCAACCCAGGCGCTCCGTTCGGGCGTTCAGGAAGCCGTCGTGACGTCTTCTTCGCCGCTGGTCGGCATCATTCCGGCACTCGGCGTATTCGACCTGCCGTTCCTCTTTGCCAATGCCGCAGAAGCCTACGAAGTCCTCGACGGCGAATTCGGCGACATGATGAACGAGAAGCTTGCAGAAGCTGGCCTCGTGAACCTGGCGTACTGGGAAAACGGCTTCCGCAACCTGTCGAACTCGGTTCGCCCGGTCACCAAGTGGGAAGACTTCCAGGGGATGAAGGTTCGCGTCATGCAGAACAACATCTTCCTCGACACCTTCCAGAACCTCGGTGCCAACGCCACTCCGATGGCCTTCGGCGAAGTCTTCTCGGCGCTGGAAACCAATGCGATCGACGCCCAGGAAAACCCCTACGTGACGATCGACACTTCCAAGTTCTACGAAGTGCAGAAGTACGTCACCGAGACGAACCACGCCTACACGCCGTTCCTGTTCCTGTTCTCGAAGCCGATCTTCGACAGCTACACAGCCGAAGAGCAGGCAGCCCTTCGCGAGTGCGCAGTCGTCGGTCGTGACGAAGAGCGCAAGGTGATCCAGGACCTCAACATGAAGTCGCTGGAGAAGATCAAGGAAGCCGGCCTGGAAGTGAACACGCTGTCTGAAGAAGAGCAGGCACGTATTCGCGAGAAGTCCATGGTCGTCTACGAAAAGCACAAGGCCGCCATCGGCGCGGACGTGGTCGACAGCATCGTCGCCAAGCTCGCAGAGATCCGTAAGTAACGGATCCCACAAGTGGCCGCGCCCTGAGTGCGGCATCACCTTCAGGAAATGCCCGCGGCTTCTGCTGCGGGCATTTTTCGTTGGAGGAACTTCCGTCGAGGGCATGCGAAGAGGTGACCTCTGGGACTGTGTCTCCTGGGAGTGGCTACAGAAAAGGGCCGCTCTCTGTGAAAAAAGCGGCCCCTAGGTTCAGATCGATCGCTCTCGTGAAGCCTTCAGGGAATCTCTACCGGCCTGTCTGCCGGCTGGCGTTTCTTCAGCATCTGTTCGCGGATGAAGATGAACAGGCCGGAGGCGACGATGAGGCCCGCACCGATCATCATGCTGAGCCGCGGGACGTCGCCAAAGAACATCCAGCCGAAGATCACCGCATAGAGCAGCAACGTGTACTGCAGCGGCGCGACAGTCGCGGCATCCGACATCTTCAGGGCGCGATTGACGAGCATGTGCGCGCTCATCGCGACCACGCCCAAGAGGCAGAGCAGCATCAGATCGACGCCCGATGCGATCGGGGCCCAGTCGAAGGGGGCAAAGACAAGCCCCGCAAGGGCAGCAGCCGAGGTCTGGAAAAGAACCAGCGTGCTGTCGGGCGTTGCGCGCAGGAAGCGGCCGGAGATCATCATGAAGGCGAAGGCGGCGCTGCCGATGATCGAGATGATCGCCGGGCCCGTGAACATGGCACTCGAGGGCTCAAGCGTGATGATGACGCCGACGAAGCCGATGGCAATGGCTGTCCAGCGGCGCCAGCCGACGCTCTCGCCCAGCAGCAGCGGGGAAGCCGCCGCCACGTAGATCGGTGCGGCCAGCCAGAAGGTCATGACGTCGGCAAGGGGCAGGTACATGACCGCGTAATAGAAGCAGAAGACCTCTGCCGTCGAAAAGATCACGCGGGCGAGTTGCATGCCCTTCCGCTCCGCTCCGAGGATCGGCGCAAGGCCTGCCTTCCAGAGAAGGGGAGACAGGATGACGAGCGCGGCGATACTGCGGATCAGGATGACCTGGCCCAGTCCATAAGAGGAGACAAGCCATTTGCCCATGGCGTCGTTCAGGGCAAAAAACAGCATGCCGAGCAACATCACCAGCGGCCCGGCGGCCGACGAGGTTCCCAAGCCGGCCGCAACCGATGCGATCTTATTCAATTCTTCCTCCCAGAATATCGATGGTCGTCAGATATCGGCGATGTCGGAGAATCGCCGGCTGACGGTGAAGTTCTCTTCTAGGTCCGGATGAAGTTCCATGCCAAGCCCTGGACCGGGCGGAACGGTGATCATGCCGTTCTTTACCTCCGGCAGCGCCGTGACGAGATCCCGGTACCAGGTGTTGTAGAAGGCGCGAACGCTTTCCTGGACGAGTGCATTGGGCGCGTTCAGCGACAGGTGGGTGGAGGCGCAGAGAACCACCGGCCCGGTGCAGTCATGCGGCGCGACGGGCAGATGCCAGGCCTCGGCCATGGAGGCGATCTTGCGGGCTTCGGACAGGCCACCGCACCACGAGATATCGAGCATGACGATGCCGGCGACACCGGTCTCCAGATAGTCGCGGAAGCCCCAGCGGGTGGCCAGCGTCTCGGACGCCGAAATGGGGGCAGGCGAGGCGTCCGCATAGCGCTTCAGGCTCGACAGACTGTCCATCTTGATCGGGTCCTCGTGCCAGAAGGTGTTGTAGGGCTCGAGCGCCTTGGCGATCTGGATGGCGGGCAGGAGCTGCCACATGGAGTGGAACTCGACCATGATGTCGATCTTGTCGCCGACGGCCTTGCGGATCTTCTCGAAAGGTTCAAGCGCGAGCTTCAGGTCCGGCATGGAGATATATTGGCCGCGCGTCTTCTCGGCGGCGGCGTCGAAGGGCCAGATCTTCATGGCGGTGATGCCATCGGCCAGAAGCGACTCGGCAAGCTCGTCGGCACGGTGCAGGAAGCCGTTCAGGTCGTCATAGGCAGTTCCACCCGTCATGCCGTAGTTGGCGGTGGTTTGCCCGGTGTTCTTCTTGATGTATTCGGTCCCGGCGCAGGTGTTGTAGGTGCGGATTTCCTTGCGGCTGAAGCCGCCCAGCAGCTGGGCGATCGGCTGGTTCACCGCCTTGCCGAAGATGTCCCAGAGCGCGATGTCGAAAGCCGAGTTGCCGCGGACCTCCGCGCCGGACGAGCGGAAGCCGATGTAGCCGACGAGATCGCTGGCCAGGAGATCGATCTGCAGAGGGTCGCGGCCGAGCACGCGCGGCGCGACATACTCATGGATGTAGCTCTCGACGGTCTCTGCGCCGAAGAAGGTCTCTCCCAGCCCGGTGATGCCTTCGTCGGTGTGGACCAGCACCCAGAGCAGGTTGGAGCGCTCCGCAATGCGGACGGTTTCGAGTTTGGTGATCTTCATGGAGTGTCCTTTGAACTAGATGAGGCCGGCGGTGACGAGCGCCTTGAGGCTGATGTCGAAATGCTGGTTCATGGCCGCGGTGGCGGCACATGGGTCGCCGGCAAGGATGGCCTGGCCGATCTCGCGGTGAAGCAGGTTCATCCCCTGCCGATCGGCATCACTCGAACGGCTTCGCCAGCCGATCGGCCACGTCTCACGGGTGACGTTCTGGAACGCCCCCAGAATGAGTGCGAAAACGGGGTTGCGGGAGGCGCGGGCAATCGCGAGGTGTAAGGCGATGTCGTGCTCCATCACCTTTTCCGGCAGATGAAAGTCGGTCGCCATCGCTTCTGCATGCGCGAGGATGAGCTGGGCTTCCGCCTCGTTCCGGCGCAGTGCCGCCAAGGCGGCGGTCCGGGCTTCGATGGTGCGTCGAGCGTCATAGATCTGCTGGATGTCGATCTGGTCGATGACCACGCCGTGTTCGATCATCAGCCCGAAGGCATCGTCGTTGAGCCTGGCGACCGTCGGTCGTTTGCCGGCTCCCAATTCGACGAGCCGGAGCGCGGCCAGGGATCGCAGTGCCTCGCGAACGACAGTCCTGGACACCTGCAGATCCTTCGACAGGACCGCTTCGGCGGGTAGGCGGTCGCCCGGCTTCAGATCCTGCTCACGGATCAGCCGCGCAATGGCCGCGACGGCACCGCCGACGAAATCGGGGCTCGTCCCCATGAGCTGTGTCGCCAACATATCCTACCGATTCCCCAAAGCTGTATGACAGGTTTAGGGGGAATCGCAGGTGGAGGCAAGACCACGGAGGGTTTTGGTTCAGACGAGCCTAGCCAGCCTGCGCTGCGTCGTAGGCAGTCAGGGTCAGCTTTGCACGCTCGACGACATCGGCCGCGCTCATACCAGGCTTGTACAGGCTGGAGCCAAGCCCGAAGGCGGTGATGCCGGCTCGCATATAGTCGGCGAAGTTGACCTCGGAGACGCCACCGACAGCGGCGATCAGCAGGTCCTTCGGCAGGACGGCGCGAATGGCGCTGATACCCGCAGGCCCGAGCACATTGGCTGGAAAGAACTTCAAGCCGGTCGCGCCGGCGCGGGCGGCAGCCAGGGCTTCCGTCGGGGTGAAGACGCCCGGCAGGGTCACCATGCCACGCGCCACGGCCGCCTTGATTACCTCCGGCTCGACGTTCGGGCTGACCATGAGCCTGCCCCCGGCGGCGTCAAGGCTCGCCACATCCTCGAGGGTGAGCACCGTTCCGGCGCCGATCAGGCAGTCGGCAGGCGCCATCTTCGCGGCGACCTCGATGGACCGGAACGGATCCGGAGAGTTCAGCGGGATCTCGATGGCGGTGAAGCCCGCCTGGATCAGGCCGCCGACGACACCCTCCGTCTCTTCCGGTCGCAGTCCCCGCAGGATGGCGACCAGGGGGTATTGCATGGCGGGGAAGGGGATGCGGTTCATGGCTGTTCCTCGGGCTTGGCGAGCAGGATCTTGTGTGCGGCGGCGGAGAGGCCCCGCCGCACCGCTTCATCGGCATCAATGGTCTGGAAAGAAAGTGAGAGCACCGACAACGCGCTCTCGTAGAGGCTGCGCAGTTTGCCGGAGGCAACAAGCCGGATCACCGGGCGTTCGGCGGCAGAGCCCAGAGCGCCGGCGATCTCCAGCCCGATCAGCGTGCCAGACAGGCGGGCTGCAGCATCCGTCGGGGACAGGTCCTGCAGAAGCGTTCCGGAGCGGACGGTGAAGAGGATGTTGCTCACCCGCTGCGGCGCCCGGAAGGCGGCTTTCACGGCGCTCAGAAAGGCGGGGCAATCCGCATCAAAGGACGCGGCGCCGGCGACGGAGTGGGAGAGAACCGAGTGCTTCGAGAGAAGGTCGAAGAGTTCGCCGGTCATGAAGGTCGCGAAGCCCGTGACGAGATCATTCGTGACCGTCACCCATTTCGAATGCGTGCCGGGCATGCAGACGATCTGAGGGCTTTCAGTTGCTGACTGGAGCGCGCCCAGCAGCTGGGTTTCCTCGCCGCGCATCACGTCTGGGGCATCGGCGTGCCGTTGGGCCAGGCCCGGGAGGATGCGCACGTCACGATCTATGCCGGACACCCGCACAGCTCCGGCAAGAACAGCCGGCAAGGGGGCCGGAACGTCGACATAGCCCGCCTCGACCCAGCCCTGCCGTGCGCCGGCCATGCCGCAGACGATCACCGGCAGGTCCGACGGTGCTGCCAGCGCGCTCAAATGGGCCGTAAGCACCTGCGGAAAGCCTGTCTGCGCCGCGGACGTCATGCCTTCGCTGCTGCGCCGCTCCGCCAGGACGGTGTCCTCGGCATCCATCAGCCAGAGGCGGAAGCTGCTCGTTCCCCAGTCGACGGCGGCATAGGCGGGTTTGGTCAAAGCAGTCCTCCATCGATGATCATGGTTTGCGCCGTCATACCGGCTGCTGCCGCCGATGCAAGGAAGAGGCAGGGTCCGACGACATCCTCTGCGGTAAGGGTCCGCTTCAGGCACTGCCGCCCGACAATCTCCGCAATCCCCGTATCCGTCAGCCACAGGCGCTTCTGACGCTCCGTCACGATCATGCCCGGCAGGATGGCGTTGACGCGGATGCCCTCGGGACCGAGCCGGCCGGCCAGGCTCTTCGTCAGTCCGACGATGCCGGCCTTGGCCGTCGCATAGGCCGGCAGGTCGCCCATGTTGAGCAGGTAGGAGATCGAGGAGAAGTTGACGATGGAAGCGCCGGGCGCCCTGCGTAGGTGCGGCAGGGCTGCCTGCGAGGTGAAGAACATCTGCTTCAGGTTGATTGCCTGGCTTTCGTCCCAATAGGCTTCCGACACGGTGTCCACATCATGGCGATCGTCCCAGCCGGCATTGTTGACCAGCACCGAAAGCGATCCTGCCGCACGGGCCGCTTCATCGACGGCGGCGCGCGTCTCTGCGACCTGCCTCAGATCGGCGTGCAGAAATGTGATGGGGTGGCGCGATGAGAGCGAAATGCGCGCTGCAAGTTCCCGGCCCACGTCGTCAGCAATGTCAATGAAGGAAACGCGGGCACCCTGTGCTGCGAACGCCGCCGTCAGCGCCGCGCCAATGCCCGTTGCACCGCCGGTGATCAGAACGCTCTTGCCGGCAAGGTCGGGATGCTGGACGACGACATCGGCCAAGGCTTTCCCTCCGGC
>TARA_R110002051_G_scaffold265548_1_pt1 | contig 13838 bp, 11 predicted proteins | sample TARA_R110002051 | Tara Oceans TARA_R110002051 (sample SAMEA4397023) | marine metagenome | biome: Polar Biome; feature: [MES] marine water layer (ENVO:01000295) within the mesopelagic zone...; material: water (ENVO:00002006), including particulate matter (ENVO:01000060) such...
CGCCGCACCCAGACGGTCCTGCCCGGTGTGTCTGTTATCGAACGGTGCTTCGCCTTCGGCGCAAAATCGCGCTTTCTGCATTGCGGCATGTTTCTTTTGGGTTTTCTATCTATAGTAGCGTAAATGGGACCCAAATGCGCAGCTTTTGCTAGTTTTCTGGTGATTAGTTCAGTACCCGAATGGGCCTGCGTCGGGCCGAGTTAAAAAAGGATTTAGGCGAGCCAGCAAAATTTGGCATTTTTACCGGACTGTCTTACCTTCATTGAACAATTTCAGAGACCATATCCATGCATATCGACGACATTCATAATCTGTCCAGAGCGGCGAAGCGGGCAATCATCATGGCTGTGGATAGCTTGCTTGTCCCTGTCAGTTTGTACTGCGCGTTTGCACTGCGCTACGGAACCAGTGCGCCGTGGGAATTCATTTCGTCCAGCTGGGCGCTTTTTGGGGCGATGACCATTCTGGGTGTCGCTATCACGTGGGCCTTGGGACTTCATCGCATCAAGCTGAACGCTTTCGACACGCATTCGATGTCAAATATCGGGATAGCGGCCATTTTGCTTGCGCTGAGCGCGATGGTTTTGAGCTACATGATGAATCTGTCCGCACCGCGGTCCGTGCCCTTGTTGTTGGGCCTGTTCTTTTGCCTGTTCGCGGTTGTTGCGCGGGTCGGGGGGCTGTCGCTACTGCGCTGGCTGTCTGACCGAGACAGTGATCGCAAGCCTGTCGCGATTTATGGGGCGGGGGCGGCGGGCATCCAGCTTGCAGCAGCGTTACGCCAAGCGCGCGAGGCGCGGCCGGTGTTTTTCATCGACGATAACCCCAACCTCCATGGGCTCATGGTGGCCGGTCTGCGGGTGCATTCCCCCAAAAAGCTGTCAAAGCTGATTGACGCACGCGGCATTGAACAGGTTCTCCTAGCGGTGCCATCGATGTCGAAGGAACGTCGGGACGAACTCATCGGCAAACTTTCAATCCATCAGGTAGAGGTGCAGGTACTGCCGTCTTATGTTGAATTGATGTCGGGCAAGGGGCTGATGGAAAGCCTGCGGACCGTAGCGCCTGACCAGTTGTTGGGTCGTGACAAGGTTGCGCTTGATACGCCTGAGATCGCCAAAACCTATGCCGGCCGCGTCGTGATGGTGACCGGGGCAGGGGGGTCGATCGGGTCCGAGCTTTGCCGGCAGTTGATGAACTGTAACCCTGCGCGGGTCATCCTGTTCGAACAGGGTGAGTTCCAGCTTTATACCATCGATCAGGAACTTCAGGCAGAGGCGAAGGCAACGGGCATTCCTGTCGTTGCGCGACTTGGGTCCGTAACCAACAAGGCGCGTGTCGCTGGTGTGATTGCCGAGGAAAAGGTCGAAATCATCCTCCACGCAGCGGCCTACAAGCATGTGCCACTGGTCGAAGAGAATGAGCTGGAAGGGGCGCGGAACAACGTGCTTGGCACGCAGGTGGTAGCCGAATGTGCTTCCGAGGCGAAGCTGGAGCGGTTCATTCTGGTGTCGACCGACAAGGCCGTCCGGCCCACTAACATCATGGGAGCCACAAAGCGAATGGCCGAACTGGTGGTGCAGGACACCCAGACGCGGCACAAAGCCACGAAATTTGCGATGGTGCGATTCGGCAACGTCCTAGGGTCGTCAGGGTCCGTATTGCCGCTCTTCCAAAAACAGATCGCGCGCGGGGGGCCGGTCACGGTAACCCACAAGGACGTCACGCGTTACTTCATGACTATCCCCGAAGCAGCCCGCTTGGTTCTGCTCGCGGGCGCTTATGCCAAAGGGGGAGATGTCTTCGTGCTCGACATGGGAGAACCGCAGAAGATTATCGATATCGCTCACCGCATGATTGCGCTGTCTGGGCGCAAGGTCAAAGATCCAGACACGGGTGAAGGTGATATCGAGGTGAAAGTTACCGGGCTGCGCCCTGGTGAAAAGCTATATGAGGAACTGCTTATTGACGGTGATAATCTGTTGCCGACACCTCACGCCAAGATTCTGCGCGCGCAGGAGTGTATGCTGAGCCAGATCGAGGTCGCATCGATGCTGCGCGAGTTGCAGGGCTCGATTGCAGAAGCGAATAAGGCGCGGCTGCGGAGATTAATTGCCGCTCGGGTGGAGGGGTATCATGTGCAGGGAGAAGATAGTCAGGTGAGTTCGCCCCCATGATCGCAGTTTGAACTGACTGGGCCGGTTGCCTCTCTCACGGCGTTCTCCCTTCGGGGGTTGCGCCGGATTGGCTGGTGCCGAGCCTCAAAAATGGGGGAGAGACCAAATTTACGAATCCGCCAAATGGTGCCACGGGCGTCAGCCGGTGGTCCTTGACTTCGCAGTGTTTCCGGTTTGGCGACGTTTCTTGAATACAGTCATAAACATGATTTGGGCATCAAAACACAAGTTACGGTTCTTCTGGTATATTAGATCCAGCCGAACTTTTCGAGGTACGCATGAACGCGAATAAATAGCGTCCGTGTCATTGACATTAAAGGCACGGGCAAGCAACATTTCTTCATGAGCGTGAAATTTTATTGATGCCAGACCAGTAATCCCAGGCCGCGATTTCAGGACTTGGGCGTATAGATCGGGAAATTTTTCAACATACTGACGTAGAGGTGGCCTGGGCCCGACAAAACTGATTTCGCCCAATATGACATTCCAAAGTTGTGGCAGTTCATCCAATCGTGTACGGCGCAGGAAACGACCCGTTCGAGTAATTCGTTCAGCTTTGTCTCCGCCAGATACGCCGCTATCCGTCGCAACCGACTTCATAGTACGAAACTTAATTAATCCAAATCCTTGATTAGGAGTTTTCATTCTTTCAGAGATATAGAAAACAGGCCTTCCATCTTTGATTAAGATAAGGACAGCGACGATTGCAATTACCGGCAATAGTAAAACTGCTAAAAGCATTGCGATGCCAAGGTCAAAAATCCGTTTCGTGGTGATCATCTATCCACACCTTTTCCATTCTGAGATTAGCGTTGAAGCTGAGCCAATCCCAGTTTCTAGTGATACGAGCTTAGCCAGCCTTTCACAATTCAACACGATACGCTGGGGAACATGAGGCGGTGGCTTGCGGGACGTCCAAGGTAGATCCGCAGCCTCGGCTAGTTCTTCCATATAGACCGGGCTTGGGGCGGCAACGTTCAACAAAAATGGAAGCTCAGCATCGTGGTAAGCCAGTTGGCCTAAAATACTGCCTAGGCTGGAGGGGCCGATATAAGATCGTTGTGGTCCATGGCCATCCGGAAAGCAGTCAATCTTAAGTGGAGCCCGATCATTTGCCTGCGGTGCCCTGAGCAAAAGAGCGTCAGCACCGGCGACATTGCCGATCCGTAAACAGCACAATTCGGTGCCCTCATCGCGGAAATACTGGGCTAAGAGTTCCATTTCAACTTTGGAAGCTCCATAAGCATTGAGGGGTCTACAAGGATGGTTTTCGGCCAGCGCGTTTCCTTCTCCTGCACCGTAAACGGCCGAAGAAGATGCAAGCAATACCCGCGGAACTCCCAATGAGCGTGCCGCCGTGAGGTAGGCATTCGCGATTGCGACATTATCACTCATCTCAGAACCAGTGGCGGGGGTAGTCCCGGCGAGAATTATAAACGTAGTAATAGCACCGTTTAACTCCATCCAGCGCCCTACTGGATCCAGTCCCTTCGATATGTCCCAGACTAGGTCCGTTTGGCACTCACTCTGCTGGTCGAATCGATACTGTGCAGGGTCCTGGCTCCACTCATGGTTACTTGATCGCCATGCCCGGACAACCATGCGTCCGATTCTTCCTGATGCTCCAATAAGAAGAGATTTTTTGGCCATCAATGTTAGTTCCTTGAATCTTAAAATTCATCAGCTGTGATAATAGGCGCGATAGTATACTTTTTAAACTAATCCGATATCTTTAAGCATCTGTTCATTCACCTTCAGAACGTCAAACTTCTCCCGGGCTATTCGTAAGCTTTCCCCACCCATAGCTGTAATCAGATCTGGAGTGTCCAGAAATCGTCGCATGGCTATTTCGAGCGCTTCAGCATCCCGCGGCGGCACTAGGTATCCGTTCGCACCACAAATAACCGTTTCTCGGCACCCCGGCGCATCTGTAGTGATTATGGCACGACCAGTGGCCATAGCTTCCAGAACAGACCTCGGTGTTCCTTCCCGATAGCTTGGCAAAACATAAATATGACAATCGGCAAGATAGGAACGCACGTCTCTTTGTGGACCATGCCAAGTCACGGAGTTCTCTGCCACCCAGTTTTCAAGCGTTTCTCGAGAAAACGAATCGGGGTTTGCATCTGTACCCCCCACAAGATCGAACTGGACTTCGGGGTGCGTGGCTTTGATTTGCCTCGCAGCGGTTACAAATTCCCGTATTCCCTTGTCTCCCAACATGCGGGCAATAAGCAAAAATCTGATCGACCCAGTCGTTCGCGAGAGAGGAAAAGGTGGGAATCGTTCCAAGTCAACGCCTGAACCGTTGACCACTGACACGGACGCGCCGGGTTTTATTAGTCCTAGTTTCGAGAATAACGTCGCATCATCTGGATTTTGAAAGAACACATGATCCGTATGGCTTAGCGCCTTGCGGTATAAGGTATGCAGGATACCCCGCACCAAGCGCCGCCTGCCACGTGCTTCACCAGTAAAAGCATAGCCTAGTCCAGGAATAAGAGCGATGCGACGTGGAACCTTGGCCAATGTTGCGGCCAAAGTCCCCCAGATCACGGGCTTGACAGTATAGCTAAGAACAATGTCAAAGTTGGTCGCGTGCATTATCTCGTAAAGAATCCTTGCGGCGCGGAGGTCACTTATAGGATTCATGCCAGCACGTTCGAACGGAACGTTATGTATAGAGATGTCATTTTTTCTCAAAACATGGACTGTTTCATCATCTTCCGACAGATTCGGCGCGCCTACGTGGACCTCGTAACCGAGCGATCTGAAGCGTTGCAGCAGCGGCAACCGAAAGTTCACCAACGACGAGGCCTCACCAGCTATGACAAAGATCGTTTTGGTTTGGGAAACCTTAGAGACTCGCATGCACGTTTCCTCTGACGAAAGAAGCTGATCAAATTAATAAAATGAACGGCACAGTGAAATATAAGCTTGAGCCGTACTGTCGAGAGGAAATCTTTCCTTGATCCGTTCGCGAGCTCGTTCACCTGATATTCTGCGCATTGATGGATCGGCGAGGAATTTACGCATAGCCGTCTCAAGCGAAGTGGGGGATTCAGGCCGAACAATTAGTCCAGTATCGTCCAGCACGAATGCGCTATCGCCCACACTCGTCGCTATACAGGCAAGCCCAGTCGACATAGCCTCACCAAGTACATTTGGAAAACCCTCCGCGCGCGAAGATTGCGTGAAAATATCCATTGCAGACAAGACTGAAGGCACGTCACGCCGGTCCCCAAGAAGATGAACGCGTGGCCTTAACAATTTTGGAATTTTTTCGTGGAAGAATTTTGTTGCATACTCAACGCCTTGACCCGCCAACAAAAGATGTACATCAGGCTCATTCGCTAGAACAGCCAATCCTGCCTGAAGGAAATTGCCGTGATCCTTGACTGGATGAAACCTTCCAAGGTGACCGATTACGACCGTTTCAGCTGGAATACATAGCCTTTTGCGCAGTTCGGCGCGCAAACCTGAATCTAAGTAAAATTTTTCAAAATCAAAACCATTAGGAATGACTTCGCTGTTCTCCTCGCAAAACCCTGCAGCTAAATGTTGCTGGCGCGATATTTCAGCGTTAAACAGGACCTTCTCTGGCCGGGATGAAAAATGTGCGTTGGCCTGAATCACCAACCGTGTTTTCCGCTTTTCCTCAGAGAAGTTATCCAAACCATGTAGAACATTCCAAATCAGTTTCGCTTCATGGGGCCGGGCGAAGGATGCCGCCAAATTGCCGTGATACATCCAGCCTTGAACGATATCGGGACGTTGGTCACGAACTAGCTTCGGTAGCGCTGCGACAGCCCAAGGCGAAGTCTTGATTCTAAGAGCTCGTACATCTATGCCGAGGTCTCGCAGCTGTGAGCCATAAGTCCCCATAGTGGTAAGTGATATCACCGAATGATTAAAAGCGGATCCGTAGGGCCCCTCGAGAAGATTGAGTAAAAATCTCTCAGCGCCGCCTGTTCCCAATCCTGTAATGACATGTGATATGTTCTTCTTCATCATATGATTGGGCCTTTGAAAACTAAGAAAGGTCGAAAAACCTGATGATCCCGAGACCTAGTGACCCGCTACACCATTCATTTCGGTATGTCATGAGGCATCTGTGAAAAATTTTCTACCCTTGGTACGTGCGTTTTCTGGACGTTTTCTTTCAGCAGCCGGAGTTATCGCGCTCAGCATAATTGTATCACGTCAACTTTCTCTAAGAGACGCTGGCCTGTTCTTTGAGGCATTCATCTCCTTGATGGGGTTAGCTATAGCAGTCCAGTTCGGAAGCCCCCTAGTTATTCTGCGCAAAGTAGCTAATTTGCGTGCCGAACCGGAAGAAACGGGAGCGATCTTAACGCGCACCTTGTCGAGCATCTCTGCGATCTGCTATATCGTCGCATTGGTGTGGATCGGGTATTTCTTTGTGTTAAGAGACTTTAGCACCCCATTGTCCTGGGTTTGGATCAATATTCTTCCAGCCGCTGCTATGGGCCCGTTATCGTCGTATTTGAAGGCTAAGGGTTTGCCAGGTAGGGGTGGCTTCTGGGAGGTGGGGGTCCTCTCATTAGTCGCTTCTGGCTTCGTGCTTCTTGCCATGCCCTCGAATGCTATGGCTGCTTGGGTTGTTTTTTCTGTGGCGTGTTGGATCGGCATGATCGCGGCCATGCTTCAGGTGGGCCCGCGGCACTTTCGATCCCTATTTCATCCGGCTCTGGATATCCGTTTGATTACCGACGGCCGCTTCCTGTGGGGGATGTCGATTCTTGCGTATGCATCACTTTGGGGAGGCGTATTAATCTCTAGGTGGTTTCTTGAAGAGGAAGCGACAGCGGTTATAAATGGACTTTTCCGTACACTTGCACCACTTCAGTTTCTAATTCTGACGGTGGATTATTACACGGCGCCAAAATTTGCCACAACCGCTGGCTCGAAGTTGCGCCAACTCTACACGAGAGCACGGATCATGTGCTTTATAATGGCTCTCCCCTATGTTGCAGCAACAACAATCCTACCTTCGGAAGTACTTGTCCTACTTTATGGCGATAAGTATGCTTCATTTGGACCTGAACTGCGCATCATCATCCTAGCTATGTTATTTCAAATCACTCTTGGTCCAGCAGGTATGTTGCTAAATATGAAAAATGATGATCTAGTTGTGCTGAAATGTATGGCGTTCAAATTGCTAGTATACCTTCTATTGGGTGTATTGCTTGTAATGCAATTTAAAATTAGTGGGATAATATTTGCCTTAGCAGCCTCAATTGTTTTGCAGGCCCTTGTTCAATACATAGTTGTCTTTCGGAAACATCTCTCAGCTTGACCTGCCTCTTTTTGAGAAACCTAATTTAGCTTAGGTTTGATCAAGTTTTGGCACTACTTTGACTAGTCAGTACATTATGCTTATGTTTGGGCATAATAAATAGTTTCTTTGCTGCAAAACTCAACATACCCATGCCTAGAGCAGACAGTCCGGAAAGACGAAACATCGCCAAGTTTATTTCCATCGAGTTTCTCGGGTAGTAAAAGCATAAAATGCTCATGGCAAAGCATGCCCAAGCCAAAACCCAAATGTTCTCTGCCTTTTTTAAGACACAATGAACTATCAATAGCTGAACTACTAATAAAATTGTCCAGCCTGCAACTCCAATAAAGCCACCGACAGCAAACCCTTCACCAAAATAAGTGTAAGCCAAACCAAAGTTTGCGCTAGGCCGATAATGTTCTGACAAATAGACCGTGAAGCTTTGACTGTCGGCTCCAAACAAATCAGGAAATACTAGTAGTTGGTATAGTGCGTCAAAACTATTGATCCAATTATAATAGCGGGGAGAGTTCACTATATCTACGAAATGGTAAGAAATGAAGTAACCTTCTAATCCCTCCATTAACCCAGCGAGATTTGTGCCTTCTAGTGAATTGAGAAATATTTCAAAGTTTCCTGTTCTTATCCCCAGGGCAATTAATTTTCCATAAATTGCGATGAATACGATAGAAACTAGAGTAAAGACCCTCAAAGGGGTCACAAGTGAGGATATTCGGTGATTATATACATAGAAGAAAATGGCACCTAAAATAGGCAAAATTATTATAGATCGGCTCACCATAAATATCGAAAAACCTATCAGGGCAAGCAGAGAAAATAAAATAGATGTGCGATCACTAAGAACAACTGAGGCCAAAAATATTATCATTAAAGGGTATTGTAACAGCCCAATAATAGAAAATCCTCCGGAGAATATCTCCTGTTTGCTCAACGATAGACTTCCTCCCAGATAAAGGTATAACATAACAACCAGGGCGAGCGCTATAACGCTTGAAATCCGCAAGAAGAGCCTATCGAACGGTAACACGTAAGATATTTGAACCGGTCGAGGTGTATCAATAGACTGCAGGATAAGCCCACTTCCTACCAGGATCAAAAGAATTAGAACCACCGAAAATGAAATATCTGAATTTGTGAATTTAACCCAATCTGAATAGTTACTGCTCTCAGAGATGAAGTATACAAGGATTAGAGAGTGGTGATAAATCGCAAATGCCAATAGAGCTCCATGTATCACATGAAACTTCCTGAAAGTGGCAAAAAAAACTCCCGCTATTAGGAGAGTTAACGAAGTTATGAACATAGTCCTACTTACAATTAAAGACGAAAAATATCTTTTGCCCGCGGCATCAATCCCTTAATATCAAAAATCGGAGCCATCTCTTGGACGCATAGTGCACGAATGGCCTCCCCGCCCATATCGCGAAATTCCATATGGGCCACGGCCAGTATCAGTCCATCATAGGTACCCGAAACTGGTGTTTTAACCAGATCCAGACCATATTCGCTCTTTGCTTCAGCGGCATCTGCCCAAGGATCATATACGTCTACCTCAATCCCATATCCTTGAAGCTCGACGATGATATCAACGACCCGGGTATTGCGCAGGTCTGGGCAGTTTTCCTTGAACGTCAGGCCCATAACTAATACCCGACTGCCTTTAATCTTGATTTCTTTCCGGATCATCTCGCGCAACAGTTTGGTTGCCAGATAGGCGCCCATTCCATCGTTGATACGACGGCCGGCAAGCACCACCTCGGGGTGATAGCCAACCTCTTGCGCCTTGTGAGTCAGGTAATATGGATCAACTCCGATACAGTGCCCCCCCACCAGCCCTGGACGAAACGGAAGGAAGTTCCACTTGGTTCCGGCCGCTTCCAGCACGGCCAGCGTGTCAATGCCCAGCCGGTCAAAGATCAGTGCCAGTTCGTTTACCAAAGCGATGTTGAGGTCACGCTGCGTGTTCTCGATCACCTTGGCTGCCTCAGCCACGCGAATACTTTCGGCCTTGTATGTACCGGCGGTGATGATGCTGGCATAAAGCTGATCAACCTCCTCAGCGACATCTGGTGTCGAGCCGGATGTGACCTTGCGGATATCAGGCAACCGGTGCTGCTTATCACCTGGATTGATCCGTTCAGGGCTGTAGCCTGCGAAAAAATCCTTGTTGAAAGTAAGGCCTGAAACACGCTCCAGCACAGGCACACAGTCCTCCTCGGTCGCACCAGGGTATACGGTGCTCTCGTAAATCACGATGTCGCCGCGCTTGAGCACTTGGCCCAGCGTCTCGGACGCCTTGATTAAAGGGGTCAGATCCGGACGCTTGTGGGCGTCGATTGGCGTGGGAACAGTCACGATATAGATTGATGCCGCAGCCAGATCAGCGGAATTGGTTGTGTAACTCAAATGAGGAGCGGCAGCCAGTTCCTGCGTTGATACTTCCTGAGTGGCGTCATGCCCCTCGCGCAACGCCTCAATGCGGCGTTCGTTGAGGTCGAAACCAATCACAGGCCGGGATTTGCCAAATTCGACGGCAAGTGGAAGGCCGACATAGCCAAGTCCAATAACAGCAATTGTCTTCATGTCAGATGTCATTTCCCTGAATATTCCCGATACCAGTCTACAAATTTCGCAATGCCGTCGCGGAAGTCGGTCTGTGGCCGATACCCCGTCAGTGTTTTAAGAAGACCCGCATTGGCCCACGTGGCAGGCACGTCACCCGTCTGCATGCCCATATAATTCCTCTTAGCTTTCTGCCCCAGACAATTCTCAATCTCATCAACGAAATCCAAGAGCCGCACTTTGTCAGAATTACCGATATTCACAACGCGGTAGGGTGCTGCGGGCGACAGGCTGTCGCCCTCAGGCACCACGCCATCTTCAGGTCGCTCAGGAACCGCATCAATCAGCAGGCGGATCGCGCGGACCAAGTCCTCGACATAGGTGAAGTCGCGGTACATGTCGCCGTGATTGTAGATGTCGATGGGACGCCCATCGAGGATCGCATCAACGAATTTGTAAAGCGCCAGATCCGGACGACCCCAAGGGCCATAGACGGTGAAGAACCGGAACATCGTGGTCGGCAGGTCATAAATATGCGCATAGGCATGAGCCATGCTCTCGTTCGCCTTCTTGGTGGCGGCATAGATGGTGAGCTGTGTGTCGGCCTTCTCCGTCTCGATGAACGGCATCTCGGTGTTGGCCCCATAAACAGATGAGGTCGAGGCCATCAGCAGGTGCTGAACACCCAAGCGGCGCGCGGCCTCCATCACGTTGAAGGTGCCAATCACATTGGCGTCGAGATAGGCGCGGGGGTTCTCCAAGCTGTAGCGTACCCCGGCTTGGGCCGCGAGGTGGACGATCACATCGGGTGAAAAGTCATCTGCCACTCGATCAAAAAGCGCCTGATCTTCCAGCATCCCTTCGGTTGCGGCAAAATTCTGGTTCTGCAGCAGCATCTGGTGGCGGCGCTGCTTGAGTGATACATCGTAATAATCTGTCATCCCATCGAAGCCGTGAACGATAAACCCCTCGGCCAGCAACAGTTTCGCCAGATGAAATCCGATGAACCCGGCCGTGCCAGTAATGAGTACTTTGCGTTGCGTCATGTTAAGCAAATCCGTCTTCATAATTTCGATGAGTTAGTTGCTGGCTCTTCACTGTCCAGCTCCGAACTCAGTTGTTCTATTTCGTACTTAAGCGCCTCATATTCTTCCATCTTACGGGCAAGAAACGCACGCGTGAGCGCCGCCTTACGCGCGATACCTTTCGGTGTCAAAACATATGCATATCGCCGCTTATCTTGCGAAGCTGTGAAATTTCCCAACTTTACAAGGCCCTTCTCAACCAGTGCGTTCAATACATAGTGCATGCCCCCAACGCTGACACCGACCACCTGTGCCAAATCACGCTGGGACATTTCGGGGTTTTCCTGAAGAAGGCGCAGGACGCGAAAAGACGTATCCTCCTGCAGCTTGCTACGCTTGCTTGTCATTTGGGAGTATTCCTAGTCTACCGAGCAAGGCATTATCGAAGCTGCATCATACATGGGAGCGAGCTCAAAAGATCGCTCCACATTGTTCAATTTTGAGCGATAGCAACTGTTCCACCGGCTTACAAGTTAAACTTTAATGTCAGTGAGGTTGCTTGACTGAAACTTACAGGACTTGTTCGATTTCAGCCGGGGGTACTTCTTAAAAGTCGTGCACGCAAGTTTAGAACTTCAGCAGACATGGCACCCATGTGCTTTCAGGTTTCAGGTTTGCACTCCAAAGTAGCAAACGCGGCCAAAGTATCGTCAGAACATCTGGCAAACTATGTCACGAAGTTCTCCTGAACCCTATCCCTTCAAAAGCCGTGGATTTTGACCTGAAAGCACCTGTAGGCTAACCAGGTTGGTCGAGCAGGCATTTCACCCCTGCAACCACCTCTTCCGCGCGCTTGAGGTTCCGGTATGCGTTTTCCTTGAAGAGTGCTGTCGCAATCTCTTTGACCGCATTGCGGATTGGCTCAGACACACGGCTCTGGCCCGTCCACATATCCGTGATGGACGCAGATCGATACCCAATGGCATCATTGACCAGCTCACGGCGCACAGGCAGGAAGTTCTCCTGACCGAAGATCTCCGTTGCATCGTCCTTGATCCGTGTCCCCATGGTTGCCCAGGCATCCCGGATGATTGGGTCAGCCTGCTTCTTGTCAGCTACGTTGATATATTCACCAGCCCGACCGTCTGCGAAGTCCTTCTCATACACCTCATGCAAGGTCTCGATCAGGGTCCGGTTGAACTCATGCGCTGCTTCTTCCTCCAGCAAACGACCTGACCACACACCCAGCATCCGGCCCAGATGGGTATCCTTCTGCAGGCCCATGGTCTTGTCGCGTGCCAGAGGCCGATCATACGCCACCACGTTGCCTTCCCCGTCAAAGACAGGGATGAGGTGCTCTCCGGCAGGAATGCCATCCAGAGAGCCCACAGGAGCCACAGAGGCTTGCATCCCGATCCTCTGAGCCCTTACCCCCTGCAACGTCTCTGCTGTGCCCTCCAGCAGCTGCCCTGTGCGTGCGTTCACACCGCTATAGGTCGCATGCACCGTCTGAGCGATCCCTTGACGATACGCGGCTTTGCCTGCCACATTGGACTGATAGTAGGCTCGCTTTACACGGCTGCCTTCACGGGCATCCCCATTGTAATCCCCGATCCGTGTCCAGCCCGTCATGCGAAGCTTTTCATGCTCGGAAGCATCTGCCACGATGACTTGACCGCCTGAACCAAGAGCAGGGATATACCCTTGGATCGCATTGTTCAGAGCGATGTTGGCTTCACTTGGATCATCAGACAGCGACTTGCGCCGCTCAAGTTCACGCACCGATGCAAGCAAACCTGTGACAGTCTCCATGCCTTTGGCTTCTGTCTGGGCCAGATCTTCGATGGCACTGCGTGTGTCCGCATCGAGCTCACCATAGGCATAGAGCCCGACCAGACGTTCCACAGCCTTGACCAGATCATCCGTCACTGCCTTTGGATCAGGACGATCTGCTTCGCCAAACAGGTGCGCGATAGCCTTGGCATTCTTGAGCAGATGCCGAGAGGTCACATCACCTTTGACCATGTAGATGGCCAGTGCCTTGGCCTTTGCCTTGTAGCGATCAGCATAGGCACCGGAGAGGCCAGCAAGGGTCTCTTCTGCCGCTGATACCCGACCGGACAGGCTCGATGGATCCTTGAGCAATGCACGGGCTTCTGTGAGCCCGATCGACATCAGATCAGATCCTGCCAGACCAGCATGCAGTGCAGACCATTGCTGACGGCTGAGCTTACGCTTGAACTCCTTGGCCAGGATCTTCGGCACACCTTCGCGGAAATCCTGCCGCATGGCATACCTGAACCCCACCTGTATCCTGATCATTATTCTGACCAAAGCCCAAGAGAAGTTCTGAGAAGTCTGGAGAACTTCTACCTTGCAGGGAACATTCAGGTTGGGATGTTCTGGACTTCGACATCTGGCAAACAGGCTATTCCATTCATATGGTAGTGTGTCTCGTGTTTGTGCAACTTATGAGGTAGGTAATTTTTTTGCAGTTATTTTGCAGTTATATAGTATACACTCGGGACACCCACCTCTCCTTAGAACATGTCCGTCAAGGTAGAGAACACTTCTCACTTCGTTCTTGGTTCTGCAGACGCAGGGCATAGAGGTTCTAGAAAAAGGTGCAGCCAAATAGGACATCAAGGCGTTGATGTCAAGAAATTTGTGCGTAGGCGCACCTACTGCAATTTTTGATGTCACAGGCCACACTGAAACTGCTTAGCTCATCACCCTACATTCCCAAACGGC
>TARA_R110002051_G_scaffold256746_3_pt1 | contig 13834 bp, 13 predicted proteins | sample TARA_R110002051 | Tara Oceans TARA_R110002051 (sample SAMEA4397023) | marine metagenome | biome: Polar Biome; feature: [MES] marine water layer (ENVO:01000295) within the mesopelagic zone...; material: water (ENVO:00002006), including particulate matter (ENVO:01000060) such...
TATTGTTCTCTTTGTTTTTCCCAGGGGCTCACACCCCTGGCTATATAGATATCACCCTTCCAGAGCTTTGTTTTAGTAAAATAGCGGGCTAATTATCCAAGAAAGAAATCTAAACTTTAAAAGAGTTAGATGAAATTCTGCAGTAAGATTTGGCCGACCCTTTAATAGCCAAGGCTCGCGTCTTTTCAACCTAAAACAAACTGGGCTTATCTCACATCTTTTGAGCCGATCCCAATATCCTTAAAAAAGAATCGGTATTTGGTATAATTAATGGCTCCAGTCCTACCCAATCGCGCAAAGCGTTTCTGGTGATTATTGCCTATGAACAACCATCTATCGTTCCATATTCATCCTTTACTGAATTCGCAAAGCCTCCATCATTACGTGAGAATTGCAGGACATTGTCAATGGAATTTTTTATGATATCATTCTTCTCTTTTTCGCTAATGCCAACATAGGGTTTGATAACTGCCAGTAAGTTAAATGGATTCCTAACCCAGGTTGAATTGATGCATTCTTCTTCCCGTATGCACTTCAGGGTACTTTTGAGAATGCTTTTGGCATTAGGCATTTGCCTGTCATAAATGCTGTAAAGGGTACTGACTTTAAATGCCCCTGAAAGTTGAACATACAAGGAACTACCACCCCAAAAACCATTTTCGTTTTGATTAGTTGCCAGAAAATCAAACATGGCCTCCACTATTTCTTCTTGTAAGGGGCCTTCAAGAGAGCCGATTACGTTGCCCTGCGCAGACAAAGTTCCCCCTGCCTTCCATGTATTTTCTTCCCAACCCAAAGTATGCAACAAATCATAAAAATTATCGACTGATTTCAAATGAATTAGGCCATCCTCTTCAGCGTCCTTGTTGCCTTTGATTGAGGGGTAAGGATATTTGGAACTGGCATCTAATCGCCTAAAGGCACCTTTCACATAACTTAGCGCCCTGCCCCTTCTCTTGTCTATATTGCGGTGTTCGTTAGGATCATCAAAAAACCCTGTCTCCGCATCTTGAAATGCTTGCAGGAAATTTACCCATCGCTGCTTAAGTGAATCGGGGATAGTATTGGTTAAGCCATTGTCATCAATTCTACTTATTACCCTGCAAGAAGACTCAATCTTTGGAGGGGTCTTTTTTTCGGGGTTATTTTAAAATCCGCCCGAAGTTGGATCATACAAATTGGCATAAAAAACGAACAGGTTTTCAAACGATTTGTCCAACTGCTTAACTTCTAATAGTAATTCCTTGCCTTGCTGACTTTTACAACTCAATGAAAGGCCACTTAATGTTAAAACCGCTATAAGTAAATAAATTCTTTGCATTAATTTGAAATGATTTGTGGAGTTGATGATGGTAAATGCATGTTCCTGATGGTTATATTTTCTTAGTCAAATATTCTATGCTTACCTAACATATCATTAATATTTTCAATGTGCTTTTCTTGATTACGTAAATTTTCACCTTTAATAACTGCTTTTTTTAACACTCCAATAACTTCCTTTTTATTAGTATAAGGAGCGACTTCATTGTTTTGCTTAATGAGTCTAAGCACTTCGAATACCCTTGAGGATTTCACAAGAAACGTTCCCTCAGGAACGAAATTGATTTCTTTTAATTCACAATCCCCAAAGAAAACTATTATTGAGAAAAATGGAATATTTTCAAACTGTCTTAATTGCTTACGCAGGATTTCAATATGACGATTATTTTGTTTTATTGGGTTATAAAATCTATATTTCTTCTTCCCATAAGCTAGAACTTTAGTCCAATGTGAATGATTGGCATTACCAAAAATCCAACCTGTGTAATCCTTCACTTCAAGCACAATAATTCCTTCAGATGTTGCAACCACTAAATCAACTTGAGAAAACTCACCATTTTTCTTTTCAATGCATAAGTCATGGAAAATTGTTGGTGCAGGAACACCCCATTTCAGCATTTGCAAAACCAGTTTTCTTTCTGATTTGGTACCACGATTAAGTGAAGTAACGGTCTTTAGAAGTTTTCTATCCCTAAATTTTCTAATCACCGAAAAAATCACCTTGAGAAGCACCAGACCAATTACTATCAAAAAAATGATATCGTAATTTTTTAATATTAGTTCCCAAACTTCCATTGCTAGCTTTTCAATAACCTTTATACTGTGCATCTTAACTTAAACTCACTACATACTGAATTGGTAATCTTCATGAAACCCATTTTTATGGCATTCCACTGATTTAGCATATGATTTTACACAATAATTCTGATACTCAAATTGTATCAGGAAAGGACAAACACATGGCTTGTGCTAAATTTTAACCATTAATTCACTTTCAATAACTTATCAATTCCTTTTTCTTTACTATGCATTCCGTCATAAAAATACGTTTCATCAAAACCTACTGCATTGGGATCATATGAGCCATAAACTCTAATTCCATTAACTTTTGCAAAATTCACAATACGGTTTTCAGTATTCACTACATTAGGGTAGTCCTTTGAAATTTTCTCATAAACTAAGGGTGGGTATGGACATAAAAAGAAGTCAACTGTAATATTATTTTTTTCCAAGTGAAAAATAAATGCTTGAAATTCATTCCAAATATCATCTGAAATAGTCTCGAAATTTTCAATACTATAAATACTTCCTTGAATGTAATTTTTCATTTTAGAATTGATATCAACCTGCGAGGCATTTCTATAAACCTCTCCATAAACCAAGGAACCATCCGTTAGTTTAGTATTCGTCTTATTGTACTTCTTTTTCGTTTCTATAGGTTTAGAGGGCTGTATTAAACTTTTAATGATCGCTTTAAAGGACGCTTGAAAATAAGACAATGATAATAATTGACTGTATTTATAAGTGTTAATTTTTACGGATTTCTCTTCAGTAATATTGTAGTAATTATTGTAGTAAAATTCAAGTGACTTCCATTTTGATTGCTTATTATTTTCGTTAAATAACCATGGGTCTATTCCAATAATTATCCTATCAGGAAGTAAGTCACATTCAGTGTAAATTTGAATCAGGGCGATAAAATCTTTCAAAGATGCTCCACTAACGGAATTGTTAAAAACCACATGTTCTTCAGGGTAATGTGTTGAATTAATTAACATTGTACGACTCGAACCCAACACCACAACTTTTGGCGCCTTGACCATTTTTTCAATACATTCTTTTTGAAATAGTCTATCATCATAATTACTAATATTGGTTACGTAATTGCCATTTAATACAATTTCAGACATTTGCTTTTCATATTCAGTATCAAATATTCTTGCAGCATCTCCAAAGTAATTAATAGTTACAAGTGAAAAAAGTAAAGGAATAGATAGCAGTAGCGTTTTATAAATGAATTTTCCCATCTAACCTAAAATTGAAAATATATAAATTGATTGTCGCTGAAATTACCAAAGAGAAATATTGAAAAAGCAATCCCATAATAGTAGGAGTAACGATAAAAAGGTTTCCAACTAGAGCCTTTATTTTGAATTGCATACTGGCCATCTCTTCCTGACCATTCAATCATGAGAAAAATAACTATTAGAAATATGGTTTTTAAGCCATTCATATCTAAACCGATTTCCGGAAATTTAAATAAAGATGTAGATAGAATTTCTGATAGAATAGATACTGCATGCGCAATATTTTCTGCCCTAAAAAATATCCATGCAAAAACTGTTAACCCAAACGTTAATAGCATAAATGAAAGTTCTTTTAAATTTGGCAGCAATTTACCATGAGCTACAATTTCAAAATTTTTTCTGTTTCTTTTGGTTAATATTAACGGTAAAAAATAAACTGCATTTAGCGCTCCCCATATAATAAAAGTCCAGTTTGCACCGTGCCAAAAACCACTGACGATGAAAATAATAAATGTATTCCTTACTTTCATCCAAATGCCACCACGGCTTCCACCAAGTGGAATATATAAATAATCTCTAAACCATGTTGAAAGTGAAATATGCCACCTTCTCCAAAACTCCGCAATATCTCTTGAAAAATAGGGAAAGTTAAAGTTTTGCTTCAGATCAAATCCAAAAAGCCTAGAAGTGCCAATCGCAATATCAGAATAACCTGAAAAATCTCCATAAATCTGAAAGGTGAAGAATAATGCCCCCAAAACTAAGGTGCTACCAGAATAATCTGACGAATTATTAAATATATGATTTGCGTATTTTGCACAGTTGTCCGCAATTACAATTTTTTTAAACAATCCCCAGAGTATCTGTCGCATCCCATCAACTGCAAGCGGATAGTCAAAAATTCGTTTATTATAAAACTGCGGTAATAATTGGCTTGCTCTTTCAATAGGACCTGCAACCAATTGGGGGAAAAAGCTTACAAATGCAGAGAAAGCAAGGAAATCTTTGCTAGGTTCTAATTTCTTTTTATAAACATCGATTGTGTAGCTCAAAGTTTGAAACGTATAAAAACTAATACCCACAGGTAGAATGATATTAAGGGAGCTTGCTTTAATCTCTGACCCAAAAAATGAAAATGCGGCTATAAAGTTGTCAAGAAAGAAGTTGTAGTATTTAAAGAAACCAAGAAAACCTAAATTCACAAAAATACTTAACCATAAAAGGGCTTTCCTTTTTGTTTGGTTTTCTTCATCCTTCAACCTCAATCCAACTGAAAAGTCAATAAGCGTGCTAAATAAAATCAAAGATAAAAATCTCCAATCCCACCAACCATAAAATACATAACTTGCTGCAACTATTAAGATATTTTGCGTTTTTAAGTTGCTGTTTGTAACAAACCAATAAAGCACAAAAACGATCGGTAAAAAAATAGCAAAATCTATTGAGTTAAAAAGCATTGATATTTATAGGATTTTTTTGCAATAATAGGATTTTCTAGAATCACGAACAACACAAGCCCCCGTCTATATTATCCTTAATCGTACCATAAACATACTATTCTCAAGGCTTTATTCTCTTTAGGATGAGAAATCCAGCATTGAGTAAAAACCTAGATTTAAAATCCCTGCTACATGGTTACACACCAAAATAGTAGTAAAACTGATAGAGAAAAATATTGAACCTATTGAAATGAACCCTGTTTGAATTGTTCAACCTAAAATTGCACCCTTCGACAGGCTCAGGGACCGTGCTCAGAGTTAGAGACACTAGCCTTAACTCGGATCCCATTCCAGCGTATTCAATATAACCTGCAGGAAATTCGGGTTTTGATAATCTAATTCCTCATGGCCTGCCTGATAATAAAACACCATCCCTTTGCCTTTTGGACAATACCAGCCTGAAGTGGGTTGAACTCTTGATCCATCTTCCGTCCTAAAACCATAGAGAATTGTTCTTTGGTCATCGGTAAAACGTTGGTTCAAAAACAACTCCGTATTGACGAGTTGGAAAGCACTATATTCACCCTCGTAAATGGTTTCGTATTCAGATTTAAATGGGGTAATTTTTTCATATTCGATCCCATTACTAGTGATAAAATGGCCGGGATTCAAATTCACCATTGAATAGGTCAAATTAGCCAATACCTTCCATGGGTATTCCTGGTGATCCCTTGGGTACAATTGTATACCTAAAAAGTCAAGCCATTCGGGATTTTTCATTTTGGAAGAGGAAATTCCATGGTGCAGGACAACCAATGAACCTCCGTTTATGGTATAATCAATCAATACCTGTGTCGTTCTGGGTGCATGGGTTACATGAACATACATAAAAACAAAGTCAAAACCGGATAAATCGGATTCAAGCTCTTCTTCATTTGCTTTGCTAACGATGTACCCATTTTCCTTCAAGCCATCTGCAAGGACGTCCATTTCAGGCCAGGTGTCAGACACTATTAAAACCTTGTTCTTTTGTGCAAAAACTGAAATTGAAATAGGTATCAGTACGATTAGTACCAACAAAAATTTAAAGGGTGGTGTGTAATTTTTGGCTCATAATTTATTATCTAAGAAATTGAACCTATTGAGAATCCAAAGTGGCAAGGATTGTAACTTAAATGTTACAATTACAGACCTCTTTAGGTTCGAAGGTTCTCCATATTTAAATTTGATTTTATGTTTCTCTTCAATTTTACTTAGCAATGATTCCTTAGCCCTTATTTCACCCTCAGTCCAATTAGACCAAGCAAATTCTATTTTTCTCAGTCCTTTTCTTAGGCACCAATAATCAGCATCTATCCCAGCATCATATCCCCAATATTTAGCTGTTACTATCCATCCTTCTTTTCGGAGAACTCTAATTATTTCAGCCCAAATTTTGGTCTCAATGTCAATGGCTACTTTTTTCATTTTATCTAAATGGTAGATAACATCCGGATATGCTTTTTATTTTCTAGGGATTTACGCAAATACAATCTATTCCCCAAGACTCCTACAAGCATTCATCGAATGCATACGAATGCAATCCTTTGCGATATATTCACCAATATTGTCTAAATCGAGAATGGCCGAACCAGTCCTAACTAACTTAACCATCGATTCAGTTTTTGTTTGGCTTCCACTTTAGAACGAATTCGCCCATTTGAGCTATCGTCCAACTCCTTTTCTACTTTCTGTATGAAAATCAAATGATCCACCGTTGATCAAACGTTAGATTTTCAGGAAGTTGATCTAAAGAATTCAATAGCTGCGTCTTAGTTATCATGAAAACAAACTTTATCTAAGTTAATAATTCTCCATTAGACTTCATAAATTAAAAGTTCCACTATGCTAGACTTCTGTGAATTCTTACTACTGATGATACTAAGCGAAGTACATAGACTTCGCGTCGTTTTTATTTTTCGACAACCTATTTAATTGAATACCTATCTTATACTTACTCAATGAATTTCTTAGCACAAGTATTATAATTTAGCAATTGTTTTCGGAAGCATTCATGTTTACCCTTTCATTATGAACCAGTTATACAACTTTCTACTTTGCTCTGCTCTAAATGAAAATGAAATCATTAAAAATAATATCCCCAACATCAATAAAATAATTCCAATGGAAACTTGGTTCGAAGTAAAGTTAACAATAGATAACCCTAAAGTTGGAATAACCAATATTCTGAAAAATTTAGAAGCAGCTAATATTAGTTTAACATCATTATAACCCTTTTGATCACTCTCTTCAAGTAGTTTTATTGTATCTCCATAAATTGAAACATTTTCACTTTTATATATTGGATTTCTTTCTGCCCACTTTTCTCTTGCCTGTTTAATATGTCTATTCAAATCGGATTCTTTATTTCTCTTTTGCGGGGAAAGTAAATCATAAATCCAATCCAATAAAAACCCTGATGCTTTCCATAAAGTAATGGCCAATATCAAAATTATTATCATAATTAACACTGTTTGGGCGCTTTCATTTAGCTCTTCTGCACGAATTATTATCAAGACTTCCTCTTTAAAATGGTTAACAAAAAAGTATATTGGAATTAGTGCTATTGGAATTCCAGGAAACATATCGAGCTTCATTCCAAAAATAGAAAGAATGCTTTTTAATTTTTCAAGTATTTCAATCATTATTTCCTTTTTTGATGGTGAGGCTGCTACATTCTGATAGCTAACCACTTAATACCATTAAAGATAATAATAATGAGTAAATTACCTGCGCCGCTTCTTCAAGTCGTTTCCTTTTGTAATTCCTTTTTGAAATGCCTTCAGTAAACTAAATGTATATTCTACATCATCTTCAGATTGCCGTGACCATTCCTTGGCAATAGCTGAAAGGTGTACTTCAGTAAGATTTTCAGCTACTACTTTCTGAATACGGTCATTAAATGGTTTCGATTTTTTCAGGTATTTCCTTGCCTCTCTACCTAGTACCTCTGCCGCAATTATTTTCTCATCGAAATCATCGGTAATCATCGTGTCGTAATGTTCTTCGGTAATTTTATCGAATCCTATATCATAGAAATGCGTTATTATTTTTAGGATATCTCCTAAATCATTATCTCTTTCTTCTGGCCTATCACTCCATGCAATTAATTTTAAAAGTATCATACCAGCTAAAGGGGGGACGCTAACCCATCTATTTTCTATTTGTATAGGAGATGGTGATTCCAGCACTTCTTGAAAACCTAGGATGTGCAAATCTGAATACCGTTTATTAAAATCCTCTGTGTCATTTTCTTGTATTTGACCAAATGGTAGTAAATCTATAACTACATTATCCTTTTCAAAATAATAAGTCCATGGTTCTTTCGCTTTACGAAAGCCTTTTATTTTTAAAGCTTCTCCAATCGCCTCGTATTCTTTCATTGAAGAGAGCATAATGGCAAAATCTATATCTTTTGTTCCTCGGCTTGGTTTAATATTGTCTTTAAGTAATTCTAAGGCAATCGCACTTGCACCAATAAGATAATATGGGACTCCAAATTTTTTCATTACTTCATCAATGAGATGAAAGACCTCGGAAAAATGGGGTATCGCTAACTCTTTATAAGATTGGTTTGATTTGCTCATTAAATATCATTTCTGCAGTTTCCTTATTTCGTTTACCTCCTCCAATTAAAAGTTCAGCATAAACAATTACTGAAGGAGCTATTTGGGTATTCAGGTTTTGATTCCAGAACATTTCTACGACTTCTAGATCACCTTCCTTTTTAGGTTTAAGTTTATAGTTCCTTATTAGGTTAGCTTGATCTTCATTCGTATAAAGAATAAATTTCTCAGGTCGCAGGTAATTGGTAATCAAGTCGGCTGCTGGCTCCCCTCCCCAAGCAGCAATCCTTTCATTTAATTGAATATCTTTCCAATCTATCCTCATTTGGTAAGTCTTTTTCTTTAACCCTGGCTTGAGGATAGTTTCATAATCTTCGACCCAGCGAAATAACAGTTCTTTTCTTTTTTGCCAAGTATATTCTTTTTTATTTAGTGGTAGAAGATATCCAGTTGCTTTCAGCCCATCTAAGACTTGCGGGATATTACCTAAACCTACACCTGTATATTCTGCGATTTCTCGTTGGGTTTTATTCACGAGCTCTGGCTTAAGTAAAAAATGAAAGAGTACTTTTAAACCCGTTTTTGTAAATGCTCTATTTCCTTTTTCTTTTGTGTGGTTAATCGGTTTGTGGGTATCTACTAATAAGAATAATTCCCTTTTTTCTATATAAATATTCCCATTTGCCTCTATATAAGGCATTTTTCGTTCACGCAAGGCAATTTTTACTTTGCTAGGAATCCGTTCTGCCACTAAAAGGACGTCTGAATCTGTTCCTTTATACGCTTCTAGCTGAGCTACAATGTATTGCCGTACTTCTTTTTTTACTTCAATAAAAAAGAGATATTGCTGTTGGTTATAATTCAGTGCAAGTTCACCATCGAATTGTCCTTTTGGTGTATAGTGAAATTGCAAAGGAATTTCTTTTTGTACATTCTCTAAGGCAATATTTAATATTTCTCTCTCCATATGTTCACAAATATAACATGTTCACGTTACGTGAACAAGAAATAAACGTGAACATAATTAAATTGCTCCTATGTTTATGACTCGTCCAGTCCTTAAAAGCTTATGCCACTTTGCCGGCATTTGATTGTATTCCTTGTTTTATTTACCAATAATAGGCCCCTCTAATTTTAAAGTATATGGACCTCGCTACTACCTAAAATAATCCCCCCATTACCTACTCCTCTCTTTGGGCCAATGGAGATCCACCAAAAAAAAAGATATCCAAACCAACGTCCAAATAAAAACAGTTACATTTTCAATCTCCCAGTGCTAAAAATCATAAGGGTAAATTCCTCCCCTTTAGTAACCTTAATAACCAGCACCAATTTCATCAAACCGCACCCCGAAAACATGGCTCAGTCTAAGAAGTTTTCCCTTATACGGCTTGCTCATTTGAGCAAATAAAGCTTCAGCGAAACTCTCACGGGTTTAATTCCTAATCGAATAGGAGATTGTTTAGGTAGGATTTTCGCCTACTGGATTACCAAAGCTTCGTGGCACAAAAACGATAAATGCAGCAGATGCCCTGGTCCAGTTTGCACTTTATCTTCCGTTAATCAATGATTGCCGTTGGGGTATTTAGTATTCTAATATTGTGCAAACAGGGGTTTATGCTGCAAGGTGTTATGTGCTGAGTTCACATTGCTTCAAAAGATTTGATCATACCTAGAAAGTTATCTTTATATTTAGGATACTTCTCGGTAGAAGAAAAGCTTGTTAGCATAAATATCTTATCACATTTGGCTATCAGGTATATCAAGTTAGTTACAAAAATTCCGCGATCTTTATACTTACACTCAAACCATTTACCTTTCAATCCATTAATCGTTTCTTCCCCTTCACTCAATTTTTCATAACTACTTAGTTCTTCAAGACCACCATAAGTAACAAATGTCTGATAATATTCATCGAGAGACATGCCCTGTGAGTCATTTATGTTTATGCCTAATGTTTCAGCCTGTTTGTCGTTTGGGCCCTTCAGGTGGGGCAAAAAGAGACAAGGCGCTGTACTTCTTTTCTACGACTTTCCAGTTCGGATAGTAATTGATTGCAAACCCGTCTTCCTTATTAATGTATTCTTTCTCTTGGGCAAAAGATACTATTGAAAAGAAAAGAGTCATTTGAACTAACAATAGCTTCTTCATATTTTGTGTTTTTTTGCTTTGCACATACGCTAATATATAAAGCGTAGTGTCCCAAAGGGCGCTATGATTTCATATATATTGTTACCCTCCGTGTTTATTTTTTAAATCTTTTTTCAAATTGCTGAATACATACTCATGTTCCTGTTCAATCCCGATTTTTTCTAACGGTCTCCAATAGAACCTCGGGTTTAATTCCGAAGTATATGTCGTTATCCTCGTCATCTTTGTTCCTCCGTTATCCAACTCGTCAAAAAGGTAAATTGCTTCTTTGAAACCAAGCCATTTTCTACCCGTCAACTGGTAGCCAATAACGTCCATTTTCAAAATTTTGCCTTTTTCAAGTTCGGTAATCTTTTCGACTATCTGTCCACCTTCAAAATAGCAAGTCCTCAGTCCGCCAACCTTCTCTTCCTCAAGAATACATTTTTGTGGAATTGGTAAGTCAAGTTTCATCAAGAAAGGTTTTTCAGCATCAAGTGTATCAACTGACTTTATTGTCTCATAAACATCAAGGGGTGAATATGGCAGAATTATTTCTGACTTAACTTCAATAACAAATTGCTCGTGTTTAGTTAACTCTGTCTCAATGAAGCTAAATGTTAAGAAGAGGCAGAACGGAAGAACTGAACTCTTAATCAAATTGTCCTGTTTATCTGAATTCCTGTATTTTTTAATCATGGATTTCACAAATGCCCCAAGTGCAATTGCTATTATAATTAAAGGCATTGCCATTAAAACACATACCATTCCTTCAAGTCCTCCTGCCAGAAGTAGAATAAAGAAAATGGCAAGGGAAATAATCAGTCCCCACAAGCTGATTGTCTTAGTTGTTGATTTCCCTAAAATATATCCGAGCGCAAATGGCAAGAACACAAGGAATGAAAGTCCATATCCAATTTGTTCGTAGTGAAGCAATGCGAAGCCTAAAGACAAAAATGTCAGACTAATTATTATTGATATGACGAACTCTTTTTTCATATGGTGGGTAAACTGTATATAGCTATGTTTAACCTCGGAGTAGCGAATATCCAGGCTATCTCCCCAAACCCTAATTCCCAACGACCAAATTAAGAATTTAGGACAAGGATTCAAGTATTGATTCTACATTTATATTTTGTAAACAGAGCTCAGAACTTCCTTTACCTATGGGGGAAGGCAGTTATGGAGTATAAAACTTGTTTATTTTAAAAAATAAAGGCAATACCTTTCCTATTGCCCTAAGAGTTCTACCAACCACCCAGGAAATCCCGGGTGTTTAAAAGCATAATCAAACTCATAAAATCAACCCCTACTCCTCTCTCGGCATCATTTCCTCTCTTTCTGCAATTTGGTAAACAAGAGCAGCAATCACCGTAGCGTTGATCATTACATCTCGTTCGGGCACATATTCCAAAGCATCCAGATTGGTATGATGGGTGACGGTGAAATAGTTTAGCATGTCCTGAATGATCTGGAATCCGGGGATTTTGTAATAATCAAAAACATCGTGGTCTGTATAGTTGGTGTTTTGGATGCTAAGGTTATCCACGTCGAGATGCTTGTAGGGAGTCAGCATTTCTTCAAAAATAGGTCGTACGCCTTCATTTCCCTGCAAGTAGATGCCTCGCATTTTACCCGCTCCATTGTCCATATTCAAATAGGCGGAAATTTTTTCTACTTCCTTTTTTCTGCTTGTTTCGCCTACTTTGCCATAGTGGTCCTCAGCATAGGCCAAGGAACCTAAAAAGCCTTGTTCCTCCCCTCCCCAAAGGGCAATTCTTATCGTTCGCTTAGGTTTTAATCCTGTGGCTTTGATGATCCGCATTACTTCCATCATCACTCCTGTGCCTGCACCGTTGTCTGTGGCCCCAGAGGCCGGATGCCAGGTGTCAAAATGGGCGCCTATCATCACCACCTCATCCTTTAATACGGGATCTGAACCAGTAATCTCTCCGATGATGTTCACATTGTTTTTCGGCTTTAAATAAAGTTCTGAGTCCAGGTGAAATTTGATTTTTGGTTGAATGGATCTGTCTACCAAACGTTTTAATTTCCCGAAACTTTCCGGGGAAATCGCAAAATAGGGAACGGATTTGATATGACTTTTTCTAAAACTGTAGGTGCCACTTGGGTGAACAATTCCTGGCGATAAAGGGGTAGTTCCTAAAATGCTAAGCGCTCCTTCTTCTTTCAGGAAGGCATAAAAAGCATCTTTCTTCCGCATTCCTTTTTCGAAAACAACATCCTTATTGGCCACCAAGTCCACATTTCCGGAAGTTGGGCCCAGGGGGCTTGGGGAAGCAGGTAGGATATCTTTTTTCGCACCTTCTATTTCTTCTTTGGTAAATCGAGTTGAGAGCGGATCAAATAACATGTTTTGCTTGGGAACGGAACCTATCAAAACAGTCTTGCCTTCCAGTTTGCCTGCCCATTGTTTTTTCACGGCTTCTATGTCGCCATAATTTTCTATCCAAACCATGTCCCCTATTTGCACCCCATTTGAACTTTCGGTCCAGGCATAAGGATAGGCATGTATTTTCATATAAGCCGGTTCAATCATTTCCACATTAAATGATTTCACTTCCCAACCCATGCAGTCATCGCAGTAATTCTCAAAGTACACCTTGTCCACGCCCCAGTTTTCCAGGGTTTTCTTCGCCCATTGGGCTGCAGTAAGGTATTGATCTGTTCCGGTCAACCTAGGCCCATAAACATCAGACAAATCTCCAATGAGTTGCATGACCTGCGATCGCTGAAAGCCTTCTGTGTTGATTTTGGAAAGCGCCTGGGACTTTGTCTGGCTAAATGCTGAACATCCAAAAAAAAGAAATGCTGCAATAAAAAGAGTAAAAAAGGCTTTCATAAAGTATGCTATAAATATGCGTAGTTAAAATCGAATGAAATTAAGAAAGATTTATGAAAGCACAAGGCAACAATTATTGATAATGAGAAATATAACTAAGTTGGATAATTTTAAGTAAAAAAATTGAATTTGTTAGAGCAAGCCCCCTATTATTAGAAGAAAAAACCCCATTTCAAAGGATTGGGAATTCTTATGGAACCTCTCCAACTAATGGAAAACTTAAAACTTGAACTCAATTTTACATTCGTTCTGAGGAGTTTCCGGGATATATTCCGCCCCTACTGGCCTAGAATTTAGTTAAGGATATAGTTAATTCTATAGAGTGGAAGCCTGAAAGACTGATATCTCAAAGCGATGCGTGGAGCCCATCGGAACTTGAATTAATTATTCCATAAGTCCTGACATGGCGAAATATTTTCTTTCTCGATTTCGGGATTAACCAAAATTAAC
>TARA_R110002051_G_scaffold87587_2_pt1 | contig 13812 bp, 9 predicted proteins | sample TARA_R110002051 | Tara Oceans TARA_R110002051 (sample SAMEA4397023) | marine metagenome | biome: Polar Biome; feature: [MES] marine water layer (ENVO:01000295) within the mesopelagic zone...; material: water (ENVO:00002006), including particulate matter (ENVO:01000060) such as......
CACGTCCTGATAGTAGCTTGTGGAGTACATATCGAAGAAGAAGCCGCTGCGTGCTAGCTCGGTGCGGGCGCCCCCCCAATCTCCGAGGAGCTGAGTGCGGTCCGCGAAATCGCCGGTCACCGTGCCCGGCAAGCCGAACACCGGCCCGTCGTTGAAAAAAACGAAGAGACCCGGAGCCTCATTGGCCAGCGAGATATTGTCGGTCGGCACCGGACCCCACGGCGCGGCAGGCGAGGCTATGGTCTCGATCTGGCCGGATTGAGCGGGACTGTCAGTGGCGAAGACGGCATCGGCCGTCAGCAGAACGGCGGCTACGCCAGCAAAACGAAGCAGGTTTGAGGTCGTGAAACACTCATCTTTCATCCTCCAACGAAGATCTGCGTCAGCGGACGCGACGCCTGAGACAACTTTCAACCTCGACATGACCCATGACCCCTTTCTCGGCGCAACCGGCAGTAAGCCCGGCGGCCTCAACGTCCGCGAAATGACGTAAGGGGATAAGAGGAGGATCGGCCAAACACCGGTGACGGGCGGCCAAAAGATCTAGCGGCAGCCGCGCACATAAATTGCCGGCACGTCACCGTGAACAGCTCAGAGGTCAGGCAAGTGCTGGATTGAAGGCGCAGCCGTGAAGCAGAAGAACTAAGCGCGGAGTGAGCGCCTGAACTCGTTGGGGGCTGTCTTTGTCCAGCGCCGGAACGCGTGACGAAACGCGGCGGGGTCACTGAAGCCCAAGAGAAACGCTATGGTCTCTACGGTCAGGCGGGTGTCGCGCATATATCTGATGGCGGTCTGCGCGCGCAGATCGTCGATCAACTCACGGTACGATGTGTTCTCTTCCTGCAGCCGTCGCCGTAGCGTCCGCGTGCTGAGGCCGAGCTGTCCGGCCAAAGTATCGACATCCGGCGGAGATTGGAGGTTCGCGAGCAGCACTTGGCGGACCCTGCCGGCCACGCCGGTATTCTGCTTGAGCTCGGTCAGCAATTGATCGCAGATATTGGCGGCATGAGCGTGGGTCACCGGATTGCCCAGCGCCGGCTTCCTGTCGAGCCATTCGGCCGGGAATGACAGTCTGTTTTGCGGCTGCTCGTACAGAACCTCGCAGCCGAATTTCTCGGCATGGTGCGCGCCCTGGGAAGGTCTTTGCGCATTCAATTGGACTTGGGTGAGACGGAAGTCAGGGCCCATGATGTCGCGGTGCACGCAAAGAACCACGCTGAACTGCAATTCAACAATGAAATTATGCAATGCCGTGTCGAGAGACCTGAACGGAAGCACCGTGATGCACCAAGCCGCCGACGAGTCGCGCTCCTCGAATGTAACGTCCAAGAGTGGCGCGGCTAATTGATAGTATTGTAGTGCAAAGGCAATGCTCTGTCGGAAATCGATCCCGCTCAGCAGCGCCAGACCGTAGATCCCGAAGGTCGAAACGTGAAATTCTGAGCCGGCATCGAAAGCAAAGCTTGGGCGACGGCTGAATTTCAGCGCGTTTCTGTAGGACTGGACGATCTCATTGGCCGACACCTTGGTCAGGGGAGACGTCAGCTCGGCTTCGGCGATGTGAATGCCTTCCATCGCCGCTTTTAGCGGAACGCCCTCCGCCATCAGACAATCAACGATCTTGCCGATCTTGAAGACGGAGTAAATTTTCTCGTCGGGACCGATTTCAAACATGCCTGCTCCATCGGGGATGATCGGCAGCTCCCGTGTGGGATTGGCCGCCTTTCGCCGGATGTTGGCCGCCGTCCGACTTCCCCCATATACCGAGTTTGGCCATGTTCGGCTACCGGCCGCGTTGGCGGCCGCCAGAAGTTGCATGCAGTGCGGGCCTCCGCCCGCCATTTGCAATCAACGCAAATCACAGATCGTGACGCTGAGGACTTATCCGCACAATGGAGTGAGCGATGACACTGATGCCTGCCGCCATGGACAACCCTTTTCTTCTATCGCCCGATCAATCCTTGGCATCGCTGACCAGCCCGGATGCGATCACCGCTTCGACACACGCCATGAATGCGGCGGTGGCGAAGGCACTGGCGGCGATAACGCCGCCGGAGGGGCTGCCCGCGCTGCGCGAGGCTTATGTTCGTGGCGAACTCGGCCTCCCCACCGCGCCCAAATCGCCCCGCGCTCGGACGCTGACGATCGAGGGGCCTGCCGGCCCGATCGGCCTGCGCATCTTGGTGCCAGACGAGGTGCGGGGCGTGTATCTTCACATCCATGGCGGAGGCTGGATCGTCGGCAGCAACGATACCTGGGATGAACAGCTGGAGTATTTCGGCCGGGAGGCCGGTATGGTCTCGGTCAGCGTTGACTATCGTCTGGCGCCCGAGCATCCCGCACCCGCCGCCCTCGACGATTGCGTGGCGGTCGCCTCCTGGCTGATCGAAAATGCCGAGCGGGAATTCGGCACGTCTTGGCTGTCGATCGGCGGCGAGTCCGCCGGGTCCAATCTCGCCGTCCTGACGCTGCTTCGGCTCCGCGACGCCGGGAAAAGCGGCGCCTTCAGGGCAGCGAGCCTGCTGTACGGCGTCTTCGATCTGTCGCTCACCCCCAGCGTGTTTCGGGTGACGGGCGCACCGTTCATCAGCCTGGAGGCGATGCAGCAGTTCACGGGCGCGTTCGCGGGCGGTAGGGATCTGAAGGATCCTGCCCTCTCGCCGCTCTATGCCGACCTGCACGACTTACCCCCGGCGCTGTTCAGTGTTGGATCGTCCGATCCCCTGCTCGACGATAGCTTGTTCATGTTCATGCGCTGGCAGGCGGCGGGCAACCTCGCGCACCTGGCGGTGTATCCCGGCGGCACGCACGGCTTCAATACGCTCAACGGGGAACTGGCCGCCGCGGGCAATCGGGGGGTCGCGAAGTTCCTGAAGGCGATGCGGACCGAGGTGGCGGGCTGATCGCGGAAGGCGACGATCAGATGCAGCTGGGCTGAACGATCGTCGCCTTGTTCAGTAGGACGTCGTGCCGGGCCACCGATCTCGTCGGCAAGCTTAGCCGCCGCATGTCCGATCACATGACCGTCGCGGTCAACGAACCGGATGGCTTTGAGCCTATCTCGCAGCTGAGCGCGCGGCGATGGGCTTGCCGATCGCCACGGCTACCGGACGAAGAAGGACGGCACGCTTGGCATCGCGTCCGTCGGACGGACGGATCCTGCGCAACACCCTGGCGAAACCTGAAATGGCCTGAGCCATAGAAAGGCAATTGCGCATTTTTTCAGCACATCGACAAGCGGCCTAAATTTGTTTCATTGCCCTTGCCATCTCTGCTGCACTGCGGCATCAATGTCCCCATGAGCGCCGCCGAACTCGCCATTCTGGTAATCGACGAGAACGCCATCCGCGCCTCCATCATTGAAGAGGGTCTGCGCGAGGCGGGGCATGCGCGTGTCACGGTGATCCACGAGGTCAACGGGGTAGCGCGCATCATCGAGACGCTGCAGCCCGACGTCATCATCATCGATATTGAAAATCCCAATCGGGACATGATGGAACACCTCTTCCAGCTGACCCGAACGGTGAGCAGGCCGATTGCGATGTTCGTTGATCGATCCGACACCGCCTCCATCGAGGCGGCTGTCGATGCGGGTGTCTCCGCCTATATCGTCGATGGATTGCGGAAAGAGCGGGTTAAATCGATCCTCGACATGGCCGTGAGTCGCTTCAACGCCTTCAGTCGGCTGCAGCGTGAGCTCGCCGACGCTCGCTCGGCACTGGAGGAGCGCAAGCTGGTCGAGAGGGCGAAGGGCATCCTGATGAAGATGCGCGGGCTTTCCGAAGAAGAGGCATTTGCTCTTCTTCGCCAGTCAGCCATGAACGAGAAAAAGAAGATGGCAGACATCGCCCAGAGCATCGTTACGGCGGCGCGGCTGCTGCTGTGAACTGCCTGATGCGCGCAGCCGTTCGGAGAAAGATGATATGAACGTGACGACAGAACGCAAGATGTCTGGATCGAATCTGCCCACCCCCACTATCATCGGCGCAGAAGGATCCCGCGTGGTGCGTGCTGGCTTCATTCCCCTGGTGGACGCTTCCGTCTTGATCGCCGCGGCGGAATTTGGGTTTGCCGAACGCGAAGGGCTTCGGCTCGATCTGGTCAGGGATGTCTCCTGGGCCAATGTGCGTGATCGCCTTGCCTTTCGCCAGTTCGATGTCGCTCACATGCTCTCGCCCATGCCGGTGGCGTCCATGCTTGGCCTCGGCTCCAATCCATCGCCGACGATCACCCCTTTTTCGCTGGGACGCGGCGGCAATGCGATCACCCTGTCGACACGCCTCTTTGCCCGCATGCAGTCTGCCGCCAGTCTTGCCGATGGTGCCGGCGCTCTGGCCCATGCTCGCGCGCTCGCGCAGGTCATCGCGGAGATGAAGGCGGCAGGAGAAGCGCCCCTGACCCTGGGAATGACCTATCCTTTCTCCTCCCACAACTACGAATTTCGGTATTGGCTGGCAGCCGGAGGCATCGATCCGGACACAGAGGTCAGACTGGTCGTGGTGCCACCGCCAATGACCTCGGACGCCCTGGCTGCCGGTGCTATCGACGGCTTCTGCGTCGGCGCCCCCTGGAACATGGTCGCCTCCGAGCGCGGCGTCGGCCGCATCGTGGCGGCAAAACAGGATATCTGGCCGTCGGCCCCGGAAAAGGTTCTGGCCATGCGTCCCGAATGGGCCGAGAGCCGGCCCGAGACCGTTTCACGGTTGCTGGTTGCCCTTGATGCAGCTGCACGCTGGTGTGACGATCCCGAGAACCACGGGGATCTCGCCGCGGCTTTGGCAGATCCGCGGTCGATCGGGGCACCGGTCGACATCATTCGCCATGTGCTGTCGGGGGAATTCAGTCTTGATGCACATGGCAATCGACGCGTCATCGAGAAGTATTTTACATTTCACGCCCAATATGCCGGCTATCCCAGGCCGAGCCATGCCCTGTGGATTTACAGCCAGATGATCCGCTGGGGACAGGTGGCCTATTCCGAAGAAGGCATGGCTGCGGCGGCCCGCGCGTACCGACCGGATCTCTACCGGACAGCTCTTGGTGCAGATGCCGCTCCGATAGATGACGACTTCAGGATCGAAGGCGACAGATCCGGCGACAGCTTCATGGACGGCCATGTCTTCGACCCTCGCAAGGTCGAGGAATACGTCCGGCAGTTTCCCGTCGGCAGCCCCCGGATCGATCGACAGTCCCGCGGGCCGGATTTCGACTGACCTCCGTCAGCCGGTATCGCTGCCTTTGAATTGCGCCACAGGAGCCCTGTTCGACCGGCGAAACGAGGACGCACGCCGCGCACTGCTGCTCAGCTGAGAGCAGCGATTTTGTCCCCGGCGCCTAATCGCTGTGCAGGTCATGTCGCGCCACCTGCTTCCTCGTCCGCCCCCCGCCGCGGGAAAACGCTGCGTTATCAACAGGCAAGATCCAACGACCGGTTCTGGCATGGCGCTTGCAAGGTGATAAGCATCTCGGTCAACGGCGACCGGGTAGCCAGACGCTCAAGAAGCGCCTGCAGTGACATCGACGTCGCAAGGATTTTGCAGCTCGGGCTCGTCCCGGAAGCGCAACTTCCGAGCGGCGTTTTTTTGTTTTTCCGAACGACCCCGAGCCCGACCGAGGGAGCGCCATGACTACCAAGACAGAGAAGCTCGTCATCATCGGCAACGGCATGGCACCTGGCCGCATGCTGGAACACCTCCTCGAGGAGGCACCCGGCCGCTACCAGGTGACCATTTTCAACGCCGAACCGCGCGTGAACTACGACCGCATCATGCTGTCCCCCGTTCTGTCGGGGGAGAAGTCCTATGAGCAGATCGTCATTCACGGCGACGGCTGGTACGAGACCCATGGGATAACCCTCTACAAGGGTCACAAGGTCGTCGCCATCGACCGGATTGCAAAGACCGTGACCTCTGACCACGGAGTCACCGAGCCCTATGACAAGCTCGTAATCGCCACCGGCTCCGTTCCCTTCATTATTCCGGTTCCCGGCAAGGAGCTGCCGGGCGTTATCACCTACCGCGACCTGGATGACGTCAACGCCATGCTGCTGGCCGCCCAGTCGCGCCAGAAGGCGATCGTCATCGGCGGCGGGCTGCTGGGGCTTGAAGCCGCGGCAGGTCTTGCCCAGCGCGGCATGGAGGTCACCGTCCTGCATGTCATGCCGACGCTGATGGAGCGTCAGCTCGACCCGGCCGCCGGCTACCTTCTGCAGAAGGCTGTCGAGGAGCGTGGCATCAAGGTCATCTGCAAGGCCAACACGAAGGCGATCCTGGGCAACGGCAAGGTCGAAGGCGTCGAACTCGATGACGGCACCGTCATCCCGGCCTCGCTCGTGGTCATGGCTGTCGGCATCCGGCCGAATGCGTCGCTCGCCAGGGACGCCGGACTTGCGACCAACCGCGGCATCGTCGTCGACGCCGGGATGCGGACCTCCGATGGCGACATTCTTGCCGTCGGCGAATGCGCCGAGGTCGACGGGATGGTCTATGGCCTCGTCGCGCCGCTCTACGAGATGGCGCGGATTGCAGCCTCCCATCTTGCTGGAAACAGCAAATCCGCCTTCGTGCATGCCGATACCCCGACCAAGCTCAAGGTTACGGGCATCGATCTCTACTCGCTGGGCGACTTCGCGGATGGTGACGACCGCGAGGAAATCGTCCTGCGCGATGCCACCGCCGGTGTCTACAAGCGGGTCGTCCTGAAGGACAACCGCATCATCGGCACCGTCCTCTACGGCGACACCGCCGACGGCACCTGGTTCAACGACCTGAAGAAGAAGCGCACAGACATTTCGGCGATGCGCGATACGCTGATCTTCGGCCAGGCCTATCAGGGCGGCTCCCCTCTCGACCCGGCCGCCGCTGTTGCAGCGCTGCCCGATGACGCCGAGATCTGCGGCTGCAATGGCGTCTGCAAGGGCAAGATCACCGCGACCATCACCGCCAAGGGGCTCTCCTCCCTCGACGAGGTCCGCGCCCATACCAAGGCGTCGAACTCCTGCGGCACCTGCACAGGCCTTGTCGAGCAATTGATGGCCCTCACCCTCGGCGACCGCTACAACCCGAAGGCGGTGCAGCCGATGTGCGGCTGCACCGATCTCGGCCACGACGACGTCCGCCGCCTGATCAAGGCGAAGGAGCTGAAGTCCATCCCCGCCGTGATGCAGGAGCTCGAATGGAAGACCTCCTGCGGCTGCGCCAAGTGTCGCCCGGCGCTCAACTACTACCTCGTCTGCGACTGGCCGGACGAATATGCCGACGATTACCAGTCGCGCTTCATCAACGAACGCGTCCACGCCAACATCCAGAAGGATGGAACCTATTCGGTCGTGCCGCGCATGTGGGGCGGAATGACGTCGTCGAAGGAACTGCGGGCGATCGCCGACGTCGTCGACAAGTTTGCGATCCCCGCCGTCAAGGTAACGGGCGGCCAGCGCATCGACATGCTCGGCATCAGGAAGGAAGATCTGCCCGCGGTCTGGGCCGATCTCGGCCAGGCCGGCTTCGTCTCCGGTCAGGCCTATGCCAAGGGCCTGCGCACGGTAAAGACCTGTGTCGGCACCGACTGGTGCCGCTTCGGCACGCAGGATTCCACCGGGCTCGGCATCCGCATCGAAAGGTTCATGTGGGGTTCCTGGACCCCGGCCAAGCTCAAGATGGCCGTCTCCGGCTGTCCCCGAAATTGTGCCGAAGCGACCTGCAAGGATGTCGGCGTCATCTGCGTCGACTCCGGCTACGAGATCCACTTTGCCGGGGCAGCCGGGCTCGACATCAAGGGAACCGAGGTGCTCGGGCTCGTGAAGTCGGAGGACGAAGCGCTGCAGCACATCGTTGCCCTCACCCAGATGTACCGCGAGCAGGGCCGTTATCTGGAACGCATCTACAAATGGGCAAAGCGCATCGGGCTCGACGAGATCCGTCGCCAGATCATGGAAGATACCGACAAGCGGCAGGCCTATTACGAGCGCTTCGTCTTCTCCCAGAAGTTTGCCCAGGTGGACCCGTGGTCGGAACGGGTCTCCGGCAAGGACAAGCACGAATTCAATCCCATGGCCGTCATCCACAAGGAGGCAGCGGAATGAACGCCCTTTCCATTTCCATGGACGCAGCCTGGGTGCTCGTCGGAACCATCGACGACATCCCCCGCCAGGGCTCTCGTCGCGTCCACAATGGTGCAATGCGCATCGCGGTCTTCCGGACCGCCGACGACCGCATCTTCGCACTCGAAGACAAGTGCCCGCACAAGAACGGGCCGCTCAGTGCGGGGATCGTACACGACGGTTGCGTCACGTGCCCGCTCCACAACTGGGTGATTTCGCTTGAAACCGGGGAGGCCCAGGGTGCCGACGAAGGGAGGACATCAACCTTCCCCGTACGGATCGAAGGCCGCAACGTCTATCTCGACCTCATGCCAACCCACGCGGCTCGCTGAGCCGTTTCCTGCACCGTGAAAGGAAATTGCATGTCCTATGTAGCACCTCAGGAATTCGCTGCGAAAATGATCGACGCGGGCGAATCCAAAGTCTTCATGTCCACCAAGGACACTTTGATCAGATCCTATATGGCCGGCGCCATCCTGGCCTTGGCGGCCGCATTCGCCGTGACCGTCACCGTGAACACAGGCAATCCGCTGCTCGGCGCGTTGCTCTTCCCTGTCGGCTTCTGCATGCTCTATCTGATGGGCTTCGATCTCCTGACCGGCGTATTCACACTTGCGCCGCTTGCCTTGATCGCAAGGCGTCCAGGGGTGACCGTCGGCGGCATCCTGCGCAACTGGGGCCTGGTCTTTACTGGAAACTTTGCAGGCGCAATGACGACGGCTGTGTTCATGGCGATCATCTTTACCACCGGTTTCACCCATGCACCCGACGCCGTGGGGCAGAAGATAGGCATGATCGGCGAGGCGCGCACGCTGGGCTATGCCGAGGCCGGCGCTGCGGGGATGCTAACGCTCTTCATCCGTGCCGTGATGTGCAACTGGATGGTCTCCACCGGGGTCATAGCGGCCATGATGTCGACCTCGGTGTCGGGCAAGGTCATCGCCATGTGGATGCCGATCCTCGTCTTCTTCTACCTCGGCTTCGAACACTCGATCGTCAACATGTTCCTGTTCCCCTCGGGCATCATGCTCGGCGGTCAGTTCACCTGGACGGACTACCTCCTCTGGAACGAAATCCCGACCGTCGTCGGCAATCTCGTTGGTGGCCTGACCTTCGTCGGCGGCATGATCTACGCCACCCACTACAAGCCCTCGCCGAGCCGCAAGGCAGAGGAACGACCCGCCACGCGGCTTGTGGCGGCTGAGTAGGCCCGAATTGCAATCAGGCTCCGCGACAGTCGCGGGGCCTGACGACCACGGGGTGGGCGATGCAACAAAGTTCAGACGTCAGGGGACTCCGGGTGAGCATCGGGCAATACTCCTCCGCCGGGCGAAAAGTCGCCAATCAGGACTTTCACGGTTCCATCGTGCCTGAGGGTTCGGCCCTGGCCATGAAGGGCATTGCGCTTGCCGTTGCCGATGGCATTTCCTCCAGTCCCGTGGGGCAGGTCGCTGCAGAAACTGCAGTGAAGAGCTTCTTGACCGATTACTACTGCACTTCCGATGCCTGGACCGTGAAGACAGCAGCCAGCCGCGTCATCGACGCCACCAACTCCTGGCTTCATGCCCAAAGCCGCCACGTCGAAAATCGTGATCACGCGCATGTCACGACCTTTTCGGCGCTCGTGTTGAAGGGTGCGAAGGCCCATGTCTTTCATGTGGGAGACAGTCGCATCTCACGGCTGATCGACCGCGAGTTGGAGCCTTTGACCAACGAACACCGCCTGAGCCCCTCGCGCAGCGAAAGCTATCTGTCGCGGGCCCTGGGAATGACTCCGGCAGTGGAGATCGATTACCGCCAGCTGAGTGTCCAGAGCGGCGATGTCTTTGTCCTGTCGACAGATGGCATCCATGATCATCTCCCCGCACGACAGATTGCCGCTTGCATCACCTGCGACAACGATCTCAGCCAGGCTGCTGCCGATATCGCCAAACTTGCCCTGGAGGCGGGCAGCGACGACAACCTGACGATCCAGATCGCGCGGGTCGACCAGCTGGGTGAGGAGGACCCGCCGTTGTTGGATACGGCAGAGCTTCTTCCGGCGACGCCGCTCCCGCGGGCCCCTTGTGATTTCGAGGGGTTCCGGATCCACAGGCAGATCCATGCCAGCCACCGCAGCCACGTCTTTGTCGCGACGGAAACGGCGAGCGGAGAGACGAGGATACTCAAGTTTCCCGCAATCGACCTGCGGGAAGACGAGGCCCACATTCGACGCTTCGCCACGGAGGAATGGGTCATGCGCCGGGTCTTGAGCGTCCACCTGCTGAAGGGCAGGACGCCGGTTCTCCCGCGTCGCGCCCTCTATCTGGTCACTGACTATGTCGAGGGTGAAACCCTGTCGCAATGGATGACGGATCGGCCGCTGGCCGACCTGCGCGCTGTCCGCGATATCATCGCCCAGATCGCCTCAGGGCTTCGGGCTCTCCATCGCAAGGAGATCATTCATCAGGACCTGCGGCCCGACAACGTCATGATCGATGGCACCGGGACGGTCAGGATAATCGACTTCGGCTCCGCCCAGGTAGCAGGGCTTGCCGAGGCGGCTCCTGCACGCGATAGCGACGATATTCTCGGGACATTCCAGTACACCGCACCGGAATATTTTCGCGGTGAACGCGGTACAGAGCAGTCCGACCTCTTTTCGCTCGGCGTTATCGCCTACCAGATGCTGACCGGGCGTCTCCCCTATGGTGCCGCTGTGGCTCGCACGAGCAACAGGAGGCAGCAATCCAAACTCAAGTTTCGAGGGATCCGGGATCAGCGGGCCGATGTGCCGGAATGGGTGGAGGGCGCAATCCGAATGGCGGTCCATCCCGACCCCGGAAAGCGCTATCAGGCGCTGTCGCAATTCGTCCACGACCTGTCGCACCCCAACCCCAGGTTCATCCAGGGCCGAAACCCGCCGCTTGTCGAGCGTGATCCCTTGTTGTTCTGGAAAATGCTTTCGGTGGCACTGGGCTTGCTGGTTCTCGGCCTGTTGCTGATCGTTGTGAAGACCTGATGTCGCGGCTCGCCTGCTCTGCAGGGCGACCCCGCGCCGCGATTGTAGAAGGAACTCTCGCCATGCCCCAACTCCAACTGAGCCGCACCGAAGGAACATCCATGTCCGTTAGGATGGAGCCGCTTGCCAAACTGCCTGTGTTCTGGAACCTTGCCGGGAAACGCGTGGTACTGGCGGGTGGATCCGACGCTGCGGCTTGGAAGGCTGAACTGCTCTGCGCCTGCGGGGCAGATGTCCACGTCTACGCCCCGCAAGCGGACCTTTCTTTGACCTTCGCGGCACTTCTCGTCCAGACACCCGCGGAGGGTGCCGGGCGCGTGATTCACCACGACAGGCCCTGGGCGACCGACATCATGCAAGGTTCGGCACTCGCCATTGCCGACTGCGAGGATGATGCCGAGGCGAAAGCCTTCTTCTGTGCCGCCGTTATTGCTGGGGTTCCCGTCAACGTGATCGACAAGCCGGCATTCTGCCAGTTCCAGTTTGGCTCCATCGTCAATCGCTCCCCGGTGGTCGTCGCGATCTCGACCGACGGCGCCGCACCCATCCTTGCTCAGGCCATCCGCCGTCGCATCGAGACATTGCTGCCCCCGACGCTGAAAGGCTGGGCGGCTCTGGCGCAATCCCTGCGAGAGACCGTCAACCGGCGGCTTCAGCCCGGCGCGCCGCGCAGAGCGTTTTGGGAAAGCTTCGTCGACCGCGCCTTTGCCGGCAGCAATGCGCCACAGGCGTCGGCAGCAGACGATCTGCTTCGCGCGACAGAGGCGATGGCCGGTAGCAGAACCACCGGCCGCGTGACGCTGGTCGGCGCGGGTCCCGGCGACGCGGAATACCTGACCCTGAAAGCCGTGCGGGCGCTTCAGGCCGCCGACGTCATTCTGTTCGACGATCTCGTCTCCGGTGAGGTGCTCGAACTGGCGCGCCGCGAGGCCAAGCGCATGCTGGTGGGAAAGCGCGGTGGGCGCGAAAGCTGTCGTCAGGAGGACATCAACAGCATGATGATCGACCTGGCCAGGGCGGGAAAGCATGTGGTGCGGCTGAAGTCGGGTGATCCCATGGTGTTCGGCCGGGCCGGTGAAGAAATCGCGATCCTCCGGGAGCACCACATAGCGGTGGACGTCGTTCCCGGAATTACGGCCGCGAGCGCCATGGCGGCGAGGCTCCGGGTATCATTGACCCACCGCGATCATGCCCAGGCGGTGCGGTTCGTGACGGGACATGCACGAGACGGCAAGCTGCCGAAAACCCTGGACTGGCGCAGCCTCGCCGATCCGACGACCACCACCGTCTTCTACATGGCAGGTCGAACGGCCTGCGAAATCTGCCACCATCTGCTCGCTGAAGGGATGTCCGAAGCGACACCGGCCGTCATCGTCAGCTCGGTCGCGCGGTCCTCCGAGCGGCGCTGGAGCGGCCGTCTTGATGAGCTGCACGTCGGCATCGCGGAGATCGGCTACGACGAACCGGTCCTCATCGGGATAGGCGGGGTCTTTGCTACGGCAGCGGCAAACTACGAGGATACCCACCGCGAGAGCAGTCTCAAGAGTTGGCTTGATTCGCGTAGTGTGATGTTGCCGTAAGTGCGCTTCGATTACCGATGAGCTGCACGTAAGCGCGTTTCGCTCTCGCTCACATTGGAAGGATAGACGACGGCCGTTGATGACCGTACTGCTGGGTTCTGCCGTCCTTGGCATGGCCGGGGCACTGGCCGGTATGCGCTGGCCGAGCCGCCTTGATTGTCGGGATGGGAGAAAGCTGGCGGAGATGCTCCGCCAGCTTCTTTTGTTACATCATCCGCTTGATGTCGGAATAGGCGCGATCCGGTGGTCAATGTCGCGGTGACGGAAACGCTGGTGCGATTGCGCCAGAACCAACCGTGATTGCCGTCGAAGGCGGCTTCGAGCACGCCGCTACCTTCCGGCACGCTGCGGCCCTTTTCGGAGGAAATGCTCTCGTCGCCGCCGCTCTCAGCCCGTTCTTATAATCGATCTGCGATGAAGCCCGAGAGTGCTACATGGCATGCCCGCCGATGAAACCAAGTTCAGCGGCAGCCATCCACACCGCCATGGCGATCATCATCAGGTTCTCTGTCAGCGAGATGAAGCCGAGCGGGACGTTGCTGGCGCCGCCGACGCAGGCGCACTTGAGCTCACGCCTGTCGATGTAGACCGCCTTGAAGACCGAGGCGGCGCCGATGGTGCCGATGAACAGCGCGACAGGGACGGACAGCCACGTCAATGCGCCTGCGACCATAAGCACGCCCGCCAATCCTTCAGCGTACGGGTAGACGTAGCTGTAGGGCACCCATCGCTTGGCGAGCAGGTCGTAGTTCAGGAACATGGTCGCGAAGCTCTCGACGTTCTGGAGCTTCAGCATCGCGAGCACCACCATTGAAAAGGCTATGAACCATTCGCCGGCCCGCAGGGTGAAGGGGTCGCCGCTGACCGCGTAGCTGGTCGCCATTGCCATCAGGGCCGTCAGCGAAAACAGCACCACGACCGGCCGGTAGGTCGTCGCCTTCGGGTCGACCACCTTCTTGCCCAGGAACCGGCGAAGATCGTCGTGCCCGCCGACGCGGTTCCCGCCGATGAACACCTGAGGCGTGGTGGCGACGTCGTGCTGTTTCTTGAAGTCGTCCGTCTCCTCACGCGAGGTCAAGTGCTCATCGTCCACCTCGTAGCCGGCGCTCTCGAGCAGGTGCTTCGCCTTCAGT
>TARA_R110002051_G_scaffold159564_2_pt1 | contig 13808 bp, 12 predicted proteins | sample TARA_R110002051 | Tara Oceans TARA_R110002051 (sample SAMEA4397023) | marine metagenome | biome: Polar Biome; feature: [MES] marine water layer (ENVO:01000295) within the mesopelagic zone...; material: water (ENVO:00002006), including particulate matter (ENVO:01000060) such...
TTAAGCATTTTTTTCATCGAATTAATTTTTTAATGAGTTATAAATAAATCGGTTATTCACGATTTTAAATTGTTTTCAACCGAAGTTGAATCTTGGATTTCATCACCTATTTTTTTAGTAAATTTTTCAAGAAGGAAAATCATACGCTTTTCCACATCTTTACTATTAGGCATTTCTTTTCCAAGATATAAAAATAACAACGCATAGTTGTTGTTACTATTGTTAAAAACTATCGATTTGTTTCGCCTGTATGATTCTCTTAAGATTCTTTTTATTCTATTTCTTTTTACTGCGCTTTTAAAATTACGTTTTGAAACCGTAACACCTGCTTTAATAGAAATAGCCTCTTTTAATTCTGTTTTTACATAAATTAGTCGCAAAGGATAGTTTGCAATACTTTTTCCTTCAGAAAATAATTGTTCAAAGAGTTTTCTACTCTTTAATTTTTCGGTCTTAGAATATGTAAAGTTTAATTTTTTTTCCACGATTCCTATTTAAGTATTTTATAAAATACTAACCTTAGTAAGGTTACAAAGATAGGTTTTCGATTTTACTAATTATGTGGGGGTATAAAAACAAAAACCCGGTATTTTTATTCAAAAATACCGGGTTTAATTTTAATCTGTTGATTTCACTATTTTTGCCAAGTATTATTTTCAGCATTTACATCTGCCATTAAATGAGATGGATCTATTACAATAGCTTTTATTGCTGACATTGGTTTATCTATTGTAAAATTATAGGTTGGAAAAGCCCATGGCCAATTAGGTAAAACGGTTCTTTTTAAATCTTGATATGGATTTTCTTTTTCGTCATACATCATTCTAAGTGATGCATAAAAAGTTTCTTGAGAACCATCTTCATAAACTACTAAAATATCTATAGGCATTGGCATTAATCCAATTCGTTCAAGAGTAACTTTTGTCTTTTGTCCTTCAGCAGCAACATCTTTTACACCATAATCTATCGTATTTGTAGTCTGCGTCCAATCCATCAAATACCAATCTAATTCAATTCCAGAAACCTTTTCTGCTGTTCTTTTAATATCATTTGGTGTTGGATGTTTGAATTTGAAATCTTCATAGTATTTATGAATGGTTTCCATTAATTTATCTTGACCAATAATATACCCTAATTGCGATAAGAAAATAGCGCCTTTGCTGTATGCTGCAATGCTATAAGGTGTGTTTGAAGCATACCGATCTGAATGTGTAGTTTGTGGTTGTTCTTTACCAGAGTTTACTAAATAGTAATACCCTTTATATGATCCTTCAAAAGGATTATCTTTATTTCGATCCATAATTTGATTCATACATAAAGCAGATATAAAAGAAGTAAAGCCTTCATCCATCCACTCATGCTTAGACTCGTTTGAAGCTAAAACATGTTGAAACCAAGAATGAGCCATTTCGTGAGCAGTAGTTCCAACTAAACCTCCTAGTTTTTCTCCACCAGCAACTAAAGTGCTCATAGCATATTCCATTCCACCATCACCACCTTGTATTACAGAATATTGTTCATAAGGGTATTTACCAATATTTTTGTTATAAAAAGTCATCATTTCTGCGGCTTTAGGTTGAAGACTTTTCCAATTTTCTACTACTTTTTCATCGTTTTTATATAAAAAATGAAGCATTGGGCCATCTTCAACTTGTAGTGTATCGTGTATATATTCTGGGTCAGCTGCCCACATAAAATCATGTACCATAGGCGCTTTAAAATGCCATGTAAGTGTTTTACCTTTTTGTTTTTTAACCTTTATTCCTGGAGCCTCGTAACCATGTCCAATTTCATCTGGGTTTTGTAAATATCCTGTTCCACCAACAACATAATCTTTATCGATTGTCAATTTTACATCAAAATCTCCCCAAACACCATGAAATTCACGAGCAATGTATGGATCTGCATGCCATCCTTCAAAATCATACTCAGCCATTTTTGGATACCATTGACTCATAGAAAGCGCGACACCATCGTTACTATTTCTACCAGAACGACGTATTTGTATAGGAATCTGTCCATTAAAAGACATATTAAAAGTAGCTTTTCCACCAGAAGGGATTGGTTCTGCTAGTTCAACAATTAAAACTGTACTTTCTTCTTTAAAGGTTACTGGTTTTCCATCTTGCGTAAGTGATGCCACTCGTAAATACCCAATTTCTTCAGGAGTTAAACTTGCAATTCTACTTTTTTTATTATCATCAATCATTCGACGATCAGGATCTTCAATATTCTGAAGTCTAATATCCATTTCGCTACCAGGCTGAAAAGCATTAAAAAATAAATGGTAATAAACTCTAGTTAATTCATCAGGAGAATTATTGGTATAGACTAATTTTTGGGTTCCAGTATACTGATTTGTTTTTACATCCATAGTAACATCCATGGTGTAATCTACATGTTGTTGCCAATAGCTAGTGCTTTGTCCCATTGCGGCTATGCCTGTCAATAAAACGAGGAGGGATAATACTCTTTTTTTCATTCTTGTTAGTTTAGTTTTTATTAGTTAGATATAATCATAAAAATGCTCTTTTAAATTCCAAATAAATTATGGCATAGTTTCAGATAGTTTAACCTTTCCTTGAGCTACTTGCTCAGCAAGAATAAGTGCATTATATGCATTTACCATTTTTCCTGATTTTGAAAGCGTATTAAAACTGCTAGATTTTGCGGGATCTCCTGCAACAATAACTTTCATTTTAGTGGTTAAACCAGACTGCATAATGATTTGTTTTACTTCATTTGCGTTAAGTTTTGGGTACTGTGAACGGATCAATGCAGCTACACCGGCAACTGCTGGAGCCGCCATAGATGTTCCGCTATTAAAATCGTAGTTGTTGCCTGGCATAGTTGAATAAATATCACTTCCTGGCGCAAATACATCTACATTAATAGATCCATAATTTGAGAATGAAGAAACTAATTCAGAACCATATTTATTAGTAATTGAGCCTACAGTAAGAACATTATTGGCAAACTCTTCCCCATTATTGATTTGATCGTTGGGATAATTAGAATTAGTGGGATCATCTAAATTTTCGCTATCATTACCTGCAGCATGAACAAAAAGAACATCTTTTGATGCTGCATATTTTATAGCATCATAAACCCATTGAGAATTTGGTGAAAATGATTTTCCAAAACTTCCGTTAATAACTTTTGCACCGTTATCAACAGCATAGCGTATACCAAGAGCGATATCTTTATCATATTCATCACCATTTGGTATTGCACGAACGCTCATAATAGCTACATTATTAGCAACACCATCAACACCTTTGCCATTGCCACGTTGTGCTGCAATAATACCCGCTACATGCGTTCCGTGACTTTCATCATCATATCGTTGTTGCGGATTTCCATTTCCATACTTTTTGTCATTTATGTCATATGGATTATCGCCAACTTGGGTTCTTCCGTCAAAATCTACTTTTAAATTATAGTTTAATTCATCGGTAAGCTGTTTAACACCTTCAGATATTTCTTTGATAAACTTAGGAACATCATCAGCAAAACTATACACTTGAAGAATCATACCTACACTTTGTTGCATGGCTTCATCTTTTGGCTGTATTGCCGCAACTTCTTTTTTGGTATAGGTAGACTTTCCTAATTCTTTTTGAATACTGGCATCAGAACTTTTAACAACTTGAAGAATTTGTTCATAATATTCTTTATTTTTTAAAGCCTCGTCATATTTTTCATCTAATGCCGCTTTTGCTTTTGCTTGCAAGGCAACATCACCTAATTTTAAACGTACAATTCGTGTAAGTTCTAATTGTTCATTATACGATTCTCCTAAAAAATTATATCCATGAATATCATCGATATACCCATTTTTGTCATCATCTATATTATTCCCTGGAATTTCTTTTGTGTTTGTCCAAAGTATATGTACTAAATCTTCATGTTTTAAATCAATGCCCGAATCTAAAACAGCAACAATTACTTTTTCTCCTTTTTTTGTACCAATAATATCTTTATAAGCTCTATCAACAGCCATTCCAGGAATGGTATCTAAAAGAAGGTCAGCATGACCCCAAGTTTCTTTTTGAGTTTTTGTTAAATCGGCAATTTTTAAAGGGATTGCATCGATGTTTTCTGCAGGCGTACTTACTAAAATAGGAGCAGTAGCTCCACAACTTGATAAAAGCAATGATCCAATAGCTAGACCAAAAACTGTTTTTGAAAAATTAAATGTCATATTTTTTTTGAAAAATTGAATTAATAATTAATTAAAATGTAAAAATCCATGATTATGGATTGTATTATGGTTCAACCAAAAATTTCTTTAAAGGTGTATATGTTTTTTAATCGAATACCTTTTTCTGTTTCATGAACCGTACAAATTTCGTTATGTGCATCATGTTCTAAAAAAAGATAATAATTATTTTTTACTGCTTTTTTTAGAAATTTTTCTTTTTCGGCTAAGGTTAATAACGGTCGAGTATCATACCCCATGACATACGGTAATGGAATGTGCCCAACTGTTGGCAACAAATCAGCCATAAACACAAGTGTTTTCTCTTTATAGGTAATATGTGGTATCATTTGCTTGTCTGTATGACCATCAGCAAATAAAATATCAAAGTCTAATTCAGAATTTTTTTGAAAATCAGATTCAGAAAATCTATTTATAAAATTAAGTTGACCACTTTCTTGCATTGGAAGCAAATTCTCTTTTAAAAACGATGCTTTTTCTCTATCGTTTGGATTTGTAGCCCATTCCCAATGGGCTTTATTGGTCCAAAATTTAGCATTTTTAAAAGCGGGTTCATAGCCAGTTCTATCTTTATTCCATTGGATACTACCTCCACAATGATCAAAATGGAGATGTGTCATAAAAACATCGGTAATATCATCCTTTTGAAAACCATATTTTCTTAATGCGTTTTCTATGGAATGATTGCCCCACATATCATAATACCCAAAAAACTTTTCGGATTGTTTATTTCCCATTCCGGTATCAATTAAAATTAACTGATTTCCGTTTTCAATGAGTAAACTTCTTGCGGCAAGATCTATTCTATTCTGAGGATCAGCAGGGTTGGTTTTATTCCAAAGTGTTTTTGGAACCACTCCGAACATTGCACCACCATCTAGCTTAAAATTGCCAGTTTCTATAGGGTATAAATTCATTTAAACTAAATAATTTGGGAATTTAAGAAAAACACAAAACAATCTAGATTAATTAAGAGTTTTTAACTGTTATGGCACTAAAACTATGTGAAGAAAAGTTAAAATTTGATTTTTGAAAAGACAAATACTAATTCTGTTGCAATTTGAAGACTCCTTTCCAGATATTTTTCCGCTTGCTGAGGTGTATTATCAAACTTTTTTGGATCTTCAAAGGTAATAGGAATTCTTTTTTCTGCACCAGAAATAAATGGGCAACCTTGGTCTGCAGATGAACATGTAAGAATTGCAGCAAATGCTGATTCTGGATTAAAATCATCATCAAATTTTTTAGAAAACCCTATAATTGGGTGTTCATTAGAAGCATATTTAATGCTATAAATGGGGTTTGTACCTTCTGAAATTGTATGAATGTTAAAACCTTGATTTTTCAAAGTTTCTATAACCTTTGGAAATAAAGCGGTGGCTTCTGTTCCTCCAGAATAGCAATAAGTATTTTGAATTTTAAAGTAAGAAGCAATAGTTTGTGCCCAAACTTGTGATAAATGACTTCTACGAGAATTATGCGTGCAAATAAAATTTAAGCGAATGGCTTGTTTACAGGTTACTTTTTCTTGAATATAATCGATTAAGGGCTGTAGTAATACGATTCTTTCATGTGAAATTTCATTTGGTCTTAATGATGAAATTACATCAACAATATTACTTTTAAGATTAGTGTTGTCTGTTATCATTTTAATTATGTTCCTATAATTTTACTTCTTCGTTCTAGTATGACATTATCTAACCATATGCCGTTAAGTTTTCCTATTTTTTCTCGAAAGCCTATCATTCTAAACCCACAGTTTAAATGTAGTTGAATACTAGGTTGATTAGACTTCATGATTCCGGCTTGTAGTGTCCAAATTTTGTTTTCTTCACTAATTTTAATGAGTTCTTTGAGTAGCATTTTACCAATTCCTTTTCCTCTTTCAGTTTCTGCTATATATACGCTTACTTCTGCAACACCTCCATATACACATCTATTTGATATACCCGATAATGATGCCCATCCTAAAATTTTATGATTTTCCTGCAATGCGATTCTTCCGAAGCTTAAATGTGATGAACTCCAAGTATTCCAATCGGGTACTGTGGTTTCAAATGTGGCAATACCTGTTTTAATGCCCGATTCGTATATTTTGGCTACCTCACTATAATTAGTTTGAGTTATCGGAATAAATTTCATTTAGCAACAACCAGAATTAGGGATACAGCTTGTAGTTTTGTTTAAATCCGTCATTTTTGTTTTTTGTTTTTTTTCAGGAATACCACAATTATCTTTTGCCAAACAATCTGTTTGTTTGGTGATTAACAAAAAGTTAGTCCCATTAAAATCTAATCCAAATTTTCCAATGGTTTCTGATTGATATTCTACTTCTATTTCTAGATTACCCATTTCTAAGACTTTTTCTGATAGCTCTATAATATGAAGTAGCTTTTCAGGATGCAATCTGTGATTATAATCATCTGCATTCCATAGTTGAAAATTAGCAACCTCTTCTTTACGAACAGTACCTCCACAGTCTATAAAGTGTTTATATACTTTACCAACTTCGGTTACATGAAAATGATTAGGTACTAATGAGCCATCTGGTAGCTCAAAAGCTATGGTTTCTAAATTTTCTAAATGTGATTTTATTTCTGATAGATTCATAATGTATTACTTTAAAACGATTAATCTATTTGATTAGCAACAATCTGTTTTATGAAGAATATCTTGATTTAAGAAATTGTTCATAATTATTTTCATTGCTTTCCAATTTTTTTTGTCAATACAATAACAAACACTAGTTCCTTCAACACTTCCTTTTATCAACCCTAGAAGTTTTAATTCTTTTAAATGTTGAGAAATTGTAGGTTGCGCTAAGCCAATTTCATTAACTAAATCACCACAAATACATGTATCAATTTCAAACAAGTGTTGTAGAATGGCAACTCTAGCTGGGTGGCCAAAAACTTTTGCAAATAATGCAATCTGATTTTGGTCGTCAGTAAATATTTCAGATTTAGCTAATCCCATTATATTGTATAATTTGTTTATTGCAATATTACGATTAATAATTTAAAGTATATAAAAAATTTACATCAATACTAATTAAGTACAAACTAAGATAGATTCTAGTAAATCTTGTGTGAGTGGCTTTATCAAATGTTTTTTTACTGATTCGTATTGTTTCGCTTTTTCAATATCTTTTGGATCTATAGAGGAACTTAGAATGAAAATGTCACATTTTTGCTGAATATGTTCAGGAAAGGCTATATATTTTTCTAAAAACTCAAAACCGTCCATTTCGGGCATTCTAATATCTAAGAAAATTATATCAGGAAAATTTTCAAGATTATCCATCAATTTATGTAAATATTTTAGTGCTACAATTGCTGATGTTTCAACAAGTATAGTTTCGGCAATAGCACACTTACTAAGCACTAATTTATTAATATAATTATCTATATCTGAGTCGTCAATTAATAGTATTGTTTTTGGTTTCATGGCTATTTTTGAGTTTGATTTGGAAGAACAATCAAAAATTTTGTTCCCTTATTTACTTCTGATGTTATACTTATTTTGCCATTTAGTTTTGTAATAATTTCTTTTACAACAAAAAGACCAATGCCTGTCCCCATAATTTTTGAAGAGACTCTGTAAAACATATTAAATATTTTATTTAGATGTTCTTTTGAAATACCAACGCCGTTATCATTAATTTCTATATAAGCATTTTCCAAAGAGATTCTAACTTTAATGTCAATAATAGGGTTGTCATTTTCTATATTATGATATTTTATTGCATTTGAAATCAAATTATCAAAAACTATAGATATTCTTTTTTTGTCAGAATAAAAGGGTGCTTCTTCTAAAATATTTGATTGAATTTTACTTTTACTTGTGTTTTCTAGGTACCATAAACTTTCAATAGAATCATTAATTATGGTTTTAAAATTTATACTTTTTGTTTCAACTTTTAAATGTTTGTTTTGAGAATAGTGTACGATATCTTTTATAAAACCATCTAATCTAGTTATAGATTGCTCCATCATTTTTAATTTAAAAACTAAGCTTTCTTCTTTTTCTTCACTAAGTATAATATTTATTAAGCCTAATATTGAAGATAGGGGAGCTCTTAGTTCATGTGAAGCACTATATACAAAACGATCTAATTCTTCATTTGTTTTTTTTAATTCTATATTTTGACTTTCTAATTTTTGTTCTGCTTCTTTTTTCTCGGTATTATCTATTGCACAAATTAAAAAATGATTTTCATTATTTATCAGTATAACTTCAATAGAAAGTAAAGCAGATATTTTTTTGCCGTTTTTAAGAGTATAGATAATTTCTTCATTTATAACTTTTCCTTTTTCTTTAACTTTTAACCAAAGGGCATCTCTTTTTTTAAGAGCATTATTTACATTAAAATTTATAACACCAGTTTCAAGAATTGTTTTTCCATAAAGAGCTCTTCTGTTTGATTCAAGTGCGGTGGCAAAAGCTTCATTTATTTCTATAATTTTAAAATCATTATCAACAATGAGCATTCCTATTAAATTTGATTGAAAAGATTTATAAAACTTCTCTTCACTTTCAAACAATAAGGCTGTTTTTTCTTTCACCATTTTGTCTAATCGCGAAGGTTGAATTAATAAGTACCAAGAAAAAACACCAACAAGTAATGATAAAATTATCCCTAAAATTGAAAATACGATAACCGAATAATAGGTAACTTTATTATTAGAAATCACATAAAGTTTCAACTCGCCTTTAGGTATTGATATTGGGATATGGTATGCATCATTAAGATTAATATCTCTATTTGGAGATATAAATATTTCTTCTGATTTATCAGAATTTATTTTTGATAGCTGATATGAAAAATGATTATCTGCTAAAGAATCAATACGTATAGAATTTAAAAAATCAGGTAGTTTTATAACAGCTGCAGAAAATCCCTTAAAAGAATTTCCTTTAAATATTGGAATCCTACTTACAAAGCCATCTCCTCCTTGTTTTAAATGAATTGGACCAGTCAAAAAATAATCCTTTCTTTTTATTGTTGTAATAGCCCCATCTTTACCTATTGAATCGGTTAAAATATTAAAACCTAAAACATCATTTCCTTGAAGTGGATATACATGCGTAATTACTCCCTTGCCATCTACTAATTCAAGAACGTTTATGTACTCGTTTGTTTTTAATAACAATTCAGCAATAGAATCAAAATCTTTTGGAACACCATATTGTTCAACAATAAAAGCCAGACTTTGAGTAGTTGTAAAACTTTGGCTTATTATTTTTTGAAATTCTTTTTCAATCCAATTTGCTTGTGAAATTATTTCTTGAGACTCTTTATTTTTGAGAATCAAATAACGCTGATACGTTAAATATTGAGTAAGAATTATTGTCAATAGAAAAACAGTCAAACCAAATAAAATGGGTTTTTTAAAAACAAGAAATTTTTTCAAGAAATTCATTTTATTCTTTCTTTGGACTATTTTTAAAACATTCTAATTATACATAAAAGAGCATTACACGTTGAAAACATGTATAAATTAACATTTTTCTTACAATTTATATCGATTTTCTTTTATTATTTCTTAATAAACCTTATCGTAGAACTCATCAAAATTATTTTTTGAAAGAAATATATTGGATAATAATTTAAAAAAATGAAATATTTAGTCAAAAATCATAAAAAAGGAAAGACTAATGATTTAAGAAATAATCAAAATTTGGAATAAAAACAGTATTTTACCTAAAAAAATAAAATATGCTAGAACTAGCAGGAATTATTGTACTTGGGATAATAGCTCAATGGGTTGCATGGAGATTAAAATTGCCAGCTATTTTACCTTTAATTTTGATTGGATTGTTAGTCGGCCCTATTGCAACACTATATACTTTAGATGGTTCAAAATTAATTGAACCTATTTGGAATGGAGAAAAAGGATTATTTCCAGGAGAAGGTCTTTATTATTTTGTTTCTTTAGCCATAAGTATAATTTTATTTGAAGGTGGGTTAACTTTAAAACGCAATGAAATAAAAAATGTTGGTCCAGTAATTACAAAATTAATAACATTAGGTAGTGTTGTTACTTTTTTTGGGGCAGCATTAGCGGCATATTATATTTTTGGATTAAATTGGCAAATATCTTTTTTATTTTCTGCCTTAATAATAGTAACAGGCCCAACGGTTATAACACCAATTCTAAGAAACATTCCTTTAAAAAAAGATGTTTCTACAGTACTTAAATGGGAGGGTATTTTAATAGACCCAATAGGTGCTTTAGCTGCGGTTTTAGTATTTGAGTTTATTAGTGTAGGAGAAGGCCAAGCGTATACTCAAACAGCATTAATCGAGTTTGGAAAGATTTTATTATTTGGCACCACTTTTGGCTTTACACTTGCTCATGCATTAACTTTTGCAATAAAGAAGAATTTTATTCCTCATTATTTACTTAATGTAGTTTCTCTCTCATTAGTTTTAATGGTATTTGTATTGTCTGATATTTTCGCACATGAGTCTGGGCTATTAGCTGTGGTGGTTATGGGAATGGTATTAGGTAATGTTAACTTGCCAAACCTTAAAGAACTTTTGTATTTTAAAGAATCATTGAGTGTTTTACTAATTTCGATATTGTTCATTTTGTTAGCCGCTAATATTAATATAAGCGATTTAGAATTAATTTATAATTGGAAAACAGTAGCTCTTTTTGCAGTTATTGTTTTTGTTATTCGTCCGATAGGTGTTTTTTTGAGTACACAAGGTTCTACTTTAAAACTAAATGAGAAACTATTTATTAGTTGGGTAGGCCCAAGAGGTATTGTAGCTGCTGGTATTGCCTCATTATTTGGTTCAAAATTACTTCTAAAAGGAGAAGCCGGAGCAGAATATATAACGCCTCTAGTTTTTATGATTGTTCTAGGAACTGTAATTTTAAATGCTACAACAGCTAGGTTTTTTGCAAAATTAGTAGGTGTCTTTCTAAAGAAATCTAATGGAATATTAATTATAGGTGCTTCAAAAGTTTCTCGTATAATAGGAGGATATCTTCAAAAAAATGACAGGCATGTCGTACTAATTGACAATAACCAAACTAATGTAGATAAAGCTAAAAGTATAGGTTTAGAAGCGATTGCTGCCAATATTTATTCAGACACCCTTAGCGATAATATTGAACTTAATGATGTTGGTTATTTAATGGCTTTAACTGGCAATTCAGATATTAATAAATATGCCATTAATAAGTTTACTAAACATTTTGGTGAAAACGGAGCATTTAGATTAGTAACGGATGATGAAATGAATGATCCAGAAAACAACCCTAAAGAAGGACTTTTTTCTCATACAGATGATTTTATAAAACTTACCGAAGCTGTTAGACAATATCCTGCAATTCATGAAATTGATTTAAAATCAACGGAACATTATAATAACTTAATCGAGATGACTAAAGCAGATATTAATATTATTCCTGTTTTTTTAAAGGCGCCCGATGGCGATTTAAAAATTATCTCATCTTACAGTGAAAATTTTGAAGATATTAAAGAAGGCTTTAAGCTGGTCTATCTTGGGAAAATGTTTGATATTGAAAAGACAACTAAAAATGCTGAGATATCGAAAATCGAAAATAAAAAACCCTAAACATCATAATTTAGGGTTTTATTTTAATCGTTTAGTTTAAGTACTGCCATAAATGCTTCTTGCGGGATTTCTACATTACCCACTTGGCGCATCCGCTTTTTACCTTTTTTCTGTTTTTCTAAAAGCTTTCTTTTTCGAGAGATATCACCACCATAACACTTAGCAGTAACATCTTTTCTTAATGCTTTTATCGTCTCTCTAGATATTATTTTAGCACCAATAGCAGCTTGTATTGGAATATCAAATTGCTGTCTTGGGATTAATTCTTTTAATTTTTCACACATTTTTTTCCCAATATTAGCAGCATTATCGGCATGTATCAATGCAGATAGCGCATCTACAGGTTGTGCATTTAATAATATATCTACACGTACTAATTTAGATGCTCGCATTCCAATTGGGGTATAATCAAACGATGCATACCCTTTAGAAACTGTTTTTAATCTGTCATAAAAATCAAATACAATTTCGGCTAAAGGCATATCAAAACTTAATTCTACTCTATCTGTAGTTAAATATGTTTGATTGGTGATAATACCTCTTTTTTCTATACATAAAGACATTACATTACCTACAAAATCAGACTTTGTAATTATTGTAGCCTTAATATAAGGTTCTTCAACACGATCAATAGTTGAAGGATCAGGTAAATCAGTTGGGTTATTTACAATTAAAGGAATATCAATATTTTTTCGAGTAAAAGCATGGTAGCTTACGTTGGGTACTGTTGTGATAACAGTCATATCAAATTCACGCTCTAAGCGTTCTTGAATAATTTCCATATGAAGCATTCCTAAGAACCCACAACGAAAACCAAAACCAAGTGCAGCACTACTTTCGGGGGCAAAGACTAAAGAGGCGTCGTTTAATTGAAGCTTTTCCATTGAAGAACGTAACTCTTCAAAATCTTCGGTATCTACAGGATAAATACCAGCAAAAACCATAGGTTTAACGTCTTCAAATCCGCCAATTGGATTTTTAGTTGGGTTTGCGGCATCTGTAATAGTATCACCTACTTTTACTTCACGAGCATCTTTAATTCCGGTAATTAAATATCCAACATCACCAGCTTTAATAGTTTGTTTTGGGTGCTGAATTAATTTTAGAGTACCTACTTCATCTGCAAAATAATCTTTATCTGTAGCTACAAACTTAATTTTTTGCCCCTTTTTAATTTCCCCATTAATAACTCTAAAGTAGGTTTCAACACCACGAAATGGATTGTATACAGAATCAAAAACTAAAGCTTGTAACGATTCATCTACGTTTCCTTTAGGAGCTGGAATACGTTCAATAATTGCGGCCAATATTGCTTCGATACCAATACCTGTTTTTGCGCTTGCAGGAATTACTTCTTCTGCTTTACAGCCTAATAAATCGACAATATCATCGGTAACCTCTTCAGGGTTGGCACTAGGTAAATCTACTTTATTCAGAACAGGAATTATTTCTAAATCGTTCTCCAATGCCAAATATAAATTACTAATGGTTTGGGCTTGGATACTCTGAGCGGCATCAACAACCAATAAAGCCCCCTCACAGGCTGCGATAGATCTAGAAACCTCATAAGAGAAATCTACGTGACCTGGAGTATCAATAAGATTTAATACATATTGTTCTCCTTTATAGGTATAATCCATTTGTATGGCATGGCTCTTAATGGTTATGCCACGTTCTCGCTCTAAGTCCATACTATCTAACAATTGCGCTTTACTTTCTCGGTCTGTTACTGAACCAGTAAATTCTAACAATCGGTCAGCTAATGTGCTTTTACCATGGTCAATATGTGCTATTATACAGAAGTTTCTAATGTTCTTCATAAAGGAAATTCTACCAACATTTAATTTGCAAATATAACTGTTTTAAATCAGCGTGAAAGCTTGACTTTATGTAATTTATGTTTGACATCTGCAGTTCGTCAGAAAAGTATTTTCTAAACAACAGTATTAAAGTTCTTTTGCGGTATAACTATTTATATTTACTGTGATGAAA
>TARA_R110002051_G_scaffold149761_1_pt1 | contig 13803 bp, 13 predicted proteins | sample TARA_R110002051 | Tara Oceans TARA_R110002051 (sample SAMEA4397023) | marine metagenome | biome: Polar Biome; feature: [MES] marine water layer (ENVO:01000295) within the mesopelagic zone...; material: water (ENVO:00002006), including particulate matter (ENVO:01000060) such...
TTGCTAAATACGTTGGAACAAGTGGTGGAGAAATAACACATATAGAAATTAGAAGCGATGCCAATGTAATTAAATTAGATGCACAAGATGACCACGACGATGATTAGCAACGTTTGTGAATATTGCACAGATTTGTTGACGACTTCAAAATGTAAGGAATTGCCATTTCATAATCTTGAGCATACAAAAGAGGTCGTACAAAACGTAAAATACTTATGTGCTGCAATGGATATAAACGATCAGGATACTGAAGTGTTACTCGTTGCAGCTTGGTTTCACGATACTGGTTTTTCTAAAACATACAAAGACCACGAAGACGAAAGTAAATTCATTGCCACGACATTTCTGAAAGAGCAAAAGGCCGATAAAAATTTTATTGGTAAAGTCTGTAATTGTATTGGCGCTACTAAAATGCCGCAATGCCCTACAACTAAATTAGCTGAAGTACTCTGCGATGCCGATATTTTTCATATTAGTAATTCACATTTCTTCTACAGAAAGCTATTGTTACGCAGGGAATGGGAATTGTTTTGTGATAGTAAAGTAACCGATTTAGATTGGCATAAGTTGAATTTAGAGTTTTTAAAGAAACATCATTTTAGAACCGTTTACGGAAAGGAAATACTAGAACAAGGCAAACAAGAAAATATAAATAAAGTAGAGCGGATATTGTATTATTATTAAAGGCTTTTCTATTTTCAAAAACATATACTTAGGAAGTATAGACCTTAAACTCTATCAGTATGAAAGGGACACCACATTTAGTCCAGTATCATTACAGCCAGATTTAAGTTTGTGATGGATTAACTGACCATTCCAAATTAGTTTTCAATAAAAAAACCAGCCGTTAAAACTTTAACGGCTGGCTATTATTAATCAATCTGGGACAAGGTTAAGGGGGGCTTAATTAATAAAATATCCTTTCATTTTAATTAGTTCTTTTCAAAAGCCAATCTATCTGTGTCACCATTATCGCTACTTATATCGATAAGTTCAATTTTTGTAGCAGAGGTAGATACAATATCCCAATCATCATTTAATTCTTCAAAATCATTTGAATCTGATACAGGAAAAAAGATATTGAATTCAATATCGTCATCGTCATTACTGTCATCATCACTACTACTATCACTTGTAATAGACCAAGTTCCGTCTAGTGTAGTTGTGCCATTAGATGCTGTCAATGTTCCATCAGATGCAAACGTGAAATCATATCCAGTAAAATCTGATGTGTAATCCTGACCAGAATCATTGAAATTGGTAATACGCCAAGTACCAGATTCAGTTATGCTCTCAATTTGAGCAATCTGCTGGCTATTGTCTATTGAACTTCCATCATCGTCACTTGAACAGCTTAAAGAGATTAGTGCGAAACCGACCATCATTAATAGCCCGTAATAAAATTCTTTTTTCATAATTGTTATAGTTTACAGATTATTGAACTTGCTTTTTTTAACAGTTACTTTTAAACTTAAGTTCATCATCATTACCCTTTTCGAACTCAATTTCTGTTTCACCAGATTCTTGTTCAAATTCGTGTAAGTTCCAAGTACCATTAAAGTCCACTAAGCTTGGTATGTCGATTACAAAATCGATATTATTACCCGAGCCAGATACCGACCAAGTTCCAGTTATCGTGTTACTGTTTTCTGTAACAGTAATAGTACCATCAGATGCAAAATTGAAAACATACCCATTATACTGGTCCTCAAGGTCATTGTCATTCAATTCAAATTCATCAACTGTCCAGTTAGCACAATTGGCTAAAATTGACTCTAAATCACTTGTAGTACAATCATCACAATCATCATCATTATAATCGTTGTCATCATCTTCATCACAGCTATCATCAGCATTTTCAATAACAGATTGTAATTCAGAAATGTTATTAATGCTCATTGTTGTTCCGTCTGCAAGAACAACGGTAATAGGGAAGGCTATAGTAACTGCGGCATAATCATCTAAATCGTCGATGAACTCATACATATCGTAATCATTATTTATAACAATAGTATCAATTAGGTCATTATTTTCATTAAAAATCGATGCGGTAATTGGGTATTGAAAATCAATACATTCTATGTCATCATCATCAGAGTTTTCACTTGGGCATTGTGCAATTAGAGCAAGCAACTCGGGATAGGTATTTACAGCGGTTGTAGTATAATCTGAAAAAACCACCGTTATTGGGAATATAATATCCAATGTGTCCGTATCATTATTATCGGCATCAAATAGGTCTTCTATGGTTTGGTAATCATTTACACCATCTACAATAACTTCTGTTCCATTAGCAATTACAGTTACTGGTAATTGTACATTAAGGCAACTAGCATTATCTATAATATTATCAAAAGAGCCGTCGTTTAGAGAAGTTCTGCTCATTAAATTAGCAATGGTAGAGTTGGCTACTATTGTTTGCTCTACAGGTGGGTCAATCGCCATATCATCTTCGGTTCGGCAAGATGATAAAAGTGCTAAACTAAAAAGTAAGGCTACTAATACTGGTTTTAAAGTTTTCATAAGATTTTCATTTTTTTTATTTGTTGATATATTGTCAATTGCATTATAAAGAATAAGACTTAGGTCGCCTTCTATTTATCTGCTTTATATTCTTAAAACAACTTCGAATGACAATGTCCCAAGAAAATAATTAAAATTTAGTTTGTCTAATTCCATTTCTAACTGCTTTAAGTCTTTAAAGGTCTTTATTAATTGCTCATAGCGAATATTAACAATGCTATATTTTCTATCATATAACTTATTATTAGAATCTTTTTCAATAGATTTTTCTAATTCTAATACTTTTTGTTTATAGCGGCGTAATTCTCTTTCTTTCAATAAAGACACAGCATAAACCAATTTGGCTGTTCCTTTTTTGGATGAAAGCCGCATCATAAGTTCAAATATTATTGTATTACTGAAATTAACCTTGTAGAATAAAAAATATATGCACTCGTTATAGTTTTAAAACAACTTTAGATGATGATGTCCCATAAAAACCCCAAATTTATTTTTGCATATATTTAACAAAAAATCACGAAATCATTTGGCTAAAGAATTACATGAAAATATTTGTGGGAAAATACTTTTTTCTAACCTATATGAAAAGTATGCGCAAGGGCTTAGTGACCTACTATATTATAAATACGGTGCACAATTAAACGCTTCAGATAAAGTACAGGATGCATTTATTAAAATGTGGGAGAATTGTACAAAGGTAACCACCCAAACCGCAAAGTCTTACTTATATACTGTTGCCAATAATATGATGCTTAATGAAGTAAAGCATCAAAAGGTTGTTCTTAAATATAATAAAGTAAAGCCTAAGGATTACACCAATGAGACGCCCGAATTTTTGATGAGAAAAGAGCAGTTTCTGGTACAATATGAAAAAGTGCTCTCAAATCTGAAACCAGAACAGCGTGAAGCATTTATATTAAGCAAAATTGAAGGTAAAACACATAGGGAAATTGCTGAAATGGTAGGTGTTACAAAAAAAATAATTGAACATCGTATATACGCTGCATTTGCCACTCTAACAGAACAGTTGGAAGATTTTAAATTGAAATAATTTATGGGATATTAAAGGTTTGAGTTGTTTTAAGAATATAACGTGAAGTAAATGGATAAAAACTACCTTATAAAAAAATGGTTAGAAAATAGCCTAACAATTGAAGAAGAAATTACTTTTAATAAATTAGAAGATAATACTTTTTTTAATGAGATTATTGAAGAGGGCAAACGTTTCAAAGGGCAGAACCCATATGAAGTAAATACTTTTGAAAATCTTGAAAATAAACTCGATAAGAAGCAAAGCTCTTCGTTTAATTGGACTAAAATAATTACTAGAATTGCCGCAGTATTTATTGTCGGACTTGGTCTCTATTCTCTTTTTAATAAAGACCAACACAGAACTTTTGAAACTCAATTGGCCCAGACAGAACAAATCACACTTCCAAATAATTCAATAGTAACCTTGAATGAGCTGTCACAGTTGGGTTTTGATGATAAGAATTGGGATAAAAAACGAAGTGTGGAGTTAAGTGGCGAAGCTTATTTTAAAGTAGCTAAAGGCAAACGTTTTGATGTTAATACTGCTTTTGGCAACATTAATGTACTAGGAACACAATTTAACGTGATAGCCCGAGATAGTATCTTTAGTGTCATCTGTTACGAAGGATTGGTTCAGGTTATTCACAACACAAATAAAGTACAACTTCCAGCAGGTAAAGCGTACCGAGTTGTAAAAGGAAAAACAGAAACTTTTGATATTGCAGTTATACAGCCAGAATGGTTACAAAATATGAAAGTTTTTGAACAGGCAAACATTGGAGATGTTTTTGCTTCTATGGAGAGTCACTATAACATAAAAATCATTACAGACGATATAGACAGTTCTATATTATTTACTGGTGCGTTCGAGCTTGATAATTTAGAAAATGCCTTAAAAGCGACAACAGAAAGTCTTAATTTGACCTACGTAATGAATAACAAAAACGAGGTCGTTATTAAGAATGCAAAAGAGTAGTTGGTTTTATATCATTTTTTTAGTTTGTTGCTTTTGGAGTATTAAAACCCAAGGCCAAACTTCGCAAGAAAAGATTCCAATAAAAGAGGTGCTAGATAGTTTATCAAAACAGCATAAAGTACAATTCAACTATAAAAGCGATTTAATCAGCGGAATAACTGTTTTTCCGCTTTCTCAAAAGCGAACACTCATAGAGCATATAAAACGACTAGAAGGGGAAACGTCATTACTCTTTACCAAGATAGGAACATCAATTTTTACTATCACAAAAGTATTTGAAATTTGTGGTTACCTGCAAGATGTTAGGTCTTTAAAGGCACTTGAAGGAGCCACCGTTAGAGGAACAACAGATGGTAAAATAAGCGATAAGGAAGGCTTTTTTAAAATTAAAGTAGTTTCTTTAGATGAAGACGTTGAAATTCGATTCATCGGTTTTAGAACGATAAAAAGAAAAGCCAGGTTTTTTAGTACAGCTCAATGTTCCACTATTAAAATGTATGAAGAAGAACAGCAAATTGCTGCTGTCGTAGTAGAAGGATATTTAGTTCGAGGAATCGACAAAAAAAGTGACGGAACAACTGCTATTAACTTTTCTAAATTTACAGCTCTTCCTGGCCTCATAGAAACAGATGTTCTACAAACAGTTCAGGCACTTCCGGGAATAACAAGTATAGATGAGACCGTTTCCAACATAAATATAAGAGGTGGGTCGCACGACCAGAATTTAATATTATGGGATGATATAAAAATGTATCAATCTGGACATTTTTTTGGTTTAATTTCAAGCTTTAACCCACAAATTACTAATACAGCAACGGTAATTACAAATGGTACTGATGCAGCTTTTACCGATGGCGTTTCGGGTAGCATACAAATGAATACCGATAATCAAATACAAAAAGACTTTAAGGGAAGCCTGGGCATCAACTTTATTAGTGCCGATATTTTTGCAGACATACCTTTTGGAGAAAAATCATCATTACAATTAGCAGCACGTAGGTCTGTAAATGAATTATTTAATACACCAACATACGATGTTTATTTTGATAGAGTAACCCAACATACCGAAATAGAAGACAATGTTGAGAGCGTTGTAAATTCTAATCAAGATTTTAGTTTTTATGATACATCTATACGATGGTTATACAGTCCGTCTGAAAAAGATAGAATACGATTAAACTTTATTCTTATAGACAACAACTTAACTTTTGACGAATCTTCTGAAACAATTGAAGTTTTAGAGACCAGGGAGAGTCATCTATCGCAAAATAGCATTGCGGCAGGATTAAGCTATGAGCGGGAATGGAGCGACCGTTTTTCTACACAACTCAATCTGTATAACACAGATTATAAACTTCAAGCCATTAACGTTAATGTACTGGAGCAGCAGCGATTTTTACAGGAGAATACAGTATCTGAAACGGGAATAAAATCAAAGGGTATATACAAATGGGATAATTTGTTGTTGGAAGCAGGATATCAATTTGTTGAGTCCGAAGTTGTCAATACAAACGATATTGATGTACCACGATTTTTAAGAAGAGACTCAGAGGTTTTAAGGGAGCACGCTTTTTTTGTCCAGAGCAACTATCAAAATAGAAATGGAGACTTCACTATAAGACCAGGTATAAGACTAAATTATATAAATGAGTTTGACAAATTTCTTATAGAACCAAGGTTAAGTATTAGAAAGAAACTAGGGCAAGATTTTCAATTAGAAGCTTTAGGAGAATTGAAACATCAAAACACCTCGCAAATAGTTAACTTTCAAAATGATTTTTTAGGAGTGGAAAAAAGAAGATGGCAACTTGCGGATAATGATAGCATACCTATTCTAAAAAGTAAGCAAGCTTCCCTTGGCATACAATACAGTAGTAAGGGTTGGTTATTGGATGCTACTGGCTATTATAAAGAGATAGACGGTATTACATCGCAAAGCCAAAGTTTTACAACAAAGTATGAGTTTACAAGAACCAGAGGAAGTTATAATGTGGTTGGCGTGGATTTTTTGGTGCGTAAACAGGTTAAAAATGTAAGTAGCTGGCTCAGTTATTCTTATATGGCCAATGAGTATGCCTTTAATAACTTAACGGAGATTCAATTTCCAAGTAATTTTGATATTACACATTCGCTTACTTTGGGAACTACATATTCAAATAGTAACCTCAATATCTCAGCAGGGTTTAATTACAGAACAGGAAAACCAACTTCTGTACCCTTACAGGGAAATGAAATTGTTGACGAAGAAGTCAATTTTGACATAGCAAATAATACAAGAGTTGAAGAATATTTTAGAGTGGACGCATCAGCAGTCTATAAATTGAAAATATCAGAAGGTTTACGGTCTGAAATAGGAGCATCCGTCTGGAATGCTTTTAATACAAAAAATACCATAAACAATTATTATCGAATAGGTTTAGATAATACACCCAACAAATTTTCGAGACTTGCTTTAGGGCTAACCACCAACTTTATGGTTAGATTATATTTTTAATTATTAATAGTTTTTTGAGTTTAGAATACAATAAGGAAAACTGTTTTATTTTTGGGTTTCTCGCTATAGTTCAAAAATTCAATACGCTGTCCAACGCTTCATCAGTATCCTTTTACTTGAGAGCGAATTATTTTCTTCATTATTATAATACTAAATGCACTCATTTATATTTCACCTTTAAATGATGATTTTAAGATTAATCCTGCTTTGTCTGAAGTATCGTGAATATTCCTATACTAGCAAGTAAAAGGTGTTTTAAAATTTGAAATGCCCAAACGATTTAAAGGAAGCCTGTCTCAGTAATAGCTGGTGTGGCTATTTAATAAAAAAATACAATAATTAAAATAGAAGTTAGGTGATTAGTACGAAAATTAGGTTTAATTTCTTGTTCAAAGTAATGTATTTTGCTGTCTTTTTATTTAGAACTGGTTTAAATTTTTTGGATTATAGCGTCCCGAGTTATCGGGATCATTTTGGCCTTTGAGCCCAAACCGTCCCGAAATTTCGGGATTGTATTTTACCCCACCCAGGACTGCTGAAAATAGCAGTTCTGACCTCTCCAAAGCAGAGGTAAACAGGAAACCCCGACCGGGGAATCTTTAGATTGATTTAAGTATTTATCAGATTTGATTAAATAGGATGAATTTTATTGAAGGTTAAAATCATATTTACCAGTAAAAAAAATGACTATTATTTCTCAACAATCTCAACCTCAAATAATTTATCCCAACGTTTGCCTGTTACAAATATGGTTTTTGTCTTAGGGTTATATGCAATGCCGTTTAAAACATCCAATCCGTCATGCTGTGTCACCAATTTTTTTAGAGGCGAGAAATCAATAACGCCCACAACAGCACCGTTTTTTGGGTTTATAATGGCAACACCATTTTTTTGATATCGGTTGGCGTAAATTTTACCATCAATCCACTCCATTTCATTAATGCCAACAATTTTTCCTTTGTTTGTAAATACTTGAATATATTCTTTCTCAACTAAAGTTTCCGGATCAAGTAACCAAATTTTTTCAGTGCCATCACTTTTGTAAATGCTTGTATCATTATTGCACAAACCCCAGCCTTCTTTACTGTTTCCGTATTTAAAAGTACTTAATTTATCAAATGAGTTTACATCATATACAAAACCAGTACCTTCTTGCCATGTTAATTGATATACTTTATTATCTAAAATAGTTAGTCCCTCACCAAAATATTCATCAGCTAAATTGATGCTTTTTAATACTTTTCCAGTTTTGTAGTCTAATTTTATAAGCTTAGATTCCTTGTACTGCCCAGTACTTTCATAAAGCGTATCGTTAAAAAACTCTATGCCTTGGGTATAAGACGTAATGTCGTGAGGGTATTCATTTATAATCTTGTAAGAATAAATTTTTGGGGTTTCACTATTCAAAATGGTAATCGTTGTGTTTGCAGTTTGCTTTTCATTATTAAAGTAAACTGTTGCTTCAATAGTTTGTTTGCCTAATTTGATAGTGTTTAAGGCACTACTTTGTTCTATGCGATTTCCGTCAAGCGTATAGGTAACAGAATCTATGACATGATTTTTTTTATTTTCTAAAGTGATTTTTAAAGTTTCATTATTAGAAATATTACCTTTTTCAGTATTGGTTTTTATGCTGAAATCACTTTTTTTATTACCAGAATTAGATCCACAGGCCATAAGTAATCCACTTAAAAATATGATTGACAGAGGTTTAAACAGCTTCATTTTTCATTTAAATTTTTAGCAAGATATTTATTTAAAATCAGTTTAAAAAATCATTGTGAAAATTTTAAAAGGTTGTATCTTTGCAGTCGGCAAGTCCTACACAACCAGCTCCTGTTGAATCCTCCAGGTCGGGAACGAAGCAAAGGTAAATGGTCGTAGCGGTGTGATGTAGGTAGCTTGCCTTTTTTAGCCTATCCTAAATCCTTTCCAAAGGAAAGGACTTAAAAAAATAACTCAAAAGATTTGTTAGTGTAAGCTATCAAATCTTTTTTCATTTTATACCGTTTTAATTAATTTCATTGTTAATTTTACATTATTAATTTTACATTTAATAGCATGTTTAAAGTTGTTTTAATAACGGGAGGTTCTTCCGGAATTGGAAAATCTGTTGGCGAGTATTTAACTCAAAAAGGATTTAAAGTTTATGGAACAAGCAGAAATCCAAATAATTACCCAAACAGCAAGTTTCCCATTTTAGTTTTAGATGTAAAAAAGATTGCTACTATTAAAGAAACGGTTAAGACTATTTTAAACAAGGAAGGCCAATTGGATATTTTAATAAATAATGCTGGTGCAGGAATTACTGGGCCTATTGAAGAAATTCCAGAAGAAGAAATCAAGGCTAATTTTGATACTAATTTTTTTGGCCCTATAAATGTTATTAAAACGGTATTACCACAAATGCGAGCGCAAAACTCGGGCTTAATAATTAATGTAACGTCTATTGCGGGTTATATGGGATTGCCATATCGAGGCATTTATAGCGCAAGTAAAGGCGCATTAGAGCTGTTAACTGAGGCTTTTAGAATGGAACTGAAAGACTTTAATATAAAAATGACCAATGTGGCTCCTGGAGATTTTGCCACTAATATTGCAGCTGGTAGGTATCATGCGCCATTGTTAGATAATTCGCCTTATAAAAAACCTTACGGGAATACTTTAAATTTGATGAATACCCATGTAGATAATGGTAGCGATCCTAATGTAATGGCTGAAGTTATTTTTAAGATAATAAACACTCCAGAGCCCAAAGTACGTTATAAGGTAGGGGCGTTCCTTCAAAAATTTTCAATTGTTTTAAAACGAATATTGCCAAGTAAAGTTTATGAAAGGATGTTGATGAATCACTATAAGATTTAGCAATTATCTATTTATCAATCCTAATAATTGTTCTTCAAATTTATTAGAAAACATATTGGTATTGCTATTAACTATCTTTTTATTTTTATCAATAATCATAGTTTTAGTCATAGGATGAATAGCAAAAACTTCAATGGAAGCCTCAGGGTTTTTAAAATAATATTCATCACTACAAGAAAATCTGTTGTTTTTCAATGATTTTTTAGATTTCTCAAGGCCATAATCATCAATATTAATAGCAATAAATTTTACTTCAGGGTATTTTCTTTTTAACTCATTAATTTTATGATGACTATCTTTAAAATGGTCGTAAAAAGTATGCGACCAAAAACTTATTACTGTTGGAGAATTTATAATGGAAGTAATATCAAATTCAGTATTACTATAATCTAGAATTCTAACGTTGGGAACATCTAGGCCTTCTTCAAGATTTTTTAATGAATTGGTAAAGCGGGTCATCATTTCTTTACCTTTTGCGTTATTACTTTTCTTTAAATAAGAACTTAAAACGGCACTGCTATTTTTACTATCTCTATTTCTAGTTAAATAACTAACTGTGAAGTGATACAATAATTCATCTTTTATTTCTGTGTTTACAACTAAACTATCTATTAGGTGCAATCTGTCCATGTTATAACATAAAGACATGTGCTTGAAATGATTATTATTATTATGTGCAAAATGCTTCTCAAGAGCCAGATTATTAAAGCTAGATCGTAAAAAGGTGTTGTAAACTATATTGTTTTTTAAATAGTCATTACTATAATTCACATTTTTTCGATAATTATAAAAGTCCTTAGGCAAAGATTTATAAATATCAGATTTGTCCTTGGAGTAGTGCCATAACGGATAAACCTCTTTCATGAAATAGTAACTGTAATCATTATTGGTTTCGGCTATTTCATTAAACAGGCTCGATGTATCGTATTTATTTTGAAATGTCTTTAATTTTTTGGTTTTAGTAAGCTTTAACGAATCAATTTTTGCACTGTATGCTTCAGGGTCTAGTTGACAGTACTCATAAATCTTTTTCTCTATTTTTTCGTTATTTAAAAATTCATTGATTAAGTAGTTGTTTTTTTTCGCACCTAAGCCTGTAAAAACCAATGATTCATCAAAATCTAAGGTATTAAGCCTAACCAATATACTATCATTGGGTTCCAATAAAACCATCTGGTATTCACCACCATGCTTAAACGTATATAGCCCTTCTTGTAAATTTTTAACTTTATAAATAAATCGGTTTCTTCCATCCAATTTAATGGTATCAATAATAGTTTCAGATTTTGAGAGCACAATATAATTAGTGTTGGGATTAATGATTTCCCCTCCAAAATAGGCAATATCACCTTCTGCTGCAGTGGTGTCTTTTTTACAACCAAAAAGCATAAATACTATTAAAACCGTATAAATGTATAATCTCATAAAATCCCTCTATGACTATTAAATAGTAATGTTACACAAAAATATAGCATGTATTCATAAAGTCCTGTTAATGCGTTGTTAAATATTTACTAAGCAAAAACAGCCTAAATGCTTAAATTATTAGCTATTCAAGTTTCGACTTACCAATTCATTTTTCTACTTTTGCAAAAAAAAAATAAATAGCTTTATGTTATCAGTTTCAAATCTTTCGGTCCAATTTGGAAAACGTGTTCTTTTTGATGAAGTAAGCACCACTTTTAATAATGGCAATTGCTATGGTATTATTGGAGCTAATGGTTCAGGTAAATCCACTTTTTTAAAAATTATTTCCGGCAAGCAAGAGCCTACCTCTGGTCATGTATCGTTAGAAGCGGGGAAACGTATGTCGGTTTTTGAACAGAACCATAATTTATATGATGAACATACCGTTTTAGAAACGGTTTTAATGGGAAACAAGCCATTGTTTAAAATTAAGGCTGAAATTGATGCGCTTTATGCAGATTATTCAGATGAAAATGCGGATAGAATAGGGGAGCTTCAAGTAGAATTTGAAGAAATGAACGGCTGGAATGCGGATAGTGATGCGGCATCCATGTTATCAAATTTAGGAATAAAAGAAGAGCAGCATTACACGTTAATGGCCGATTTGGATGGGAAACAAAAAGTACGTGTGTTATTAGCGCAGGCTTTATTTGGAAATCCAGATGTACTTATTATGGATGAGCCAACCAACGATTTAGATTACGAAACTATTTCTTGGTTAGAGAATTTCTTGGCTAATTATGAAAATTGCGTCATTGTAGTTTCTCACGATAGACACTTTTTAGATGCCGTTTGTACACATATTTCTGATATTGATTTTGGGAAAATAAATCACTATTCCGGAAACTATACGTTTTGGTATGAGTCATCTCAATTGGCTGCACGTCAGCACGCACAACAAAACAAAAAGGCTGAAGAAAAGAAAAAGGAACTGGAAGAATTTATTCGTCGTTTTTCTGCAAACGTAGCTAAAAGTAAGCAAGCTACGAGTAGAAAGAAAATGATTGAAAAGCTCAATATAGGTGATATAAGACGTACTAGTCGCCGTTATCCTGCTATTATTTTTGAAAGAGAACGCGAAGCTGGAGATCAAATTTTAAATATTGATAGATTAACGGCTTCGCTAGATGGCGAACTTTTATTTAAAAACATCGATTTAAACTTAGCAAAAGGTGATAAAGTTGTTGTTTTTTCTAGAGATTCTAGAGCTACAACGGCATTTTATCAAATTATAAATAATAAAGAAAAAGCAGATTCAGGTAAATTTGCCTGGGGCGTTACAACCAACCAATCATATTTACCTTTGGATAATAGTGAGTATTTTGAAAACGATTTATCATTAGTAGATTGGTTACGCCAATGGGCAACAACAGAAGAAGAGCGCGAGGAAGTTTACATTCGAGGCTTTTTAGGTAAAATGATTTTTAGTGGTGAAGAAGCGCTTAAAAAATCAAATGTCCTTTCGGGAGGTGAAAAAGTACGTTGTATGTTAAGTAGAATGATGATGGTAAGAGCCAATGTTTTAATGCTTGATGAACCAACAAACCACTTAGATTTGGAAAGTATTACGGCATTTAATAATTCGCTTAAAAACTTTAAAGGTACTATCTTGTTTACAACTCACGATCACGAGTTTGCGCAAACTGTAGCTAATAGAGTTGTGGAATTAACACCAAATGGCGTTATAGACCGGTACACTACTTTTGATGAGTATATGCAGGATAAGAAAATAAAGGAACTGCGTGACAAAATGTATGCGGTAACCGCATAAAATATAATTTCTTTTTATCATTTTTAAAGATATCTTCAAAAAAGACAGAGCGAATTAAGTTTGTAATTCCGAGGTCAAGCGTTTAATGATTTTTTGTGCTCTCTTAAGTTCATCTTTATGAACAAGAATTTCTTGTATGCTTTGATTAGAATTAGTAGATCTATTAAATCGTTCAATTTTAGACTTATCCCTAATTATTGCACAAACGTTTAAAAGACCGAGTTCATTAAAAATCCGCTGAACTTCAATGAAATTACCTGTAAATACTTCAATATAATTTAACATATCCGTAAGCTTTAAAGGTTTCTTCTTAAAGGTACAAATTTTTTAAATACAAAAAAACACCTGTCAATTTTTTATAACCGGCAGGTGTAATTATTTTATAAGGTATTGTTTTTAAATTATTTAAGACTTAATATCCGTATTAATACTTTCAATAATTTTAACAGCTTTATCGAGCTCATCTTTGTGAACATGGATTTCTTGAAGTAAATGGCCTCCATAAATTTTAGGGTCAAGTCCCGATTCATTTTGTTCTCTCGTTATGGCATTAATTCCAATACCCTCTAATTCTTGTATAATTCTTTGAACAATAATTAGATTACCAGTATATATTTTTATATAATTTGAATCAGACATGGCGTTTTGTTTTAATATTACTAAATATACGAAATT
>TARA_R110002051_G_scaffold140457_6_pt1 | contig 13797 bp, 12 predicted proteins | sample TARA_R110002051 | Tara Oceans TARA_R110002051 (sample SAMEA4397023) | marine metagenome | biome: Polar Biome; feature: [MES] marine water layer (ENVO:01000295) within the mesopelagic zone...; material: water (ENVO:00002006), including particulate matter (ENVO:01000060) such...
AACCAAACCGCTCCTAAATTTAATCTTCTAGATCCAAAGGAAATTCCGTTCGTAACCATTCAACTTCCTGTTTTTAATGAGGAGTATGTAATGGACCGTTTATTGGAGAATATCGCCAAAATAGAATACCCAAAAAGCAAATTGGAAATTCAGGTGTTAGATGATTCTACTGATGATACCGTAATTGCTACTGCCGCCACCATTGCTAAATTACAAGAGACCGGTTTAGATATTCAGCATATTCGCAGAACAGATAGATCTGGCTTTAAAGCAGGTGCACTAAAAGAAGGATTAAAAATAGCAAAGGGCGAATTCATCGCCATTTTTGATGCTGATTTTCTGCCAGCTTCAGATTGGTTAAAGAAAACCGTTATTTATTTTAAAGATGAAGAAATAGGAGTGGTACAGACCCGTTGGGGCCATTTAAACCGCGACTATTCAACGTTAACGAAAATACAGGCATTTGCCTTAGACGCCCACTTTACATTAGAACAAGTAGGTCGTAATAGCAAAGGACATTTCATTAACTTTAATGGTACCGCAGGTATCTGGCGTAAAGAATGTATCATTGACGCTGGTAACTGGGAAGGCGATACGCTAACAGAAGATTTAGACCTAAGTTACCGTGCACAATTAAAGAACTGGAAATTCAAATATTTAGAAGACGTGGAAACTCCTGCAGAGCTACCTGTAGTTATCAGTGCCGCACGTTCACAACAATTTCGATGGAACAAAGGTGGCGCAGAGAACTTTAGAAAAACCGTTTGGAGTGTTGTAAGAGCCAAGAACATACCATTTAAAACAAAATTTCATGGGGTTATGCATTTGCTGAACAGCTCTATGTTCTTATGTGTATTCTTAGTAGCAATATTAAGCATACCCTCTTTATATATTAAGAACACCTATGGGCACCTAGACTGGGTTTTCTCTCTTTTAAGTTTGTTCGCCATTAGTACGATCATTTTATTTGTCTGTTATTGGTTTACCTACAAGAGCATTCAAGGTAGCGGCTTTAACAACTTTGTAGATTACATAAGAATATTCTTTACATTTTTCTCGGTAGCCTTAGGTTTCTCTTTACATAACACCATTGCTGTAATAGAAGGCCACATGGGTAAGCGAAGTGAATTTGTTCGTACACCAAAATTCAACATCAGTACGTTAAAGCAAAGTTGGAAAGGAAATAAGTACTTGGCTAAAAAATTGTCTCCGAATATGATATTGGAATTCGCCTTAATGATTTATTTCATGTTCGGTATGTACAGCGCTATACCTTTAAATGATTTTGGATTGTTTCCTTTTCATTTTATGTTATTCTTGGGCTTTGGGTTTGTATTCTTCAAATCATTGACCTCAAGAGCTTAGAACTACAGTTGTAAAATATTCAGCAAAGGGATGGTCGATGGCTATCCCTTTTTTATTTTACTTCAATTCTACAAAATTGTTTTAATTACCGGTAAAATAGGAATATGCGTAGTTGTTCTTATTTATGGCAAATTTGATAAAATTATATTTATGGACAAAATATTGAACATTTTAGGACTTAAAAAAAAAGCATGAAAATTAAGTTAAATGTTTGAAAAGAAGAGTTTATCAAACTTATGGCTGAGAAAATAGATCATTCTATATAAAAATACCTCGTCAGAAAAACAAAATGAAATTGATGCATCAAAATTTCTTTTTAAGGTTGTAGATTATGTAACTAAAATACTTAAAGTTGAAGTTAACACGTTGCCAACAAGAAAGGTAATTTATATCATAATGACATAACAAAGATATTGATGCTTTGGTATTTGGTCAAAATAAAGTGGTAATATGGTCTAATGCAAGAAATCTCCTGAAGCCAAGTACCGATATTTTTGGCGTAATCAGAAATTTTTTTAGCATTTATGGTTCTTGTTAAATATGGGTGTTATACATGTGTGTAAAAGTGAATCATTAGCCAAAAGTTTCAATAAAAATCAATTATAAGTGAATGCGCTCAAGAACTTGTGACACTTTTAAATTTAAAGGATGTATTCATAAGTAAATGGAAGTTATGATATTATTTCAAGTAACTTTCAGTTCTAGCGTAAGTTTGTAACTAGCATCTCTATAGATTGCCACTTGTCAGCTGTTCAAACTTCATCAATACCATTTCCTACTACTCAAAATGGCGAGTTATAAATTCTTTTTATTTCTTGAACAAAGTTAGATTCGCCAAAATTGCACGAAGAGAACACTTGTTGCCTATTTGGTCGTAATTCCAATAAATCTTTTTACTTATGCTTTGTTTTATTTTTTAGAGAAATACTAAACCAAATTAGAACTGCCATGATTCCAATAATTACACACCCAAAATTTAGTATTTTTTCATGATCATCATATTCCACTATCTTTTGCAGTAAAAAAGTTGCTAGAAATAATACAATCATTTTTGCGATGTGTTGCTTAAGATCGTTGATATTGTCAATTTCCATCCAAGTATAACCTTCAAAAGGTCCAATAAACAACTTATACAAACCAATAGCTAAAATATAAACAACTATAGCTAATAAATAAATATCAATAATACTTAAAATTCCAGTTGACACTATGTTCATGTTAATATCATCTAAATTCTTAATGCCAAGAACAAAAATATCTTTAATAATAATAACAAGTTTGTGTATTCCGATTAATATTAAGATGCCCATAGAAATAAAAAGCACGATAACTGAAGTAAAAGAAAACCACTTCGTACTCCTTAAAAACCTCTTTAATCCGATCTTAACATTTTTCAAAATATAATTTTTTAAAAATAAAGTAATGGTAAAAAACTGAATTGTAAAATGATATAGATCACCCTCAATTCACTCATTGGCGTAAGTATACTTTTGTACTAACAGTTTACTCCCGTTGATCAAACGATATAAATTATCACAAATAATATTTGTTTTAAAATTTATGTTACTAGCATAAAATTATCTTCCCCATGTTCAATAAATACAAATACTACCGAATTTGAATGAATATATTCTTTACATAACACCATTGCTGTAATAGAAGGCTACATGGGTAAGCAAAGTGAATTTGTTCGTACACCAAAATTCAACAACAGTACGTTGAAGCAAAGTTGGAAAGGAAATAAGTACTTGGCTAAAAAATTGTCTCCGAATATGGTATTGGAATTCGCCTTAATAATCTATTTCATGTTCGGTATGCACAGCGCTATACCTTTAAATGATTTTGGATTGTTTCCTTTTCCTTTTATGTTATTCTTGGGTTTTGGTTTGTATTCTTCAAATCATTGATCTCAAGAGCTTAGAACGACAGTTATAAAATATTCAGAAAAGGGATGGTCGATGACTATCCCTTTTTTATTTTACGTCAATTCTACAAGATTGTTTAAATTACTGTAAAATAGAAATAGATGTAGTTGTGCTTCATTAAACCAACCATTAACCAATGATAAAATTCTTTCGAAAAATTAGACAAAACCTGCTGATGGAAAACAGGACTGGAAAGTACTTTAAATATGCGATTGGAGAAATAGTACTTGTGGTCATTGGTATTTTGATTGCATTACAGCTCAATAACTGGAATGACACGGTAAAAGAAAGATCCGTAGAAATCAAAATTTTACAAGAAATATTAAGCAATCTAGAACATGATTTGGTCGAAATACGTTCCGATATAGAATCAATGGATAGCATCAACAAGGCTACTAAAGACATTAACCGATTTATGAAGACTGATTCTATCCCATCTGAGACATTCTTCTATGATGTGGCGAAAATTCGTGTGAACCCCCATTTTGACCCTAATAAAAGTGGTTATAATCTTTTGGTTTCAAAGGGAGTTGAAATTATTTTAAATGATAGTTTAAGAGGATCTCTTTCACTGCTTTATGAATCCCTGTATCCCTACTATTACAGGTATGAAGAAGAACGCACTCAATTTAAATTACAAGAAATAAATCCTTCGTTATTGCAATATTTCGAATGGCACGCTCGCCCAGAATTACAATTTTTTGGCCATTATCAGATTAGTTCAATGGACTATTTAATGATTAAAAAAGATGCTGATTTCTCCAAGTTACTTTATGCAATTGCTTTCGATAATACACTTGTACAAAATCGCGCACATCGAGTTGAACGTGGGATAGAATCCCTGATCTTTGAAATTGAAAATGAGTTGAAGACTAAGGTAGAATAATGATTTTTTTTTAATAAAAAATATCAAAAGTACAGCGCATTTTTACACGCTACGTTTCATATACAAACCGTCAGACTGCGCAAAAACCTATTTTAGATATAAACCTATTCGGGTAGGTGTCCGAGAAAAAAATCAAATACGGGATTCTCAGAGACCGGAATTGAGTTAATGCGCTGACTCCCGTTGGCAAACATTATGAAAAAGAAATATTTCTATTATATCGTAATAATTTTTAGAAATTGGAGTTTTTGGAGAAAATCCTATTTCTGGAACTACTAAATATCATCAAATATTATTTTAGGGAGTAATTGCCATTTGGGCCATTGGCAATATGAAGAAAGAGTCATTAGATGAAGAATAAAAACAGTTACAAGTTTTCTATATCGGTATATTTCTAAACGCCTTTACATATTACTTGCAACTGTTTCCATAACAGACTATCATAAAAATCTCTGTTATTATTAAATTAAGTTCTTACTTCCTATTTAAAAAAATGCACGCAAGATTCCTTTAGATTTAAGTTAGCTGGTTGTGGGAATTCTGCATGTACAATAAGTGTATTCTCATGATGCTGTTCTAGATTATTCAAAACTTTTCTGTTCAATAATAAAATGGTTGAATGACCATGATTATCCAATTTATCTAAAACTGTTTCACCATTAAACTCACATATCCAATGAGTTTCAGCCATATTTTCTTCGTAAAAAAATTCAATCGTCGGTGTTTGAAAATAATTATAATCTCCTATTCCTTCAAAATCAAATACTAAACGAAGCAATCCGCTTTCTACGTTGATATCTTCATTATTTATTCCCAATTCAGTAAAAGATAATTTACCAGAACGTGGTTCATTGAATTTTACTTTAATTTCTCCTTGGTTTACCTCTACCTTGCTCATGTAAATTTGTTTTAATTATACTATCAAAACTAGGTAACGTATGTAATTAATAATATGACATTTGTCAGCTACCATAATTGATTACAAAATTCCACTAAACATCATACAAAAATTCAATCATTTATTTCAAGAGCACATTATAATTCATCGAATTCCTGAAAGATTATTGGCAAGACTTCCTTTTTTTATCAAGTTTTTCTTGAACAAGAATTAAAACGTAGCCTAAAAATAGATAGAGCTAAAAAACTTTATAAATTGTAGTTACAATAATTCCTTTTTGACCTGGTGGAATACTAGAAAGAACATGTTTTTGTTCTTTCACCTTAAAGTTAAATGGTGAAGCTAATAGGTTTACACCACTCTGTTTTTTCAATCGAATTCCCTGTCCTGAAATAATATCATTGTTGGGTATGAATTCACCTTCGGGCAAATGTTCTGTAAGAATTACATATTCGAAAGCGGTTAACTTATGTACAATAGTTCGTATTTCTGCATTCGATAAGTGTTGTAGTACTTGTCTCAACAACACACAATTTGCGTAAGGCAAATTATCTACAGCAATATCTAAACATTGAAACTCTAAATTATCCTGTTTAAACTTTTTCTTATTATATGCTATTAATTCTTCTACAATATCTACCGCAACATACTTCTCTGCATATTTTACTAACTCTTTGCCAACATTAAAATCTCCACACCCTAAATCGCAGACCGACATAGGCTGTTCAAACGAAGTTAAAAATGATGTGACCACTTCTAAATATGGTTCTACAATTTTAGGATGATGTGATCCATCACCCGAATAAAAATTTGAAGTATCATCTCCCCAAAGTTGCATGGCATACACTTGTTCCATAGCATCTTTGGTTGGCCATGGCTTCTTTATATTTTTCTTCTCACTTACTTTCTTCTTCACAAGAAACTATTTGATTTTTGAAAACAACAATCGGAATTTAAGGGACTTCATTAAACACCAAGTGCAGCAAGATAAATATACCTTACTGCACTTTATTGTCAAAGCTATAAGTTACTTCTGTGTACTTATCCAAGTTTTTACTCTGCGCTCTAGTAATTCTAAAGGTAAAGCGCCAGCGCCAAGAACGGTGTCATGAAATCCTTTAATATCGAATTTATCGCCCAATTCCGTTTCGGCCATTTTGCGTAATTCTTGAATCTTCAGCATACCTATTTTATACGAAGTTGCTTGACCCGGCATAACCATGTAGCGTTGCACTTCTGCCTTAATTGCTCCTTGAGAAATAGACGAATTATCTGTAAAGTACTTTATTCCATCTGCTTCGGTCCATCCTTTAGCATGTAAGCCTGTATCAACAACCAAACGAATGGCTCTCCAAATTTCATTTACCAATCTGCCAAAATCATAATACGGGTTTTGATAACCGCCCATTTCCTTTGCTAAAGCTTCTGAGTATAAGCCCCAACCTTCACTGTATACACTAAAACCTGCTTGGGTTCTAAACTTAGGTACCGATTCTAGCTCTTGAGCAATAGAAATCTGCATATGATGTCCAGGGTTTCCCTCATGGTAGGCTACGCCTTCCATTGTCGTTTTAGGCATTGCATTCATATCAGATAAATGCACATAATACGTACCTGCTCTAGAACCATCTGGTGTGCCGGCAGAATAATGTTGCGGAGCACCATCTTGCTCGCGAAACGCCTCCACTCTTTTTACTTGTAATTTTGCTTTTGGTAAAATCCCAAAATAATCTGGTAACTTCTTCGTCAATTCATCTAAATATTTAGTTGACTCATCTAGATACCCTTGTCTTCCTTCATCCGTATTTGGAAAGAAAAACTGCTTATCGGTATTTACAAATTTGAAGAACTCGTTTAAATCACCTTCAAAACCAACTTTTTCCTTAATGGCCATCATCTCGCCTTTAATTCTAGTAACCTCTTTTAATCCGATTTCATGAATCTCATCGGCAGTAAGTCCTGTTGTTGTAAAGACCTTTAATCGGTAGTTATAAAAATCTTTCCCATTCTCATGACGACTAACCCCTGTTGGTGTTGCTTCTGCGTTATCTATTTCCTCTTCTAACCATAATAATAGATTGTCATAGGCCGGTTTAAAGTAGTCATCAATTGCTTTCACTGATTGTTCTTTAAGAGCTACAGCTTCTTCAGCGGTTATTTTTTCTGAAGTTACCAGCGCATCGATTTTTCCGTTCATGTCATTTAGCACCGGTGAACCATCTTTTAATGCATTAGTTTGGGTAATAACGGTCTCAAATGCAAATTTTGGAGGCAAAATACCAACAGCAGCCTGTTCTTTTGCTCTTACTACTAATTGGTCTATACCTCTGGCTGTTTCCTTAATTCGAGATATATAGGCGTTCATATCTGAAAGGCTATCTACTTTATGAAAATTAATCAGGTAACTTGGTAGTCGCGCATGTAAGCCGCGCATTTGATCGAACACATAGTCCATATTTTTAAAAGCTGCACCTTCTTTCATGGTTACATATTGATACACCCATAAATCATAAGAAGTTTGGTCAGCATCATTTAGTTTATCATAGTCAAATTTTTCTTTTAACTCTTTCGTGCTTTCTTCATACCAAGCCAATTCTCTCTCCTCTGCGGCCTTACTTAAATCATCAATTTTATCATACTGGTCTTTGCGGCCCTGTGCAGTAAGCCCTAACGGACTCATTTGTAGTTGCTCTTCATATTTTTCATCGAACCATTTGTTTAATTCCGCTGTTTGGTCAACTTCTGGTTTTGGTTCTTCTTTACAAGAAGAAAGCAATAAAAAAGCAATTGTAAAGGTGGTTACAATACTAGTGGCAATAATTTTTTTCATAATCATTTAATTTGAATTGAGTCATTTTTAGTTGTATTAGCAAAGGCTAAAGCTAAATAATCTTAGAGGAAATTTAAAGATATAGTAATTTGTTCAAAACCATTCCTTCCACAAAAAAATTCCTTGAAAACCAGCACTCTTACTTCAAACATTTTTTACGGATTGATGACTTTATACGATGTTTGATGTATTCCCATTACCTAAAAATCATTCAATAAGTAGTATCTTAGGACTACCACAAAAAAGTTCAATCTAAGTTTACAAAACGTATCAACATCTGGACTTTTAAAACCATACTATGAAATATTTGTTCATCTTAATAGGTAGCCTATTTATAGGATGTAATCAACATAAGGAAACCGTAATTGTAACCGATAAGGGTAAAATAGAAGGTAGTTTCAATGCAGATAAAACGGTGCGTATCTTCAAAGGAATTCCCTTTGCTGCACCACCAGTGGGTGATTTGAGATGGAAAGCTCCCCAACCTGCAACCGATTGGGATGGAATTTTACCATGTATCGAGTTTGGACCTAGCCCCATTCAAAATGTACCTGAGCCATTCTATTGTTGGACAGAAGAATTTATCGCCAAACCTGAACCCATACAAGAAGATTGTTTGTACCTCAACGTTTGGACAACCGCAAAATCAGAAAACGAAAAACAGCCGGTTATTGTTTGGATTTATGGTGGCGGATTTACCAGCGGCTCTGCCAATTGTGATATTTATGATGGTGAAGAATTAGCTAAAAAAAGTGTTGTATTCGTAAGCATCAATTACCGTGTAGGCATACTTGGTTTTATGGCGCACCCCGAACTGAGTAAAGAATCTGGGCAAAATGCATCGGGCAATTATGGCTTTATGGATCAAATAGCAGCACTAAAATGGGTGCAGAAAAACATTGAGGTATTTGGGGGCGACCCTAATAATGTAACAATCGCTGGGCAATCTGCGGGTGCATTCAGCGTAAACACCTTAATTGCCTCTCCTCTCGCTAAAAACATCTTTCACAAAGCCATTTTACAAAGTGGTGGATTATTAGGAAGTAGTAGGGCCGAAACATTAACAGAAGCTGAAGCTACAGGAATACGATTTATGGAAAAAACAGAAGCGACCTCCATCGAAGAACTGCGGCAATTACCTGCAGAAGAAGTACAAAGCATAAGTAATGATTCAAAAATAGGTAGAGTCGGAATTACCAAAGAAGGCTACGTTGTACCGAAAGATTTAATGGCTTATTTTAAAAATGGCAAACAACATCAAATTCCTATAATCAGTGGATGGGTTACAGGTGATGGAGATTTTTTAGGAGTAAATGAAATGACTGTTGAAGAATATAACAAAGAAGCAATTGCAAATTATCGTGATAAAGCAGCATCTTTTTTAACGATTTTTCCTGCGGATACAAATGAGGATATCAAAAAAATGAAAAGCAAATTGGGAATGCTGAATTTTGCGGGAATACCATCACGTCTATTGGCACAATACAATACACAACCAAGCTATCTGTATCAGTTTGGCCATACTCCACCCGACAAACCCGATTTTCCAAATTATGGGGCTTTTCACACTAGCGAAGTGCCGTATGCGCTTCATACGTTACATACATGGAAACGAGATTGGCAATCCATGGATAAAACAATAGAAGATGCCCTATCCTCCTACTGGGTCAATTTTGCAAAAACAGGAAACCCTAATGGCGGCAACCTACCTATTTGGAATACCTACAACAAACAATCTGGTAATATCATGGTTATAGGCGATACAACATTAAGTTCAAAAGAAGGGTTTTTGAAAACTGAATTAGATTTTTTGGGAAAATTATAACTCCAAGATTAAAGCATTACGACAGCTAACAAAAACACATTATAAACTACAATATTTAAGCATTTAACCTATTTGTTATTCCTGGCAAATAATTTGATTTTGACATTTAAAATATACACTTCTATGAAAATATATTTCAATTATTTAACCTTACTATTTCTTTTAGTATCTGGCATTATTTTTTCACAAACAGCGTTAGATTCCTTACCACTAAAAGCATCTTTTAATTTTGGAAAATCTGTAGCCATATTTGGCGGCTCTGTTTCTGTTATTCCAGAAAGTGATAGCGCAAAAAATTTATGGGAGAAACATTTGGGCTTGACCATTACAAACTATGGTGTTCCCGGTGCTGGTTTTTCTTCTTTACAAGGAAAATCTATGCAACAGCAAGTAGATGAAGCCGATGTATTTGATATTTATATTCTTTGGGCTTCAACAAATGATTACACGAACAATAGAGAAGTAGGATCCTATACCGATTATACAGAATTTGACAATTATAACACTGAAAAACTAACTACGCAGGCAGGGGGCATTAACTATTGTATAAAAAAGATTTATCAGATAAACCCTAATGCAACCATCTACTTCTTTACATCAAGTAAAGCTTTTAATGATAGAGGTGCCTATGACCCATTTTATTCAGAAGGTATGGTACAACATGTTGATATGCAAAAAATGATTTGCGCCCTCCATGGTATTCCGGTTCTTGACCAGTTTCTTTTAGGAGGTTACAACATATATAATAAGGATTTGTATTATCGTGACCCTATTCATATGAATGTTTTGGGGTACAAAAAATTAGGTGAATTACAAGTCTCATTTTTAGCTTTTCCGTAGTTAGAAACGGCAAAATTTAAAAATAAATCACTTGAGAGATTCACGTACAATAAAATTGACACCTAACAATAATGAAACATTTGCATTTACCTCCATTGTGTTTTAAATAAAAATCTATAATTACATTTACGCACATGTCATTCTAATAGGCTTTACCCACATGACTCCTAATTATGTCTAAAAGCCGATTTCTACATCAATTCATAATCCAATTCTAAAAAATCTTCTACATACGCCGCCCAGTATCGACTAACAAAAGCGGTATGTTCTGCATGCTCGCTATAGGTGTTGTATGTTTGCAAAGAATCGAAATCCATTGAAAGGGCATATTCATAATGGCTCTTTGCACTAATTTGACGTAGGCACTCAAAATTTTCAACTCCGGGTATTGAACGAAGGTCTCCAGCTGCTTTCAAAAAAACTGATTCTTCCTCAGAACCTTTTGCATACTTTAGTTTAAACGTTACTGTATGTTTAATCATATGTATATTTTTAAGTAGGCAAAGTACAGAAAACCGATATATTTATAATTATGAATCTAGAAGAAAACAAAGAGAATGCCATCGCCTTTTATAAAACCGCATACTTGGGCCAACCTAAATTGGCCATTGAAAAATATGTCGGCAAAGAATATATTCAGCATAACCCTACAGTAGCAACCGGCACACAGGGCTTTATCGATTATTTTGAACGAATGCAAGAAGAATATCCAAACAAATCTATAGAATTTGTTCGTTGCATTGCAGAGGAAAATCTTGTTGCACTTCATACTCACCAAACATGTCCGGGTATTGACCAGTATGTCACCATGGATTTTTTTCGGTTTGATACAAATGGAAAAATTTGCGAACATTGGGATACGATTCAGCAGATTCCTGAAAAATCCGAGAATCCGAATACGATGTATTAATTCTAATTAAGGTTTAAAATATATTATTGACTATAACAATAAATCACCCAAATGAAAAATATAATTATCCAAGGTATAAATTGGGACGCGAAATCATCTTTTCAAAAAGGACCGGCAAAAGCGCCAGACCTAATTAGAAAAGCACTTTATAGCGATTCAATGAACTTATGTACCGAATTAGGCATTTCAATTGAAAACGATGCTATTTCAGATAAAGGTGATTTTATAATCAACGAGTATTTTGACATTGCTGCAACCACAAAAAAACATCTTGACACAGGTTCAAAAGTGCTTACACTGGGTGGAGACCATTCCATAACTTTCCCGATTATAAAAGCATATCACGACCAACACCCTAAACTAGACATATTACATATAGATGCGCATGCCGACCTATATCACGACTATGAAGGCGATCCCTATTCTCATGCTTGCCCTTTTGCACGTATTATGGAAAATGGTTTAGCTGTGAAATTAGTTCAAGTTGGTATCAGAACTTTAAATCCACATCAAGCTTCACAAGCAAAAAAATACAAGGTTGATATACATGAAATGCGCAATTTAGACCTAAATAATATTCCCAAATTTAAAAATCCGCTTTATATTTCTTTAGATATGGACGGTTTTGACCCAGCCTTTGCACCTGGTGTATCTCACCATGAACCAGGCGGACTTTCATCACGTCAGGTAATCAATTTAATTCAAAGTATTGATACGCAAGTGGTCGGTGCAGATATCGTAGAATATAATCCTGACCGCGATTTTCAAGATATGACGGCTTATTTGGCCGCAAAAATGATGAAAGAGATTTTAGGCAAAATGATGGAGCCCTAAAATAATATTCCGATTAAAACTAGTAAATTGTATGGTTCATAAACCAACCCCCAATGTCAAATTCCATTAGCAGATTTTTGAAACTCCATAAAGTTTCTTTCATATTAGTGGCATTGAGCATAGTTTTCTATTTTACTTTTGCTTACCATTTGCAACGAACCGATTTCCCCAAACTACTGGGACTCTTTTTTGCACTTTTTCTACTCTACTTTAAACTTATTCAGTTCGAAAAATGGAATCTTAAATTTCTATTGGGAGTAGGCATCATTTTTAGACTGGTTTTTATTTGTACGGAGCCGAATCTATCGCAAGACTTTTATCGGTTTATTTGGGATGGGCATTTGGTTGCCAATGCTATAAACCCATATTTGCATATACCCAATGATATAATTGAAAATATCGCGAATGTGATTCCTAATGCTCATGAATTGTATGAGGGCATGGGTAGTTTAAGCGCAAAACATTACAGTAATTACCCACCTTTAAATCAACTAATCTTCGGTTTGGCCGCCCTTATAGGTGGTAAAAGCATGTTCGGTTCATTGGTTGTAATGCGCATAACGATACTTTTAGCCGATATAGGTATTTTCTATTTTGGAAGAAAGCTGTTGAAAAACCTCAACAAATCGCCTCAATTAATTTTCTGGTACTTTTTAAATCCGTTAGTAATAATAGAGCTTACCGGCAACCTTCATTTTGAAGGTGTTATGTTATTCTTCTTTATACTTTCCATGTTTCTTTTATCAATAAGTAAATGGATTTGGGCTGCCGCTATCATGGCCTGTTCTATCTCTATTAAGCTGGTACCCTTGTTGTTTTTACCACTCTTTCTTAGGTATTTAGGATGGAAGAAAAGCATGATGTTCTATAGTGCAATTGGAGTAACAACCCTATTGCTATTCCTACCTTTTTACACACCAGAATTCATAGCCAACTACACCAAAACTATAAGCCTGTGGTTTTCGAATTTTGAGTTCAACGCCAGCATATACAATATCGTAAAACAAACTGCGATACAATTTGATGCCAAGCCATGGGAATTTATAAAGGTCTATGGTAAAATTACGCCGCTATTAATCATACTAGTGGTAGTGTTATTTACATTTCTTCCTAAAAGAAAAGATTTAAACCAGGTACTTGCCTCTATGATGTGGGTTTTGACAATTTATTATTTTATGTCGACTACCCTGCACCCTTGGTATTGTATTTTTCTTGTGCTACTTGCCATTTTTACTTCTTACAGATATGCTATAATATGGTCTGCAGCTATTATACTTAGCTATTACACATATTCACAGGCCGATTTCAAGGAAAACATGTGGTTACTCACTATTGAATATTGTGCAGTATATGGCTTTCTATTTTACGAAATAATCGCACATAATAACAAAAAGTAAAGTTTTTGTAAAAAATTTCTCATGGGTGTTGTCAAATAAATATAATTTGTACATTTACCCTGTAATGAACGAAGAAATCTACTTTTT
>TARA_R110002051_G_scaffold325872_1_pt1 | contig 13791 bp, 9 predicted proteins | sample TARA_R110002051 | Tara Oceans TARA_R110002051 (sample SAMEA4397023) | marine metagenome | biome: Polar Biome; feature: [MES] marine water layer (ENVO:01000295) within the mesopelagic zone...; material: water (ENVO:00002006), including particulate matter (ENVO:01000060) such as......
TATTTTTGACGCCATACTTGCCTATCAAATTGAAAAGAAGATTTATGATATTGAAAAGAACCTCAATTCCGCTGATTTTAATGTACAAATAGCCTTTACCAAAGCTGAATTTTGGGGGATCATTTTTGCAGGATTCGTGGTCTATATTATTTGGGGGTTAGTATTTGACTTTATCATGAAAGAATATGACAATTTCGATAAGATTAAAACCTTTATCAGATTGAAAAGGGAGGAAATAAAAAATTGCGAACAAGAAATAGTATTGCAGACTGAGAAACTTAATCCTATAAAAGAAGAGATTTCAGAGATTGAAGGTAAAATAAGTGACCTCCAGAGAACAATTGACGGTTTTGTATTTTCTAACAAACAATATCTCACCTATCATGCGGAATATGTAAAAGGTTGGTTTTTGGCGATAGCAGATAATTTTGATTCCTTAAAAAGGAGAGACCAGTTATTGTCACAATGCACAACTGAAGAAAAAAAGCATTTAGAAGAGCATGAAATCACTGATGAAAGTTATGAAGGACGATTGTATAAACTAGTAAACTAATAAAATGAAAAAGTATTTAAAGTCCCTAAAAGTATTAATGCTCTTATCTATTGTTATTATCTCTTGTAAAGATAATCCCAAACCTAAGGAAATTATTCATAGTCATGATTTCCCTAAGGTATCTGCAAATAAGAATCTAAATATTAGTGTACTCTTAGATTTGTCTGACAGGATAAACCCAGAAAAATATCCTTCGCCAGCAATGGACTTCTACAGGAGAGATATCGGGTATTTAAAGACTATAGCAGAAAATTTTGAAGCTCATATCATGAATAAAAAATTGATTAAAATTGATGATAAAATACAGGTATTTATAGATCCTGAACCATCCGATAAAAATTTGAATGAAAAGCTTAACGCTCTTAAAATTGTCTTCAATAAAGATGTCGCGACTAAAAAAGGAATTTTAGAAACCTGTAAAAAATATGATAGTATTTCTACACTTATTTATGAAACAGCCATTAAAGATAACCATTATGTCGGGTCTAATACGTGGCGGTTCTTTAAGAACAACGTTAATGACTATTGCGTAGAAGAAGGCTATCGAAATATCTTGGTGGTTTTAACCGATGGGTATATCTACCATAAGGACACCAAAATTAGAGAAGGGAACAGAACAACTTACCTAACACCACAAGACATAAAGAGTTTTGCTTTTAACAAATCTGGCTGGAAAGAAAAATTTGAACAACAAGATTTTGGCTTTGTTACCGCAAATAAAAATCTGTCGAATATAGAGGTGCTGGTATTAAGCATAAATCCAGACGATAAAAATCCTTATGAAGAGGACGTCATTAGGTCGTATTGGAGCAAATGGCTTGAAGAAATGAACGTTAAAAGCTTTGAAATTAAACAAGCAGATTTACCTTCAAATATGCATAAAATCATAAAGAACTTTATTTTAAATGAATAGTTATGTCATTTAGATTCAACAAGAGGATAAAACTGAGTAAGAGCATAGGTATAAACGTAAGCAAATCCGGAATCACACCTAGCGTTAGAACTAAAAGTGGAGGTTTAAGTTCAAAAGGATATTCTATTAGAACTGGAATCCCTGGCTTAACCTATCGAAAAACATTTTCTAAGGCCAAAAATAGTGGGTGCATGGTTAGCATATTAATAACCTTGACTATTATAATACTGTTCGTAGAAAATATTATTGAAAAATGATTGCTCTAAATCTTATAGAAGACTTAACGAGAACGGATGATTAAAAAAAGAAACGATTATTACTTCTTAAAAAATGTAATAAAGACCTCTTTTTTCAAAATTTTATAAATGATTAAACGATCTATTTTAATTGAGAAGAAAGCTGTAATTACTTGTAAAAATTTACAGCTTTGCATAGATACGGCAGACCGAAAAGCCTCAATTCCAATAGAAGACATTGGTTTTTTGGTAATAGATCATCCAGAAACATATATTACTATACCTGCATTAAACTATTTAATTGAAAATAATTCAGGAGTTATTTTATGCAATAAAGTACATCTACCAAATGGCATGTTTTTAAACTTAAATAGTCATCATATTCAACAACAGCTTTTTGCCTTTCAAATTGAAGCAAGTACCCCATTAAAGAAAAAACTCTGGCAACAAACAGTACAAGAAAAAATAAAAAACCAAGGAATTTTACTTGAAAAAATAACCAAATGTAAAAATAAGTTTGAATTTTTATCTTCGAAAGTATTAAGTGGAGATACTTCCAATATGGAAGGTGTTGCTGCAAATTTTTACTGGAAATCATTTTTTGAATCTGGATTTAAAAGAGAACGTTTCGGCGATTACCCCAACAATTTTCTAAATTATGGTTATGCCATATTACGTGCAGCCACTGCCAGAGCATTATCTGGTAGTGGTTTATTAAACACTTTAGGAATATACCATAAAAACAAATACAATGCTTTTGCATTGGCTGATGACATTATGGAGCCTTATAGACCAATAATTGATGAATGTGTATATAATCTGATTCAACAATATGATGAGCAAGAACTAAATACGCTTATAAAAGCAGATCTTTTAAATATTCTTACTCGTACTGTTTATTTCAAAGAAGAAAAAAGCCCATTAATGGTTGCTTTACAAAAAACGGCCAGCTCCTTACAACAATGTTATACTGGGGAGCGTAAAAAAATTAAGTACGCCAAATTGTGGAACTAAACGGTTACCGAATTATGTGGCTATTTGTTTTCTTTGACCTTCCAACTGAAACAGCAAAGGATAGAAAAAATGCTGCAGGTTTTAGAAAAAATCTTCTTAAAGACGGTTTCGATATGATGCAATATTCAGTTTACACTAGACATTGCGCAAGTAGCGAAAGTGCCGATGTTCATGAAAAACGAATAAACTCACTATTACCACCATTTGGGAAAGTGAGTGTTTTACGTATTACAGATAAACAGTTTGGTAATATTTTAAATTTCTGGGGAAGAGCTGAAGTACCCAAGCCCCCACCACCAATGCAATTAGAATTGTTTTAAAACAAAAAAATGCCTCAATTAAGCCTCATCACTACTTAAAAGTGGCATTTTCTATTACGATATTTTCCTTTAAACACTTTAATATCAGAAGGTAACAGCCCAACTAATATCGTGTCTTCTAATCTTTAATCAAACCACAACTATTGAAAACTCGATAGCGAATCCTGATTAAATATCGTGTCTTCTAATCTTTAATCAAACCACAACACATATGCGTCTTTTGAAATTTTATTGTCTAATATCGTGTCTTCTAATCTTTAATCAAACCACAACTATTAATGATATTGGTAACTCATATGCGAAAATATCGTGTCTTCTAATCTTTAATCAAACCACAACTTATCTCCTGAAGCTATATTATATGGAAATAATATCGTGTCTTCTAATCTTTAATCAAACCACAACCCATGAACGCTTAAGATCTGTAAGGAAATGAATATCGTGTCTTCTAATCTTTAATCAAACCACAACAATGTATCAGAACCAACCGACTCAACATAAAATATCGTGTCTTCTAATCTTTAATCAAACCACAACAAGTCAAGCGACAAAGGCGCAGCCATAAGAATATCGTGTCTTCTAATCTTTAATCAAACCACAACTCTATCATCCAAACCAATGCTTATAGCTAAAATATCGTGTCTTCTAATCTTTAATCAAACCACAACGCCAGCTTAAAACTGGTTTATTCGTAGACAATATCGTGTCTTCTAATCTTTAATCAAACCACAACGATTTCGCTTTCTGGTGTTGGTTCACGAAGAATATCGTGTCTTCTAATCTTTAATCAAACCACAACGTCAGTCACAACCAATTTTAAAACATACGTAATATCGTGTCTTCTAATCTTTAATCAAACCACAACACCGTCTGGAACTTGTTCGCCGTCGATTGTAATATCGTGTCTTCTAATCTTTAATCAAACCACAATTGCTATTAAAACATGTCTCGATGAACCCGAATATCGTGTCTTCTAATCTTTAATCAAACCACAACGCGCGAAGTTTTCGCAAGTAATTGATACATAATATCGTGTCTTCTAATCTTTAATCAAACCACAACAGGCGATCAATATTATAAAGAAAGGGCAAAATATCGTGTCTTCTAATCTTTAATCAAACCACAACTCCTTTAGGGTTTAATTCTATACCTTTAATAATATCGTGTCTTCTAATCTTTAATCAAACCACAACGTACTTTAAAAAATGTTATGAACGCCTGTTAATATCGTGTCTTCTAATCTTTAATCAAACCACAACTAGAAGTTATTATATGAATTCGTTAATTATAATATCGTGTCTTCTAATCTTTAATCAAACCACAACGGATTGGCATCTGCTTTTTCTAAAGCTCCTAATATCGTGTCTTCTAATCTTTAATCAAACCACAACGCTTCACGTTTAATCAACTCACGCTCTTTTAATATCGTGTCTTCTAATCTTTAATCAAACCACAACCCAGCGAACATTATTCAATCACATTTACCAATATCGTGTCTTCTAATCTTTAATCAAACCACAACAACCCCCTTCTTATCACAATTATCTTTTAAATATCGTGTCTTCTAATCTTTAATCAAACCACAACTGATTTAGTGCGTTATGTAAAAATAAACCCAATATCGTGTCTTCTAATCTTTAATCAAACCACAACCTAGTTATGGACTTCATTTCAATGAAACAGAATATCGTGTCTTCTAATCTTTAATCAAACCACAACGGTTTAATGTCTAAACCTAATAATTCAGCTTAATATCGTGTCTTCTAATCTTTAATCAAACCACAACATTGTTAAGTTGCTCTCTAATTCTTTTATAAATATCGTGTCTTCTAATCTTTAATCAAACCACAACAAAAAGGCTATTATAACTATTGAAGCAGGAAATATCGTGTCTTCTAATCTTTAATCAAACCACAACGCTTCATGGTGCTGGAGGAAATTTTGCGGAATATCGTGTCTTCTAATCTTTAATCAAACCACAACTTCTAGTTTAGTAGTTAATAATAATTGATAAATATCGTGTCTTCTAATCTTTAATCAAACCACAACCCTTTTCAATCACAACAAGACTTCATACGTAATATCGTGTCTTCTAATCTTTAATCAAACCACAACTAATTGATAGGAAAAATTGTAACTGCTATAAATATCGTGTCTTCTAATCTTTAATCAAACCACAACTAAATACTAACGTTAATAGAGGTAAAATAGAATATCGTGTCTTCTAATCTTTAATCAAACCACAACCAAATGACCTTCGGAGGTTAACCATGTATTAATATCGTGTCTTCTAATCTTTAATCAAACCACAACGTTACAAACGTTGTTCCTTGTGCAAATGTAATATCGTGTCTTCTAATCTTTAATCAAACCACAACACTTTCGGGGAGTTGTACTTTAGTTCAGATAATATCGTGTCTTCTAATCTTTAATCAAACCACAACAATTGGTTGTTTATATTTAAAACCTTCTTGAATATCGTGTCTTCTAATCTTTAATCAAACCACAACCTACTAATGTAGAGGTTCAGACAGAGGGTGAATATCGTGTCTTCTAATCTTTAATCAAACCACAACTACGTCCGTCTCAAATTCTGTCGGTAATGAAATATCGTGTCTTCTAATCTTTAATCAAACCACAACATAGCCTATTTATATGATGAAAATGATGAAATATCGTGTCTTCTAATCTTTAATCAAAGCTATCATGATTAAATTATTTACAAGAGTATAATATCTTACAGTCTATATTTAATATGCCAATGAACGTTTATCCTAATTAAGAATAAGTTATAATTTTTGAATTTTTCCTGAAACCGAATTTTTTACTTTTATAGGCTTAAATGTTTCCCATCCTGTTTTTCCTTCACCAAAACTTTGTATTCTAATATAGAATGGTTCAAAGTTATTTTGAATTGAAGACTCCGAATTTAATCTAAACTCGTAAAATTTAGATGATAATTTCTGAACCCGATATAAATGTCTTTGTAAAACTTCATAATCAGTATTTTTCCAATTAATATCATCATCATTTAATCCTAGTAAAAACATATCATTAATATGCAACGTAGTAACAATTTCTTTACCATCTACTGGCAGCTTATACATTGAATCGCCAGTTCTTTTTCGTTCTACAACTGTCCAAAAAGTAACAACTTCTTCCTTTAGAATTCCTTTTTCATCTTTATAAATTAATACATGATGATTATTTCTAGGATTTACCCATTGATTTATATTCTCTTTTAATTTTTCTGCCCCGCCAATATTTTCTTTTATTCTTACTTTCAAAATTGGAACTGGATTTCCATTTTTATTTGGCAAAAATATTTGTGGCTGTTTTATCCCATTTTCGTCAACTACAAAAAATGTATTTAAAGGAACTTTACCTTTTACAAAACCTCCTAATTCTTGAACTCGTTTTAATATTAAAAAACGTGTGGCTTTATCTACTACTTTATCAATTTGTTTTGGGGTTTCTAAACTATCAATTGATTTTCTTACATGAAATGCTTCTTCACCATTAAAATCTCTTTTTCCATAAACAGTTTCTTTATGTAATTGACCTCTGGCAGCAACACCCACATTTTTATATTTATTACCGTTTTTCTCTGAAATATGAGTCCTTACCGTAATATCATTTGATACTCTTTTATGGGAAACCAAAATATTCTCAAGTGCTTTTTCTGCGTCATATCTAAAGGTTTCCCAAGGCATTGGAAATTCTCTTAATACTGAGTCTTTATTATACCTATTCCACTTTGATAATTCCTGAACATAAACTGTTTTAGTGCAAGCCATTACTAAAGCATCAATAGCATGGTGTCTATGGTCTTCTCTCGATTTTATATTTTCATCATTCAAAATAGTATTCAACCCCCATTTATGACGAAAATTTGAAGTTGCTTGACCGGGAGAAACAATTATATTTTTACAAACTTTTGCCAAATAGTTTTTTGCTTCTTTACTTATATAACGTGTGTCATTTAGTTGTCGAGAAGTAAAATCATCATCAAATTTTTGCTGTACAAATTTTTTAAACTTGTGGTATGCTGTTGGATATTCTTTAGTATCTGAAAATAATTTTAAAGCGCGCTCTTTTATTGCTGACCAATTGTTTTCATCAGAACTATAAAATTCAAAAGGTGTTTTGTTTCCCTTTTTTCTATTTTCATCTGCATAACATAATGTTTTATTAGAAAAACTATCATTTAATGAACGACTCCAAGGATGTATATGCTCTATTTGTATTTCTCCTGAAAAAAGTTGCTCAATTGAAATGGCTTTGCCTGTATAAGGGCATGTTTTTTTTGATTCTTCCCAAAGTTTAAATTTTAAAATATTATCATGAGATATGTTCGTGTATTTTAAAACCTCAACTTTTACCCTATCATTTTCTTTTTCTAGTCGTTTTTGATCCCTACGAATTTTATTACGCTGTGCTTTAGAAATTTTTAAATCACGAGCCATTTCTACTTTTATTTCATCAATTTTCCCATGGTCGTCAATCAATTCATTCACTAATTTTCGTAATTCAAATAATGCAGTGATAACAATAGGATTTCGTATAGCTTGTATTTCTTTATCTGCATCTTTGTCAATTGGAAGTTTCTCAAGAAGTTCTGATGCATCTATTTTTGCTGAATGATGATACAACTTCTTCATTTGATTATCTGAAATATTATAATCATTACGAAGAATATCTTTGATGATATTTATAAAACCCCCTTTAGTTCTAGAACGCACAATACCCTCAACATTATCAATTAAAAAGTTTCTTTTCTCCTCTGATAGTTTTTCCCAAACTAACCCAAAAGCATTTTTTATTCCACCGATAACAACTGCAACATCATAAGTGAAACCCATTTGTAGAAACGGTAAGATATTTAAAATAGCTTTTCGACTTAAACTTGCATAACCATCTTTTAAGTTAAATTTTGAAATGGCTTGGGCTTGTTCTTCATTAAAATTCCATTTACGAACAGCATATTCCTTTAAGTTAGATTTACTATCAAAAAAATACAAAACATGCCAAATATCCTCCTGCTCTTTTTCTGAAAATTCAAACCATTCCTTTCCAAAGAATTTTTTATTTGATAAATTTGAGATGGTATGTGTACCAACAATTTTATCATCATCCTTATAGTTGAATTTGAATTCTGCACTTTCTTTTCCTAGTACTTTTCTAATCTTTTTAAAATCTGGCTTTTCATGAGCATATAAAAAATCTACAATTATTTCTTTTTGTTCTTGGGATATTTTATTTCCATTATACTCTACCGTATTTACCCATTGCCAAACACGAAATTGTTCAAAAGCAATAGCGCTAATTGGGCATTTATTTTTTGAGGGTTCAAACGAACAATTGCCAACTAAATGCTTTTGAGAACGCAAAGGGCGTTGATGAAAAATAATACCATCTTCTTTATAACCATCTATTTTTCTACCACCAAACAAGGTCTTTAAATTTTGATTTAAGCTAGAATGATACTGTTTTTGACTTTCCCAAATCACTTCAAATTCATCAACATACATCCTACGAGTTGTATATCTATTTCTAATTCGATCCAAACCGTTTTGAAAAGGTTCATTTTTTTTAGGATAAAGATCAAATAAGTATGACCCTAATGTTGTGTCTCCTATTTTTTCTTGAGTTTCTGTTATCCCTATTTTACCGTCTTTCGCATTCCCCCTAAATATTGCACCTTCTTCACTCCCTCCTTTGCGACTATTACTTAGAAACCCACGTCTTTGAATTATATGATAAAAAATTCTACCAATTTCTTCCAAAGTGAGTTTCTCCAACAAAGCCTTTTGTCTTAATTCATAAGGATTTAATGCAAACCAAGATGATAATTTTTCTGAAGGAAAGTTTTTAGTTTTTTTCCAATCTATAAAATCCATTTCAACCAATGGACACATATTATTCTCCGAAAGTGCTTTTAGTAATATTTTTTTTCTAAGTCTTTTTCTGAAAAATTGTCTCCTAATACCGCGTGCACCTGTTCTGCTTGCATTTTTGGACATCTCATTGTCTCCATCACCCAAATTTTCAACACCCATTGGAAATATTCTACTTCCAATACCTAAAATTTTATTTTGAACATCGTCTATTAAGGCCCAACCAATACTATTAGTCCCTAAATCTAATCCTAAAATTTTTGCCATTTTACCCTACACATTATGAAATATAAACTTATAAATAAATTGTTGTAGTCCTTTACACAAAAGCGTAATATATTTTAAAAGTATTTAACTATCTTCGTTAATAGATTAAAACTTCTAATCTTTAATCTTATCACAATAAGGCTATATGCCGTAGGTGAAAACCTTTAGTCCTGCTTCGGTGGGACTTTTTTTTGCCAATCATTCAATAGAAAACCTCAAATAAACAGGTAAATGGTCCGATAGCTTTCTAGCTTTATCAAGATTTTCACAAACTCTTACAAAATCTATAACTTTACCCGCTAGTTTAGTTATCGTTTGAGAATAAAAAATATTATCAATAGCATGGTTTAGATACTCACTCTGGCCGCAAGTTCTCTTTAGAGTTGTTTTCTTGTTAGATACCGCAGCTTTAAAGCCACTTTTTTTTAAGTCGCTAAAAACAGCTTTACTTTGATCTACATTAAAATCTCCAGCAATTAGTATAGGCGAATTTGATGTATTTGTAACATATTTGGTAAGTGCTTTTATTTCACTTTCAGGGTCCTTATCAAAAGGCCTTGAATGAAAATTAAGTATGGTAAATTTCTTTTTTCCCATATAGAAATCTAACAAAAAAGGTTCTCTATCTATAAAAGTATCTAATTCTTGTACTAAACTACCTCTATTCTTTATTTTTATATGTTTGGTTTTCCAGATAAAAGCATATCGCTCCGTTACATACTTTGAACTATTAGTAGGGTTACTAATCACATAATCCCACTTACTACCCTTTCTGTTAAGTATATCTGTCAATTTAGCAACTGCTTGTGCACCACCATAACCCGCAACAACTTCTTGTATTGCAATAATATCTACATCACGAAGAATCTCAGCAATTTCATCTAATTCTTCGCTACTTTTTGTTTGCCCAAAATCTTTAATATTCCATGACACCAAACTAATCCTATCATCTTGTGAGTATCCTTTAAAGGCACTGAAAATAAGAAGTATAAGGAGTATTTTTTTTAGCATTCTATTTTATTTAAGTCTTAAAAATAAATAAAAAGAAGTCATGAACATTACGTAAATCTATAATACAAGAATAACTTTATATGCTCGAAAAAAGCTTTTTAATCAATTTGAGCTGAATAAAATATTTAATTAGCTCAATTAAATTGTATATTTGAGCCGAATAAGACACTTAATCGGCTCATGAAGTATAATTGGCAACAAAAAGATTGGAGAAAATTTCAATATGAAACTACGTCTATAGAAGGCTTACTCTTTGAATTTGCAGAACGTACTGGACGTATAAGTGGTATACTAGAAGGACTCCCAGAAGCCATGCAAACAGAAACTATGATTAATTTGATGGTTTCAGAAGCCATTAAAACATCTGAAATCGAGGGGGAATATTTAAGCCGCAAAGATGTAATGTCTTCCATCAAAAGAAATTTAGGATTACAAACCGAATTACCACAATCAAAAGATAAAAAAGCAGAAGGCATTTCTGAACTTATGATTGCTGTTCGAAATAGCTTTATGGAACCAATTAATTCCCAAACTTTATTTTCATGGCATTCGATGCTTATGAAAGGATCAAAAAATATTGCTATTGGAATATGGCGAAATCATGAAGAACCAATGCAAATTGTTTCTGGTGCATTAGGAAGAGAGCTTGTACATTTTGAAGCTCCACCCTCGAAAAAAGTAGCTGATGAAATGAATGCATTTATAACCTGGTTTAATGATACATCATTAGAAGGTAAAAATGCCATTAAAAAACCAATTATTAGAGCCGCAATTGCACACCTCTATTTTGAGTCTATCCATCCTTTTGAAGATGGCAATGGAAGAATTGGTAGGGCAATTTCTGAAAAAGCATTATCTCAAAGCATCCAAAGACCCATTTTGTTAAGTTTATCAAGAACTATTGAACAAGATAAAAAAGCGTATTATAATGCATTACAATCGGCGCAGCGTTCTAATGAAATTACACCTTGGATCATCTATTTTGCTAAAACGGTTTTAAAGGCTCAAATTCAAACGGAGAAAGAAATTGAATTCACCTTAAAAAAAGCCAAATTTTTTGACCAGTTTGAGACGTCTCTTAATGAACGTCAATTAAAAGTGCTCAGAAGAATTTTTGAAGAAGGTCCTGATGGTTTTGAAGGCGGAATGAATGCAACAAAATACATAGGCATAACAGGAACATCCAAAGCGACTGCAACAAGAGATTTACAAAACTTGGTTGAACAAAATATTTTTATTCCTATTGGTGGTGGAAGAAGTTCACGCTATCAAATTTTGATTTAGAAAACCTCTTTTTGACTTACATTCACTAAATCAACCTTTTAGCAAATTTTTATCAATCTGCATTTCAATAGCCTGTTTGAACGACTTCTTTGAATGCATTCCCTTTTTTATAGGAAAAGAACAAGAACAGTATTTAAAATTAGCAAGTGTATAAAACGGAGGATCCTTCCCTCCTATTTTCCTAATTTCAAATCCAGAAAGATAGTCATATAAAAAAAGAATGCTATTGGCTCTGAAAGAAGTAAATGAAGTACAGTAGAAAATCCTATTTCATTTGATCTTGTATCGTGTTTCTAGTAAGCTTAAAAAAAAGTAAAAGTTCATAAAATACTTACCAAAACGAATACTATGAAGTGCGAGGTAATCGTATCGCATGGAACCCGTCAAAGATTTGAGATCAGGATTGCCATGAGGTAATGCGGATTTTGTGCAGCTGAAAAAGAAAAGAATGCCTAGTACAAACTATTTAGTTCCTTTAGATATGACAGAACTAAAATTAATTTCATAACCGATTAATATTCAATATTTTACCTTATTTTTTCAAAAATAGGTAACCGAATAGGTAACTTTTACTTTGATTCAATTTCTAGGAAATTAAATTACTAAAAATTTTAATAAATATTATATATTTCAAAAATAGACAATTACTTGCTGACCTAAAAAGAGAAACTTCCTTTTAAGGCAGTTATAGAAAGCATTATTTTACAAATTAGAGACTTGTGCAACAGTTACCGGTATTGGGCATAGTTTTTATAGGGTATTTCTTTAAGCCAGTCCCAAGACATATGTTTATCTCCAACAGTATATTTCAATAACTCTGGAAATATAACTCCTGTATTTTCCGAATTGCTCATAACCAATACTTCCATGCCTGATTGAGGGAACAGAATGGAATAGTGATAAAACCCAGTACCACGACCTTCCTTAAAAAAACCATTGCCATATAGTGTTTCCAGATAACCCCAGCCAAGACCGTAAGCTAGTTTAACATTCTTGTATTCATCATTTTTTGTTTTATCATCCTCAATTACTTGTAATAATGAACAAATTTTAGTCTGTGGACTAAAAATTTCATAATATGAACTTTCGCTAATGATTTCCTTTTTAAATATGGCGGTTAAAAATGTATTATAGTCGGCAAAGGTGGTTTCTAAAGTGCTGACAGCTCTGGGTTCATTATCCTTATCTTTACTATAAACACCGCCATCTTTTGCATAGCTGATTGCATAATCTTTTTCAAAACTTGGCTTCCATTCGTACGCAGAGTTTTTCATCCCCAAAGGGTTGAAAATAATTTCATGAGCAAGCTGTTCGAGCCCTTTGCCAGTTATTTTTTCTAAGACAGCCTGTAAATAAACAAAGCCTTCACCACTGTAAGCATATTTTTCACCTGGAATACTATGAACGTGCAATTTATCTTCCCTAGACCTCCAGTTTTGAAACCCGGTAGTATGATCTAAACACATTCGAGCGTTGATTTTGTGGTACAGACTATCAGTTTTTAAGTCGGAATAATCATCATGCCATCGAGTCAAAGGCTTATATTCATATACTTTTTGGTAGGTACGATTCCAAAGGTGAATCCAAATCGATTACATGATCCTCCACTAACTTCATAACGATTATACTAAAAATAGCTTTACTTAGTGAAGCTCCATAAATGTTGGTGGAATCGGTCAAGGTTAACTTATTGGAAAAATCTTTATATCCAACTATATGTTGATATACAGGCTGATTATTATTGAAAATGGCAACTGCCAATCCTTGCACATGGGCATTGGTTGCCAATTGGTCTATCTTCTGTGTTATTGAATCTTTAGTAACCTTACTACCATCTATACGACCCATATATTGATTGGTTTTTGTAGTACAACTGCTAAACGCAAATATTATTAATAGAAGTACGTTCATATTTAACGAACTTTCTTGTTTTAATTTTAAAAAAGGTATTGATAATGGAATTTTTCTTTTTTAAGTACATAAATAATCTTGAAGATTACAATACCTACACAAATTGGAACGGTAGCTATAAAAATTATGAAACCCCATTTTTCAATAGTTAGCAAACTTACAAATGATAAGGCGGCAAGAAGCAATGCCGTAATTTGAAAGTTAATGACTTTAATGCCATGTTTATTGTAAATTGGATTGTCTTCTCTTTTGTGAATCCAGATAAAAAGCGGAAGTAGCAAATTGCACAACGGTATAAAAATGGACTTACTATATTTAACTGGACTTAAAGTTAAGAGCGTGTTCGTTGTTTAAATTAACTTTGAAAAATGTCAAGAGAAAAAAG
>TARA_R110002051_G_scaffold138637_2_pt1 | contig 13790 bp, 14 predicted proteins | sample TARA_R110002051 | Tara Oceans TARA_R110002051 (sample SAMEA4397023) | marine metagenome | biome: Polar Biome; feature: [MES] marine water layer (ENVO:01000295) within the mesopelagic zone...; material: water (ENVO:00002006), including particulate matter (ENVO:01000060) such...
TTAGAACGCTATGATGATGCTGAAAAAATTCTTTTAAAAAAATTAGAAAGCAATAAAGCACACCCCATTTTATTAGTTGAATTAGGCTATAACTACACCCTTCAACACAAAGAAAAGGAAGCTGTCGAGTATTACAATGAAGCACTAAATGTAATTCCTGAAAATCCAAATTTCGCGTATAGTATTGGTGCCCGTTTTCAAAAATATACACTCCTAGATTATGCTGAAAAAGCATTTGTAATAGGTATGGAGAAAAATCCTGAATTAGATTTTAATTTTCCTCTTGCACGAATATATGGTGAACAAGGTAAAATTGAAGAAATGTACGTCGCTTATTTGTCATTAATTCAAAACGGCAGTTCATCAAAATCTAGTGTTTTACGCAATATAGATGACTTTATTACTTCAGATGCCGATGCTGAAAATAATATTATCTTGAAAAAAATCTTATTAAAAAATGCGCAAAAAGACCCTAATACGCTTTGGAATGAATTATTAAGTTGGCTTTTTGTCAGACAAAAACAATACAATAGTGCTTTTACTCAAGAAAAGGCTATTTATAAAAGAGCTGAAATAAGTTCTTTAGCAAGAATGGACGATTTAGGAAAGCTTGCTCTTGAAGATAAAGATTTTGAGGTCGCCAAAGAAGTATTTGAATTTATTATTAGTAATAGTAATGACAGTACTTTTAGGTTAAATGCACAACTACATATTATTGATATTCAACTTTTAGATACTACTCCTTCTGAATTAGAAAAAATAGAAAAATCTTTCGAAGAATTACTAACTAATTATGGCTATAAGAGCAATACATTACAATTACAAATTGCCTATGCTAACTTTTTAACCTTTCAAAAAAGCAAACCTGAACAAGCTATTTTAATTTTAAAAAAATGTTTAGAATTGCCTTTAAATAATTACAGCAAAGCCTATATAAAAATGGCTTTAGGTGATATTTTGGTTTATGATCAAAAATTTAATCAAGCATTAATATATTTCTCTCAAATTCAACAAGAATTAAAAAATGATGTTTTAGGTCAAGATGCTCGATTTAAAGTTGCACAAACCAGTTTTTATAAAGGTGATTTTGATTGGGCGTTAACTCAATTAAAAGTTTTACGCAGTTCTACGTCGCAACTTATGGCAAATGATGCTATGCAATTGAGTTTATTAATTTCAGACAATTCTATTGAAGATTCTACTCAAACGGCATTAAAAACTTATGCGAAAGCAGATTTATTAGCTTACCAAAATAAAACAAAAGAAGCGATTGCTACTTTAGAGACCATTTTACAGGATCATAAAGGCGAAAAAATTGAAGACGAAGCACTTTTAAAACAAGGTGAATTATTAGAGAAAATTAAAAACTATGAAGGTGCAAAATTCAATTATCAAAAAATAATAGAATTCTATTCCGATGGTATTTTAGCTGATGATGCTTATTTCGCAATAGCTCAACTCTATCAAAATCAGTTAAATGATTTAGAAAAAGCAAAAGAGAGTTACGAGAAAATAATATATAATTACCAAGATAGTTACTATTATCCGCAAGCTCGAAAGAATTTTAGACTCTTAAGGGGTGATGCTATAGAATGATAATAATATCCTTAAATAATTTTTGATATAAATCAATAATCATTTCAGAAGAATATTGGATTTATTAGAACTTGAACTTGTAATTTTTTACGGCTACCTTTGCATTCAATATTTAATACCTTTTTCAATGTATATTTATAACGTCACCACTAATATTGACGAAACTATTCATGAACAATGGGTTTCTTGGATGAGAGAAGTTCATATTCCAGAAATGCTAGCTACTGGTAAGTTTAGTGCCGCCAAAATGTGCAAAGTTCTTGTAGAAGAAGAAATGGGTGGGTTTACCTATTCTGTTCAATATACAACAACATCAAAAGAGGTTTTAGAAAAATACTATAAAGAAGATGCTCCAAGATTGCGACAAGAAGCGATGAAGTTATTTGCCGATAAAATGTTAGCATTTAGAACCGAATTAGAAATTATTAGTGAGCACTAAAAATTATCTTTTTAGCTATGGAAGCCTTCAAAAAACTAAAGTTCAGTTAGCACTTTATAACAGAAAATTAGTTGGGTTTGAAGATATATTGCTTGGCTATAAGCTTTCAAAACAAAAAATTGAATCCAAATATCCTATCATTTATAAAACAGAAGATTTTAATACTAAAATTAGTGGAATGGTTTATGAAGTTTCTAATCAAGAACTATTAAAAACAGATGATTATGAAGGAGATTTTTATAAAAGAATACAAATTAAACTTGAATCAGGTATAATTGCTTGGTGTTATGTAATGCAAAAATAATTTTAACGAATGGTCAAGAAAGCATCCAAAAAAAATAGCAAGCATAACGGAAAATCTAAAAAAATATTTAAAGAAGAAGGACCTGTAAAAGCAAAAAAACACTTAGGTCAACACTTTTTAAAAGATGAAGATATCGCCAAACAAATCGCAGAGACATTATCGCTAAAAGGCTATAAAAACGTTATTGAAATAGGTCCTGGAACTGGTGTTTTAACAAAACATCTATTAACGCAAGAAATAGATTTAGTTGCTATGGATCTAGATACAGAATCTATCATTTATTTGAACCATAGTTTTTTATTAGAGCATCCTCAATTTATAGGCAGAAAATCACTTTTTAAAGTAATAGAGGCCGACTTCTTAAAATATGATATAGCATCATTATTTGATGGTCAGCAATTTGCAATCACTGGTAATTTTCCTTATAATATATCTACACAAATTGTTTTTAAACTTTTAGAAATAAAAGAATTCGTTCCTGAATTTACAGGAATGTTTCAAAAGGAAGTCGCACAACGTATTTGTGAAAAAGAAGGCAGCAAAACCTATGGAATTCTATCGGTCTTAGTTCAAGCACATTATGATGCCGAATATTTATTTACCGTACAACCCCATGTATTTGATCCTCCTCCAAAAGTACAATCTGGTGTTTTGCGATTAACTAGAAAAGAAAACCAAACGATAGACTGTGATGAAAAATTACTTTTTAAAGTAGTAAAAACAGCCTTTAACCAACGAAGAAAAACAATTCGAAACAGTTTAAAAACGTTCAACATTTCTGATAGTCTAAAAGAAGATACTATCTTTGACTTGAGGCCTGAACAATTGTCTGTCGCCGATTTTATCAAACTGACTAACAAAATTGATAATGACACCATTTAAACTCACAGATGAACTTATAGGAAGCATCGAGGTACACATTGCGAACAAAAACAATGGAGAACTATCTGCTATTCTAAACGATATTCACTATGCGGATATTGCTGAGATCATCAATGAATTGAATGAAGACGAGGCCACCTATTTAATTAAACTTTTAGATAGTGACAAAACTTCAGATATTCTTACGGAGTTAGATGAAGATGTTCGAGAAAGTATTTTAAGTAATCTTTCAGCAAAAGAAATTGCCGAAGAGCTTGACGAATTAGACACAGATGATGCCGCAGATATCATTGGTGAATTACCAAAAGAAATGGTTCAACAGGTCATCTCAAAAATTGGTGATAGAGCGCATGCTAAAGATATTGTAGATCTTTTACGCTATGATGAGAATTCTGCTGGTGGTCTTATGGCAAAAGAACTTGTAAAAGTAAATGAAAACTGGAATGTACTTACCTGTGTTAAAGAAATGCGAGCGCAAGCAGAAAATGTAACTCGTGTACACTCTATTTATGTAGTTGATGATGATGAAAAATTAAAAGGTAGATTATCCTTAAAAGATTTATTAACTACATCTACCAAAACGCATATTAAAGATGTCTACATTTCAAATGTAGATTACGTAACCGTGAATGAGAAGCCAGAAGAGGTTGCTAAAATAATGTCGAAGTACGATTTAGAGGCGATTCCTGTAATTGATGAAATTGGACGTTTGGTTGGGAGAATTACAATTGATGATATTGTTGATGTTATTCGAGAAGAAGCTGAAAAAGATTACCAAATGGCAGCAGGTATCTCTAAAGATGTTGAAGCTGATGATAGCATTTGGGAGTTGACAAAAGCTAGATTGCCTTGGTTACTCATTGGAATGTTTGGTGGTGTTGGAGCAGCAAGCATCATTACTAGTTTTCAAGGAGCTTTTATCAACTTTCCAATTTTATTGGCCTTTATTCCTCTAATGCAAGCTACGGCAGGAAATGTTGGCGTACAATCTTCAGCAATAGTCGTACAAGGCCTTGCTAATGACAGTATAAAAGGGGCTATTTGGGGCAGGTTAGGAAAAGAATTATTACTGGGTCTAGTAAACGGCTTAGCATTGTGCTTTGTATTTATTTTGATTAGTCATTTTGGATTCAAAACGCCATATTTAGTTTCTATAACAGTTGGTATAGCGTTAATTACTGTGGTGGTTAATGCGGCAGTTATTGGCACATTTATCCCTATTTTTTTAAATAAAAGAGGGATTGACCCAGCTATCGCTACCGGACCATTTATTACAACAAGTAACGATGTTTTGGGTATTTTAATTTATTTTTCAATTGCAAAGATTATTTTAGGATTTTAAAAAATCACCCTTTAATTGCTTAAATATCAGTAATTAATACCTAAATTTTCTAATGAAATTATAATTTCTCTTTTTTTAATTGTTGGTTAAAAAAGTTGTAACCTTTGCTTAATGTTTTATTTTAAGAATGATAAAGAATATAGAAAATATAGAACTTGAGTTTTTAACAATTGATGATTATCAAGCCTTAAAAACTGCCATGATAGAAGCGTATCCAAATATGGAAAATTCTTATTGGAAAGAAGATTTGATACAACTTCTTATTACAAAATTCCCTCAAGGTCAAGTAGTCATAAAAGTCAATGGCAAGTTAGCTGGTTGTGCATTAGCATTACGGGTTGATTATGCTCAATTCGACAGACCACATACATACAGAGAAGTTACTGGAAATTATACATTTAACACCTTAAAGTTAGATGGTGATGTGCTTTACGGAATTGAAGTATTTATAAAATCAGAATTCCGTGGCCTAAGGCTAGGAAGAAGATTATATGATTATCGTAAAGAACTTTGTGAAAGAGAAAATTTAAGAGGGATAATTTTTGGCGGTAGAATCCCAAATTACCACAAATACTCAGAAGAAATTTCTCCAAAAGAATATATAGAAAAAGTAAAGCGCAAAGAGATTCATGATCCTGTTTTTAATTTTCAAATCTCGAACGATTTTCATCCTTCAAAAATAATGAAAGGGTATCTTGAAGGTGATGCGGCTTCAAATGAATATGCTGTGCTTTTAGAATGGGATAATATTTATTATCAAAAGACAAACACTAAAGCAGCAACTAAGAAAAAAATTATTCGCCTTGGCCTTATACAATGGCAAATGCGTAATTATAAAAATTTAGACGATTTAATGCAACAAGCAGAATTTTTTATAGATTCTGTTTCTGGTTATCGTTCCGATTTCGCATTATTTCCAGAGTTTTTTAATGCGCCATTAATGGCTGAAAACAATCACCTAAAAGAGTCTGATGCAATTAGAGAACTTGCCAAGCATACATCAGAAATAGTACAAAAATTCTCAGAATTAGCCATATCGTACAATATCAATATCATTACAGGTAGCATGCCAGAAATTAAAGATGATTTACTGTATAATGTTGGCTACTTATGTAAGCGTGATGGCACCACAGAACGCTACGAAAAGTTACATGTAACTCCAGATGAAGCTAAAATTTGGGGAATGCAAGGCGGTTCTGAATTGAAAACTTTTGATACGGACTGTGGGAAAATAGGAATTTTAATTTGTTACGATTCTGAGTTCCCTGAGTTAAGCCGACTTTTGGCTGATGAAGGAATGGATATTTTATTCGTGCCTTTTTTAACAGACACCCAAAATGGCTATTCAAGGGTGCGACATTGTGCACAAGCAAGAGCGATAGAAAACGAATGTTATGTTGCTATTGCAGGAAGTGTAGGAAACTTACCTAGAGTAAATAATATGGATATCCAATTTGCACAATCAATGGTATTTACCCCCTGCGATTTTTCGTTTCCTGCAAATGGAATCAAAGCCGAGGCTACACCAAATACTGAAATGATTTTAATTGCTGATGTCGATATAGATTTATTACGAGAACTTAACCAATTTGGAAGCGTCAAAAACTTGAGAGATCGAAGAAAAGATTTATTTGAATTAAGAAAGAAATGAGAAAAACATATCTTTATAAAAGCATCAATTTAAACGGTTGATGCTTTTTTATTATATTTAAGTTTTAAGTTGCTCAACTCATGAAATCTATTAATATAAAAGAAAAACATTCAAAATTTCAAAAAACATGGCATCCGCATCAAATAGCAATAGTAGATGATATGCAAGTTTTACTTGCCAAAATTCAAGGCGAATTTGTTTGGCATGCCCATGAACATGAAGATGAACTTTTTCAGGTTTTAAAAGGTACGTTATACATGCAGTTTAGAGATAAAACTGAAATTGTAAAAGAAGGAGAACTTATTGTTGTGCCAAAAGGAATAGAGCATTGCCCTATGACAAAAGATAATGAAATAGTAGAATTATTACTTTTTGAAAAAATAACAACAGCGCATACAGGAACTACAAAACACGAGCTTACACAAACCGAATATCCAAAAATTTAAAAACTCCTCATGCGAATATTACATTTAGATGTGAATCATCCATTAATAATAAAACAATTTAATGTACTTGGCTATACCAATGACGAGGATTACACATCAACCAAAGAAGAAATTGAAGCCAAAATTCATGACTATGATGGCATTATTATACGAAGTAGATTTACTATAGACCGTCATTTTTTAGAAAAAGCAAAAAAACTAAAATTCATTGGTAGATTAGGAGCTGGATTGGAAAATATAGACACTAATTATGCGAAGAGTAATAATATATTTTTAGCGGCAGCACCAGAAGGCAATCGAAATGCGGTTGGAGAGCACACTCTAGGAATGATATTATCCTTATTTAATAAATTAAACAAAGCAGATCAGGAAGTTCGCAATGGCAAATGGGATAGAGAAGGTAATCGGGGTACCGAATTAGATGGAAAAATTGTTGGAATTATTGGATATGGTAATATGGGTAAAGCTTTTGCAAAAAAACTAAGGGGTTTTGATGTGGAAGTATTATGCTATGATATTAAAGGTGGCGTTGGTGATGAAAATGCTCGACAAGTTGGTATTATTGAATTTAAACAAAAATGTGATATCGTTAGTTTACATGTGCCACAAACCGAATCTACTATAAACATGATACATCTCGATTTTATAAATAGTTTTCAAAAATCATTTTGGTTATTTAACACTGCTAGAGGCAAATGTGTAGTAACTCAAGATCTTGTAAACACCTTACAATCTGGTAAACTATTAGGTGCTGGATTAGATGTTTTAGAATATGAAAAAACATCTTTTGAAAACATGTTTACCGATAATGAACTTCCTGATGCTTTTAAATATCTTATTGATGCCAAAAATGTACTCTTAACGCCACATATTGCAGGGTGGACTATTGAAAGTAAAATTAAATTAGCACAAACTGTAGTAGATAAAGTAAAACAACATTTCAACCCTAATGACCTCTGACGCAAAATCCCCAGAAGACTATATAGCACAACTTCCAGAAGAAAGAAAATCTGCTATTTCTAAAATTAGAAAAGCAATTAGAGAAAACTTACCAAAAGGTTTTGAAGAATGCATGGGCTATGGAATGATAGCTTATGTTGTGCCACAAACTATTTATCCTGATGGGTATCATTGTAATCCAAAACTACCATTACCATTTATAAATCTTGCTTCTCAAAAAAACTTTATAGCTTTGTATCATTCTGGCATATATGCTGATAAAAACATTTCTAATTGGTTTGTTGAAGCATACCCTAAACATAGTAGTAAAAAATTAGATATGGGTAAAAGTTGTATTCGTTTTAAAAATTTAGATGCCATTCCGTATGAATTAATAGGAGAATTATGTTCAAAAATAACTGTTGAACAATGGATTGAAACTTATGAAAAAAACCTTAATAAAAAATGAAAAATAGAGTTACTGGTCTTGGAGGATTCTTCTTTAAAACAGAAGATCCAGATAAAATAAAAACATGGTACAAAAATCATTTAGGATTAAATACAGACCAATATGGTTGTACTTTTTGGTGGAAAGATAAAGATGGTAAAGAATGTTCTACTCAATGGAGCCCTATGAATAGTGATACAAAATATTTTGAACCTAGCAAATCATCATTTATGATGAATTTTAGGGTAGAAAATTTAGTAGAATTATTAGCCGCACTTAAAGAAGAAGGAGTTACTATAGTTGGTGAAATTGAAGAATATGAGTATGGGAAATTTGGATGGATTTTAGATCCAGACGGAAACAAATTAGAATTATGGGAGCCCATTGATACTGCATTTCTTTGATACATAAATAATTATTACATTTATCATTAGTATAACAACCAAATACAATAATAAAATGTCAGAAGAAAACAAAGATTTGGGCGATAAAGCAAATGAATTTGCTGATGACGCTAAAAAAACCGCTAATGAATTTACAGAAGGTGCTAAAGAGGCCTTTAGTGGAGCTAGCGGCGAAAATAAGAAAATACTTGCCGGTATTTTAGCCATCGTATTAGGATGGTTAGGAGTTCACAAATTTATTCTAGGATATCAAAAAGAAGGAATCATTATGGCTATATGCGGTGTTTTAGGGTGGTTTCTTTGTGGCATTCCAACAACTATTGTTGGTTTAATAGGTCTAATAGAAGGAATAATTTACCTTACTAAATCTGATGAAGAATTTTACAATACGTATCAAGTAGGAAAAAAACCTTGGTTTTAATCAACCATTCTTTAACAATTAAAAATCCAAATCTTAAATGGTTTGGATTTTTTTTATCCTTATTCCTTTGGAATGGTATAATCTAGAGGCAAGATATTACCCACACGTTGTTGGCCTAACACCCCACCAAAGAATACGTTTTGAGCTGGAGAATGATTCCCAAAATCATCAATAGCAAAACTATCACCATAAACCTGAATTGTAGATTGCTCTTTCCCATCATAGAGAATCGTTAGGCTTTCGGTAGTTTGTTTTATTTCTGTAAATCCGTCATGCTTTTGTATTATGAACTCCGCATAAGGTGGTATTTGAAATTTTTCTTTAAAGATTTGAAACTTCTCTTCATCTAATTTTTTTTGAGATAAAGAGCGCATAAAATGTAATGTAGACCCCAAATACGTTTTTTCTCTATTCTTTAGATATTTCTTCTTAAGTCTCTTGGGATTCAATTCTGAGAAAAATAAAGTCCCCGCCATATATGCCCATGTACTTGAATCAAACTTTTTTGAAATATCTCCAAAATTAACTTCAAAATCATGAAGGTTATATGCTATTTTATAGCCTAAATAGGTATTTACAACTTTAATTGGAACCTCTGCATATGCATATAAAGTATTCTTTTCTTTGTTATAATATAATCGAATAGCATCTTCATTTTCTATTTTAGAATTTAAAGCAGCCGTTGTTTTGCCTAAAAATTCTCCTCTAAAAATATTTAATTTTTTCTCTCTACTCCAGGTATCAGGAGTCAAAACAATTTCATTGAGTTGAACTGTATTCTCTTTTAATAAAATTTTCCCTAGAGACCCTGAAGTACTATTAAAAATTTCTGTTTTATACCCAATATAACTTATTACTAAAGAAGTAGAAATAGTCTTGTTTGTAGTCAGTTCAAAAAAACCATTTTCATTACTAATTGTACCAATACTTGTGCCATCAAAAAAAACTGAAACTCCTTCTAAGGGTTCCTTTGTTGTATTATCATAAACATATCCTGAAATTGAAATTTGAGCAATTGAAACAGAATAAAATAGTAATAAAAAAAATAAGAGTAAAAAACTTTTATTCATCTTTTCAACCATCAAATTACTCTTGATCATTTGCCAATTTACGTTCTAACTCAGCTTGAAACTCTTCCATAACTGGCTTAACCGTGCTTTCTGGCAAGTCAGCAATCTTAATATACATTAAGCCGTCAACAGAGTTATTAAAAAGCGGGTCTACATTAAAGGCTACAACTTTAGCATTCTGTTTAATGTATTTTTTTATCAGTACAGGCAAGCGTAAACTTCCTGGTTCTACCTCATCAATTAATCTGTCAAATTTGTTTAAATCTGCTTGGGTTTCATCAAAAACAAATTCTTTATCAGCATCTTTTAATTTGACCTTAAACTCTTTTTTAGGATGAATATATTGAGCTACATACGGATCCCAATAATGAGATTTCATAAACTCTATCATTAAAGATTTGGAAAAATTTGAAAATTGGTTGCTAATACTCACCCCACCAATTAAATATTTATGCTCTGGAAAACGCAAGGTGGTATGCACAATACCTTTCCATAATAAAAATAATGGCATAGGTTTTTGCTGATATTCTTTAATAATATAAGCTCTTCCCATTTCTATTGAGTGACTCATCATCGGATACAATTCTGGCTCAACACGAAACAAATCTTGCAAATAAAAACCATCAATCCCATAAGCGGCATAGATATCTGCTCCTAATCCCATCCTGTACGCTCCAACTATGGCTTTTTCAGTATCGTCCCATAAAAATAAATGATGATAATAGGTATCAAATTTATCTAAATCTATAGCATTGTTTGTTCCTTCACCGATTTCTCTAAAAGTAACTTCTCGCTGCCTTCCTATTTCTTGAAGGATAAAAGGCATGTCCTTTTCAGTTGCCAAAAACACTTCGTAATTCTTACTTTGTAAGAGTCTACATTCTTTTTCTCGAAGCTTTATAATTTCTTCTTCCATAAGCTCAGGTCTAATTGCAGATGCAATTTTTCGTGGTGCTTTAGGTAATTTTAACGATGTTGGTATTTGCTCTCGTATACGTTCTGTAAGTCTTTCTTTTTCATAAGCATTAGAAAGCATATACGTTTTTCTTCTAAGCAAATCTGTATATTCTTCTAATGATTCTTGATCATTCTGAGTCTTGACCGCTATTGGATGACCAATTCTAATTTTAATTGGTCTGTTTTTTTGTGTAAACACCTCAGAAGGAATTTTTGCAGTTCTAAATACATCATGAAGTTTTGCAAGACGATAAAAGAATCCGCTATTTCTGGCGTGAAAATAGATAGGTACTACAGGAACTTGAGCCTTTCGTATTAATTTAAGTGCTGCCTCTTCCCAAGGTCTATCAACAATTAGCTTACCATCTTTATGAGTTGAAACTTCTCCAGCAGGAAAAATACCTAAAGGATGCCCATCTTTTAAATGCTGTAAAGCACTTTTAAACCCAGCAATACTACTTTTAGCATTTTTATGACTTTCAAATGGGTTTACAGGAATAATATAAGGTATCATTGGAACCATTCGCTGTAAAAGAAAATTGGCCATTATTTTAAAATCTGATCGCTGTTCAGCCATCAATTTTAATAAAATAATACCGTCTATTGCTCCTAATGGATGGTTTGAAATTGTAACATAAGCGCCCTCTTTGGGTAATCGCTTAAATTCTTCTTCTGATATATCGTAATCTATTTCAAAATGGGCTAAAATAGCATCTGCATATGCTGTCCCCTCTAAATGTTGTATGGAATCATAAAAAGTATTAATACTTGATATTCGCGTCACTTTCATAAGAAACCATCCTATAAAAGTTCCAATAAAGCCATACTTTTCTATATTAATAGCCTTTGCTACTTCCTTCGCGGTAACTAAACCCATATTTTCTTACACATTTTCCTATCTGCTAAGATAGGAAAATCGTGAGATGGGTAACTTCATTTTTTTCGATTTCTAAAAATTACTGTAGATCTAATTAAAAAATTGCGGTTATTTTTGTGTTATTTAACTACTAATTGCACTGTTTCTTTTCCGCGTTGTTCTAAAAGAATTTCTTTGTTTTTTTGTAAAGATGTTATGGCTTCATTATCAAAATGCCTTATGGTGTATAGAGAAACTCCCTCATGATGAGCTACTTTAAATTTTCCTTTTAAGGCATCAAGTAATTCATTTAATCTTCCAAATTTATTATCAAAACAAACTGAGAAACTAATTGCAGAATTCTGAATTAAATCGACTTTCATTTTATAGTCGTGAAGCAGTTTAAAAAGCTCACTAATATTATCCTCTACGATAAAAGAAAAATCAAGAGAAGACAATTTCATTAATACTTGATTTTTTTTCACTATAAAGCAAGGTACTTTAGGTTCAATACCAATACCTTTACCAACGGTAGTACCTGCATTTTTAGGGTCAATAAAAGATTTAACATGTAACGGAATCTCTTTTCTTTGTAAAGGTTGTAATGTTTTAGGGTGAATTACAGAAGCTCCATAAAAAGCAAGCTCAATAGCTTCTCGATACGATATTTGATTTAAAAGCTGCGCATTTTCAAAATAGCGGGGATCAGCATTTAAAACTCCTGGAACATCTTTCCAAATAGTCACCTCATTTGCATTCAAACAATAGGCGAAAATTGCAGCAGAATAATCAGACCCTTCACGGCCTAATGTAGTTGTAAAGTTATTATCATCACTACCGATAAAACCTTGTGTTATGTTTAATTTAGTTTTATCAATACTTTTTGAAATACTCGCTTGTGTTTTTTCCCAATTTACGGTTGCATCACGATAATTATCATCAGTCTTTATAAAATCACGGACATCTAACCATGTATTTTTTATCCCTACTTCATTTAAATACGCGCTTAAAATAGTAGTAGATACTAATTCTCCATAACCTATTACTTGATCATAAACGAAATTATATTTTGGTGATTTATTCCAAACCAAAAACCCTTGAACTTCTTCAAATAGCAATTTAACTTGATTAAAAATAGGGTGTTTATCATTTTCAAAAAGATCCATCAAAATATCATTATGATACTTTAAGACATCTTGTATTGCAGAAGAAATTGCACTTTTATTATTAAAATAATTATTAATAACTGTTTCCATAGCATTGGTTGTCTTCCCCATTGCTGAAACAACTAACAAAGTATTTTCAAAGCCTACTTGGTTTAGTACATTAACTACATTCTTTACTCCATTAGCATCTTTCACAGATGCTCCTCCGAATTTAAAAATTCTCATAAATTAGCCATATAATTTTTTATTCCTTCCTCATTTAAATGTACTACATCCCAATCTCGCATTACATTTGCCCCCTTACTTTTATAAAAATTAATTGCAGGTTCATTCCAATCTAAAACTTCCCAATTAATTCTTTTAACACCCAAACTGTTCCCGTATTTTATAACTTCATTTAATAATGCAGTTCCCATGCCTGTATTTCGCATACTTTCTGTTACAATCAAATCTTCTAGATGAATAATAGGCCCTTTCCATGTAGAATATCTTGGGTATACTAAAGCCATCCCTTTAATTATGCCATCTACTTCTGCTACAAAACATTGAAATAAAATTTTAGGTCCAAATCCGTCTCTTTCTAAATCAGATACAGTTACCTCTACAGCATTTTCTTCTTTTTCAAAAACGGCAAGTTCTTTAATTAAGTTTAAAACTTGTGGCATGTCTTCTTTTATTGCTTCCCGAATTAAAAATTTCATGTTTTTTATTTTGACCTTCTTTTAAAATTAGGCTAGTTATTTTTAGTATTTCACAAATAATCGCACCTCTCACTATTGATGTTACAAATATAACACGAAGTTATAAATTTAAAAAACATAAATATTACGAAAACGTTGTAGTTTAACAAAAAACACGATATTTGTAAC
>TARA_R110002051_G_scaffold79451_3_pt1 | contig 13789 bp, 13 predicted proteins | sample TARA_R110002051 | Tara Oceans TARA_R110002051 (sample SAMEA4397023) | marine metagenome | biome: Polar Biome; feature: [MES] marine water layer (ENVO:01000295) within the mesopelagic zone...; material: water (ENVO:00002006), including particulate matter (ENVO:01000060) such as......
CTGTGCAAAAATTCTTTCCCGCAGAGGCCAATGGCGGCGCTCCCGCCCTCAAGGCCATCGGCTCGCCGCTGCCTCAAATCAGCTTTTGCCCCACCGGCGGCGTTAGCCTGAAAAATGCCAAGGACTACTTGTCGTTGTCCAACACACTTTGCGTCGGCGGTTCTTGGGTCGCGCCCAAAAACCTCGTGGACGCGGGCGACTGGGACGCGATCACCGCATTGGCCGCCGAGGCCAGCGCCCTACCGCGCTAATCGGTCACGCGCCCGGCACGCCCCCCACGGCGCTTTGCAGGCCCCGCTGATTGCAGCGCGGCCTGCAACGTCGCTTTCATCGGATGATCGGCAGATTGATCGGCATATTTTGCCAACAATCCCTCGACCGTGGCCTTCACATCATGGCCGACAGGCATCGACAACGCCCAATCCAAAAAGATTGTGCGACACTCCGAGGCCGTGATGCCCTCGATCCGAAAAGATTCGTAAATCAACCCTTTGGGGTCGTTTGGATCACCTGATTTCGACATCTCGCACCCTATTCCGCCAGTTTCCGGCTAATAACCGCATCTGCTTTGTATGCCAAATCCGCCATCGCCCCCTGTAGCGCGTCCATCGTTGTAAATCCAGTCTCGCGCAAAACCAAGCGGCGGCCACCCTCGCCCAGATCCTCAGGCGCAAGCGGACCACCCGTCAACAAACGCGCTGCGGCCTGCATCCGCCAGAAAAGCCCTGCTGCGGCCGAAATTGCACCAGCATCAGCGGCACTCAACCAGCCATGCGCGACACCCGCAGCCAATTGCGCAGGCGCATCACGTGCTGGACTCCCCGCAATCAGTGCTGCGGCCTGCGACATCAACTCGGTGTCCTGCAACCGGCCCGCGCCGATTTTGGCGTCCCACGCGCCCTGTGGTGGCTTGGCTTGGGCAATCCGCGCGCGCATTTCAGCCAAATCCGACAAAACCGCCGCGCCCACGCCCTTCCCCAGTAATAACTCACGGCGAAATGACTCGACCCGCTGCGTCAAACCCTCATCACCCGCAATCCCCCGTGCGCGGGTCAATGCCAAATGCTCCCATGTCCATGCCTCACCCAATTGATAGGTCATAAATGCCTCTATCGACGTGGCCACAGGCCCTGCACGGCCAGACGGTCGAAGACGCATATCCACCTCGTAAAGCCGCCCCTCCGCCATCGGCACCGTCAGCGCCGTCACCAAGGCCTGGGTCAGCCGCGCATAATACATCCGCGTCATCAACGGGCGCGGACCCTCGGACGCGTCAACCCCACCCGCATCATAAATCATGATTAAATCAAGGTCGGAAAACGCATTCAACCGCTGCGCACCCAAACTGCCCATCCCCAAGATCACCGCACCGACACCGGGCATAGGCCCATGCTTACGGGCGAATTCCACAACCACCACTGGCCACATCGCAGCCACCACAGCCCCCGCTAGGTCCGCATATTGTACCCCGCTGGTATCGGCATCAATCAACCCACGCAGATGATGCACCCCAATACGGAAATGCCACTCTTTGGCCCACACTCTTGACGCCAATAATTGCGCTTCATAGTCGTCATAACCTGCAAGAACCTGCGCCAAATCTTTTGTCAGCGCCGCAGCCCCTGGCCACTCATCAAAAAACGCGCCACCAATCACTGCATCCAAAACCCCCGCATTGCGCGACAAATATTGTGCCAACGCCGGGGCCGTTGCGGCAATATCTACAATCAACTGGGTTAATTGCGGATTGGCCTCAAACAAGGAAAACAATTGCACCCCTGCAGGCAATCCCCGTAAAAACCCGTCAAACTGCAACAAGGCCTCTTCGGGCTTGGCCGCGTCCTGCAACCTCGTCAAAATCTCGGGCTTCAATCGCTTGAAAATATCGCCCGCGCGGTCTGATCGCAGGGCCGGATAGGTCTGCCACCGCGCGGTCACCTCTTGCCCCCAATCATCGGGCAAGGATTTGGGCGCGTCTGGCGCGAAAAATCCTTCGGTCTTGACGTGCACCTCTTCCAAACGCTGCTGCAACTCGGACCGCAACCCCGTCACATCACGGCCCATAAACGCAGCCAACCTTTCGAACCCATCCTCGGACTTTGGCAATGAATGGGTTTGCGCATCGTTGATCATCTGTAAACGGTGCTCGACCTCTCTGTGGAATTTGTAATGATCATAAAGACTTGCCGCCGCATCTTCAGGCACCCACCCCGCCTTGGCAATCGCGTTCAACCCGTCTTGCGTGCGGCGCTGGCGCAAACTTTCATCTCGCCCGCCCGCAATCAATTGGCGCGTCTGGGTGAAGAACTCGATCTCGCGGATCCCGCCGCGCCCCAGCTTCATATTGTGCCCTTCAAGCACCAGCTTACCGCCCAGCCCCTTATGATCCCTGATCCGCAACCGCATATCATGGGCGTCCTGAATAGCGGCAAAATCCAGATGCTTGCGCCACACAAACGGGCGCAACGTCGCAATAAACGCCTCTCCCGCCGCGATATCCCCCGCACAGGCCCGTGCCTTGATAAACGCAGCCCGCTCCCATGTGCGCCCGACGCTCTCGTAATACCGTTCGGCCATCTCGGTCGAAATACATACTGGCGTGGAATTGGGATCGGGGCGCAGGCGCAAATCGGTACGAAACACATACCCGCCCGCCCCCACATCCGACAGGATCGCAGCCATTTTGCGCGTTACACGAATGAAACTCGCGCGGACATCGTGATAATCGGCAGGCTCAAACCGGGTCTCATCAAACAGACAAATCAGGTCAATATCGGACGAATAATTCAACTCGCCAGCCCCCATCTTGCCCATCGCCAACACCACCATTCCCGCCGCCGTCGGCACCACACTTTCGTCCATGCCCGGCAATTTTCCGCGACGCACCTCAGCTGCCACCAGCGCCTTGATCGTGACATCCACCGCCAGATCGGCAAAATCCGTCAACACTTGGGTTACAACTTCTAACGGCCACACCCCACCCAAATCCGCAAGCCCGGTCAGCAGCGCAATGCGGCGCTTGGCTTGGCGCAACGCGTCGGGCAATTGCTCAAGCGGCGCGCCCGGCAGTTGCGCAAAAATCGCAGCCAACGCGGCCTCGGGGTCGTCCATCGCGGCGGCCAACCACACGCCCTCGTGGCCGATCAAACCCGACAAATACGGACTGCACCCCGCCGCCCCCACAATCAACGGTGTGAGCTCGGGTGATAGCTCGGGTATATGTCCCACAGCATCTTTTCCAATGTCGGGATCATACGTATGGGGCGCGCGGCTAAGGCGTGTGCTAAAATTCATATGGCTACTTTGTGGCTATGCGGCGGGCAGGTCAATCTGAACCCGCTATCGCGCCATTTTTGACGCGGGGTCTCTTGTGGACTTATAAAAAATGGTGTTTTACCTCAAGACATCTCCCAAGCCCACTCGACGCAGACCTCTCTGCTTGGCGACCGCAGACCACATTTTAACAACAACCAGCAGGATCCGATTGCATGGATAACATCCGCGGAGCCATACTTATGGTCGTAGCCATGCTCGGCTTTGCGATTGAAGACACATTGATCAAACTGATGGCCGCCGAAATCTCCAGCGGACAAATCCTGATGACGATCGGGCTTGGCGGGGGGCTGGTTTTCGCAAGTCTTGCGTGGATCAAAGGCGAGGCCCCATTTGGATTTTGGATGTTGCGCGGGGCCTCGGGGGTGCGGGCGATTTGCGAAGCGCTCGCAGCTTTGGGCTTTGTAACAGCACTTGCACTTGTGCCCATTTCACTGGTCACCACGATCATCCAAGCCAGCCCACTGCTAGTGACTTTGGGGGCCGCACTATTTTTCAAAGCACCTGTCGGGCCGCGGCGCTGGATCGCGATCCTGATCGGGATGGTCGGCGTGCTTATTGTTCTGCGGCCGTTCGGCGAATCCTTTGAAGCGGCGGCCCTGTTCGCCGTGGGTGGCGTCATTGCGATGTCAGCGCGTGATCTGGCCACACGGCAGGTTAAACAAAACATCAGCACATTGCAATTATCAGCAGTTGGCTTTCTGGCGACAGTGCCTGCGGGCTTTCTGGGGCTGACCCTATCTGGTGACGTGCTTCTCGTTCCGTCTTGGCATGTGGTCGCCCTAACCGTCGGCGCCATCACCATTGGCGTGCCCTCGCTGTATTGCATCATTGCCGCGATGCGCATTGGCGATATCGCCTTTGTAACCCCGTTCCGCTACACGCGGATCATCTTCGGGCTGCTTGCCGGCCTCGTAATCTTCGGCGAAACTCTTGATGGATATACCTTGCTGGGGGCCGCAATCATCGTCACTTCGGGCACTTACACCTTGCTGCGAGAGGCCCGCTTGCGACGCACTTCCCAAACCGTCAAAATCACAGTATAGACATTTTGTTACCGCTAACACCCTATAGGAGACTGCCCCATGAGCACGATCATTGACATCCACGCCCGCGAAATTCTCGACAGCAGAGGCAACCCGACCGTAGAGGTCGACGTGATCTTGGAAGACGGCACAATGGGCCGTGCTGCGGTGCCATCGGGGGCGTCAACTGGCGCCCATGAAGCGGTAGAAAAACGCGACGGCGACAAATCGCGCTATATGGGCAAGGGTGTGTTAGAGGCCGTCGATGCCGTCAACGGTGAAATCGCCGAAAATCTCGTCGGATTTGACGCGCTGGAGCAAGTGGCCATCGACATGGCGATGATCGAACTTGACGGCACCGCAAACAAATCCCGCCTCGGAGCCAACGCGATTTTGGGCGTCTCTCTGGCCGTGGCCAAGGCAGCCGCCGAATTCTCCGGCCAACCGCTCTTTCGCTACATCGGCGGGACATCCGCACGGGTTTTGCCCGTGCCCATGATGAATATCATCAACGGCGGCGAACATGCCGACAACCCGATTGATATCCAAGAATTTATGATCATGCCTGTGTCTGCCGAGAACATTAAAGAGGCGATCCGCATGGGCGCCGAAGTGTTCCACACGCTGAAGAAAGAACTGTCTGCTGCGGGCCACAACACTGGCATCGGCGATGAAGGCGGCTTTGCCCCTAACTTGAACTCTACACGTGATGCACTTGATTTCATTATGAAATCCATTGAAAAGGCGGGCTACAAGCCGGGAGAGGATATCTATCTGGCGCTCGATTGTGCATCGTCTGAATATTACAAAGACGGCAAGTATGAGTTCAAGGGCGAAGGCAAATCGCTGACCTCTTCCGAGAATGCGGACTACCTTGCGCAGCTTTGCGATGACTATCCAATCATCTCGATCGAAGACGGTATGGACGAGGACGATTGGGACGGTTGGAAAATGCTGACCGACAAAATCGGTGACAAAATCCAGCTTGTCGGTGATGACCTGTTCGTGACCAACCCTGCCCGCCTTGCGGACGGCATCGCCAAGGGTTCTGCGAATTCCATGCTGGTGAAAGTGAACCAGATCGGCACGCTGACAGAGACATTGCAGGCCGTGGACTTGGCGCACCGCGCGCGCTTCACCAACGTGATGTCGCACCGCTCCGGCGAAACCGAAGACGCCACAATCGCCGACCTTGCCGTGGCCACGAACTGCGGCCAGATCAAAACCGGCTCGCTGTCGCGCTCCGACCGGCTGGCCAAATACAACCAGCTGATCCGCATCGAAGAAATGCTTGGTGAAACGGCAATCTACGCAGGACGCTCGATCTTAAAGCGATAATGGGTCCGAAATGACCGCCGACGAGATCATCGCACAACTCAATCTAGCCCCCCATCCAGAGGGGGGCTATTACCGCCAGACCTGGGTCGCCGAAAACCAAGGCCGCCCCACGGGCACCTGCATCTACTTCCTGCTTAAGGACGGCGAATCCAGCCATTGGCACCATGTCGATGCAGTCGAGATCTGGCACTACTACGCGGGCGCTCCGCTGATCCTATCGCTGTCAGCAACAGACGTAGGCCCCGCGACAGATCACATCCTCGGTCCCGCTTTGGCGTTAGACCAAATACCTCAACTCATCGTGCCCGCGGGCCATTGGCAAGCCGCCCGCACCACAGGCGAATGGACGCTTGTCGGGTGTACCGTCTCGCCCGGGTTCGACTTTTCCGGCTTCTGCCTTGCGCCGCCAAATTTCGACATCCCGCGCTAGGCACTATTCCTCGTCGTCTGGCACACGCCCGAACCGCGCCAGAAACGTGGGCGCACTCACCTCTCCACTGCTTGGATCTTCGCTAATCATATAGGCGTCGGCGCCGACACAACTGCCATTGCGGCTTTCGCGTTCTGCGCGATCCTCGGCTTGTGCAGCAGTCGTATATTGCAGCAGTTTATCAACTTTCAAACTGGCCTGCCCGCCGCGCCCCTTCGCCTCGACATATGTCTGACAAATATAGTGTATCTTTTCAGTGCCTTCGTCAGAATCGTCCATAATTTACCCTAGATTACATACTGGAACAAAATAGGAACAATTTAACCCTTTGGCAAGATAATTTACACCCGCTGCCTATGTGACATCAAAAATTGGGGCAACAAAGACGCCCAAGGTAAGGGTCCCAACCGCGCGAAAATTGCAGAGTGCGTTCAGCTACCATCGCCCGCATCAGCTCCAGTAAAGTTTCGGGGAATATCTGCCCTAAAACAGCGCCATGCCCACACCCCACAATACCAGAAAACCGCAGCGACATCGGGCTGCGCTAAAACTTGTGGAAAACTAAATTCAACATGGCTGTGACTTACGTAAACTTTCGAAATAGCTTTGTCTGATCAAACATATCTTCCAATGTTTCCATCCGTTCTTTGGTTTCGCCCCAATTCAGGTTCTGCACTGATGCGATCATAGTTTCGAGCAACAGCATTGTGGTCGCAGCCGAATCCCAAGCAGAAGGAACGATGATCCGGCAGCTCAAGCTGATGTCGGCCAGATGGTGCACAGGCGAGCGCCACTGGTCCGTGAACAAGATAATTTTAGCCCCGCGCTCATGGGCCATTTCCGCCAATTTCAAAGTATTGTTTTCGTATCTACGTACATCGAAGATCACAAAAACATCACCTTCTTTGGCGTTCAAAAGATAGTGTGGCCACGTATTCGACGTCGATTGCACATGGGTCACGTTTGCCCTGATCACCTGCATATGCATAAAGAAATATTCGGCCAGCGTATGTGTGATGCGCCCGCCGACAATATACAGATGGCCCGTTTGATCGGCGACCATATCGCAAGCACTGTCAAATGCGGCAGGGTCGATCTGGCCCAATGTAAGGCGAATATTATCAATAACCGCTTCGGTAAACCGGTTCAACAAGTGTTCCGACGGCGCCGCTTCGGCCCAAGTATCATGCTTTGCAATCGGGTTTTTCACTTTGGCACGTAGCTCTTCGCGCAACTCGGCCTGAAAATCCGGATATCCCTTATACCCCAACTTCTGCACCATTCTTGCGACGGTTGGCACAGAGACGTTCGCATCCTTGGCAAGGGCGGTCAGAGGGCCAAGGCCGGAAGCAGGATAATTTTCAAGGATAGAGAGCGCCAATTGCCGCTCTGCCCGTGTCAAATCATCGAGCTTTTGCTGGATTCGGTCTGATATCGTCTGTGCAGCTTGGGTCATGCCACCCTCCATTTTGTTCACTTTTATACCAAGTATCATCTGTCTGTTATTTATTTTCACAATTTTGTTGACAAGGATCGTGTCCGAGAAGCACTTTAAGATCAAGGAGAGAACATGACGAACGCCTTACCTACGCGAAATGATGAAAATGTGACGGTCCTAAACCCAAAGGGCCAATCCAGCGTTATTGTGGTATGTGAACACGCAAGCCACTTCATTCCGCCCGAATATAACAATCTTGGATTGGCTGATGCTGCGTTGCAAAGCCATGTCGCTTGGGACCCCGGTGCATTTGCAGTCGCCCAAGGTGTGTCTCGGCGCTTAAATGCAACGCTTGTCGCATCGGGCGTCTCGCGTCTAGTCTATGATTGTAACCGCCCTCCGTCTGCTCCTGACGCGATGCCGGATCAAAGCGAAGCGATCAAAGTTCCGGGCAACGCGCATCTGACAGCCGCACAACGGCAGGATCGTACTGATAAATATTATGAGCCGTTCCGTGCGGCGCTCGCTCAAACAATTAACACCACATCGACGCCCGTCATTGTCACAATACACAGTTTCACCCCAATCTATTATGGTAAGAAAAGAGACGTGGAAATTGGTGTTTTACATGACAACGATTCACGGCTCGCTGATGCGATGTTGCAAATTGCCCCCCAACACACCGACACATTAGTTTTGCGCAATGATCCCTACGGACCCGCACATGGGGTCACGCACACGTTGAAAGAACATGCTCTGAAAGCAGGCCATTTGAATGTGATGCTGGAGATACGCAACGACCTTATCGAAAACGCCCAACAGCAAGACAAGATCGCGACCAGCATTACAGATTGGCTCTTGGCCGCCCTCGCCCGTTTGCAGGCTGCAGGGGCAGCACAATGCTAAACCTAATACGCAAATACATCAGTGTTATCGATGCTGTGAACTACCGTATCGGGCGCGTGGTAATGTATGGCATTTTTCTCTTGATGGGCATTCTGCTTTGGTCGTCGATCAGCAAGACTTTCTTTCTTCCGTCACTCTGGACACTGGAAATGGCCCAATTCGTGATGGTCGCATACTATATTCTGGGCGGGCCATACTCGATCCAGCTTGGCTCAAACGTGCGCATGGATTTGCTTTATGGCGAATGGTCGGCGCGTAAAAAGGCGTGGTTTGACCTTATCACAGTGCTGTTCCTGATATTCTACCTCGCGGTCCTGCTTTACGGCGGGATCAGCTCGACGGCCTATTCATTGGGCTATTGGGGGACCGAGCCACTGTCGTACTTCGGCGGGTTGATCACGGGCGGTGAAGAAATCGGCCGCCTAGAACGCTCGTCTACAGCGTGGCGTCCTTACATGTGGCCAGTAAAATCGATGATGATCTTGGGCATATTTCTTCTGTTGCTGCAATGCGTGTCGGAGCTTTTAAAAGATGTCCTGCGGATCAAAGGCGAAACAATCTGATGTCATATGAATTGATCGCCACTTTGATGTTCTCGTCGATGATGCTGATGTTGTTGACAGGGCAGCGCGTCTTTGGCGCCATCGGTTTCATCGCAGTTGTCGCGGCCTTGTTGCTTTGGGGGGATAAGGGCGGTTTTGATATCGGATTTTCGGCGGCGATGAAGCTGATGAAATGGTATCCGCTTCTGACGCTGCCGATGTTCATTTTCATGGGCTATGTCCTCTCTGAAAGTAAAATCGCTGATGACCTGTACAAAATGTTCCACGTTTGGATGGGCGGCCTGCGCGGCGGCCTTGCGATTGGCACGATCGGCTTGATGGTTCTCATTTCTGCGATGAACGGCCTTAGCGTCGCGGGGATGGCGATCGGATCAACCATTGCGCTGCCAGAACTGCTTAAGCGTGGCTATGACAAGCGGATGGTGACCGGTGTCATTCAGGCTGGATCAAGTTTAGGCATCTTGGTGCCGCCCTCTGTTGTGCTCGTGCTTTATGCGATGATTGCGCGCCAACCTGTCGGCCAGCTTTGGCTTGCGGGGGTCATTCCGGGCCTGATGATGGCGGGGTTGTTTATCGTCTATATTGTGGTGCGCTGCCGGATCAATCCGGTGCTTGGGCCGGTGCTGGACATCGCTGAGCGCGATATACCGCGCGCCGAAAAGCTGCGGTTGTTGCGCGCCGGATTGCTGCCGATTATTATTTTTGCAACGATGATGGTGCCGTTTGTAAATGGCTGGACCTCGCTTGTGGAAAGCTCGGCCATTGGCGCGCTTGCGGCCTTTGCCGCCGCCGTTCTAAAGGGCCGCATGACCCGTATGGTGTTCGAGAATTCGGTGCGCAACACACTTGGCATCACGTGCATGTTTATGTGGATTATTCTTGCCGCACTGGCCTTTGGTGCCGTTTTCGATGGCCTTGGCGCTGTCAAAGCGATCGAGAGCGTCTTTACCGAACGCCTGAACCTAAGCCCGTGGATGATCTTGATCCTGATGCAGCTGAGCTTTGTCCTGATGGGAACATTTCTCGATGATACCGCCATGCTGGTCATCGTGGCACCGCTCTATGTGCCGCTGGTGGGCGAGCTGGGTTTCGATTTGATTTGGTACGGCATTCTTTATACGATCACGACGCAGATTGCCTATATGACGCCGCCTTTTGGTTACAACCTGTTTTTGATGCGCGCCATGGCACCGCCCGAAATTTCGCTGCGCGATATCTATGCCTCGATCACGCCGTTTGTGTTGATCATGGTGCTGGCGCTTGTGCTGGTCATGGTGTTTCCAGGCATCGCCACGTGGCTACCAGATTACGTTTATAACAAACCATAAAAGAACCGCCCCCAAGCGGTCGTAACCCAACCAAGGAGAAAGACTATGACTTCAAGACGTAAATTTATCCAAGGGGCGGCTGTTGTTCCCGCGGCCGCATTGGCCGCGCCCGCACTGGCGCAAAGCACGATCAAATGGCGGATGCAAACCTATGCCGGTGCTGCATTGGCCGCCGAGGTGATCGTCCCCGCAATCGAGATGTTCAATAAGATCGCAGGCGACCGGATGCAGATCGAGTTGTTCTTTGCAGACCAGTTGGTGCCCACGGGCGAGTTGTTCCAAGCCATGCAACGCGGCACGATCGACGCGGTGCAATCGGATGACGACAGCATGGCGTCGCCGACCGATGTCACCGTTTTTGGCGGCTACTTCCCGTTCGGATCGCGCTATTCGCTCGATGTACCGGTGTTGTTCAACCAATACGGTCTGAACGAAATCTGGGACGAAGAATACTCCAAGGTCGGCGTCAAACACATCTCTGCGGGCGCATGGGATCCCTGCCATTTCGCCACCAAAGACCCGATCCGCAGCCTTGCCGATCTTGAAGGCAAACGCATCTTCACATTCCCAACCGCTGGTCGTTTCCTGACACGGTTCGGTGTCGTGCCGGTGAACCTGCCATGGGAAGACATCGAAGTCGCGATGCAAACCGGCGAATTGGACGGCATCGCGTGGTCGGGCATCACCGAGGATTACACCGTTGGCTGGGCCGATGTGACCAACTACTTCCTGACCAACAATATCTCGGGCGCATGGGCGGGGTCGTTCTTTGCCAATATGGACCGCTGGAACGAATTGCCTGACGATCTGCAAACCCTGTTCCGCGTTTGCTGTGACCAGTCGCATTACTACCGCCAGTGGTGGTATTGGGGCGGCGAGGCCAATCTACGGGTCAATGGCACCAAGCTGGAGCTAACAACAATTCCGGACGAAGAATGGGCAACTGTTGAGGACGCAGCCATTGAGTTCTGGGAAGAAATCGCCGCAGAATCCGACACCAAACGTCGGGTTGTCGATATTTTCAAAAAATACAACGCCGATATGGTCAAGGCTGGTAGGCCCTACCGTTACGGATAATATATACTTTGGAGGCAGCCACTCGCTGCCTCCAAAACCTGTTAGAAAACTGGATACCACATGCCCAAAACTTTAACGTTTGACGACCTGAAATCCCAAGTTGATGGTGGAACTATCGACACCGTTTTGGTGTGTTTTGTAGATATGCAAGGCCGTTTGATGGGCAAGCGGTTCCACGCGGTCAACTTTGTCGAAACCTCGTTTAACGAGACCCATTGCTGCAATTACTTGCTGGCGACGGACTTGGAGATGGCAACGCCTGATGGCTACGCCTCGACCAGTTGGCAAGCAGGCTATGGCGATTACGTCATGAAACCGGACCTTACCACGCTGCGCCCTGTGCCTTGGCTGGAAGGCACCGCAATGGTCTTGTGCGACATACAGGATCACCACGGCGCACCCGTCCCCCATTCGCCCCGCGCGGTTTTGAAAAAACAAATCAAGCGGCTTGAAGCCTTGGGGTTTGAGGCCAAAATGGCAACCGAACTGGAGTTTTTCCTGTTCGAAAAAAGCTTTGACGAAATCCGCAAAGAGGGGTTCCGCAACCTGGCCCCGATCAGTGGCTACAACGAAGATTACCACATTTTACAAACCACCAAAGAAGAGAGCGTGATGCGGCCAATCCGCAACCATCTCTTTGCCGCCGGACTGCCGATTGAAAACTCAAAAGGCGAGGCAGAAGCTGGTCAGGAAGAACTGAACATCCGCTACTCCCCTGCCCTTGATTGCGCCGATTATCATTCCATCGCCAAACACGCGATCAAGGAAATCGCGTGGCAACACGGGCGTGCCGCGACGTTCTTGCCCAAATGGCACCAAGACCGCGTGGGCTCGTCCAGTCACGTGCATCAGTCGCTTTGGAAAGATGGCGAGGCTGCGTTTTTTGACGCATCACGCCCACATGGCATGTCGCAGTTGATGGAACATTATATGGCAGGGCTGATCACATTTGCGCCCGATTATACCTATTTTCTGGCACCCTATGTGAACAGCTACAAACGTTTCTCCAAAGGCACCTTTGCACCGACCAAAACCGTTTGGTCTGTGGACAATCGCACCGCAGGGTTCCGCCTGTGCGGCGCGGACAGCAAAGGGGTGCGTGTCGAATGCCGCATCGGCGGCTCTGATCTGAACCCCTATTTGGCGCAGGCGGTCATGCTTGCCGCAGGAATCAAAGGGATCGAGGACAAAATGACGTTGGCCCCTGCGACAACGGGTGACGTTTACGAAGATGCCAAGGCACTGGATATCCCGCAGACCCTGCGCGCCGCGACTGGTACGCTGCGCCGATCAAAATTCCTGCGCGAGGTGCTCGGTGATGATGTCGTTGACCACTACACCCGTGCTGCTGAATGGGAACAAGAAGAATTTGACCGCACCGTGACCGATTGGGAAATCGCACGCGGGTTTGAAAGGGCTTAACTATCATGACGATCCAATGCATCTCGCCAATTGACGGGTCTGTTTACGCGGTACGCGAGACATTAACGCAGCAAGAGGCCGAAGCCGCAGTCGCTCGCGCCAGATCTGCACAAAAGGACTGGGCCGACCGCCCCTTAGCCGACCGCATCGCGTTGGTCCAAGCAGGCGTCGCGGCTGTTGGCGCGATGAATGACGACATCGTGCCGGAAATTGCTTGGCAGATGGGCCGACCCGTGCGCTATGGCGGTGAATTTGGCGGTTTCAACGAGCGCGCCAGCTATATGGCTGACATCGCGCCAGAGGCCTTGGCACCGATCGTGGTGGAAGACAGCGCTGCGTTTCGCCGCGTGATCAAACGTGTGCCTCACGGGCTCGTGCTGGTCGTGGCGCCGTGGAATTATCCTTATATGACGGCGATCAACACCGTGGCTCCTGCCCTGATCGCGGGTAACGCCGTGATGCTCAAACACGCCTCGCAAACCCCGCTTGTGGGCGAACGGATGGCGCAGGCGTTCCATTCTGTCGGCATTCCCGTCGACGTGTTCCAAAATGTGTTTCTTGACCACCAAACTACATCTGCCCTGATTGGTGCCCGCGCCTTTGATTTTGTCAATTTTACCGGCTCCGTTGGTGGCGGCAAAGCGATTGAGACCGCAGCGGCGGGCACATTTACCGGCATCGGACTCGAACTTGGTGGCAAAGATCCTGGCTACGTGATGGACGACGCCGATCTTGATGCCGCCGTAGATACCTTGATTGATGGTGCAATGTTCAACGCAGGCCAATGTTGCTGCGGGATCGAGCGGATCTACGTGCACGAAAGCCTGTTTGACGCTTTTGTTGAAAAAGCTGTGGCGATTGTGAACGGCTATAAGCTGGGCAACCCGCTGGATGCGCAAACGACGCTTGGCCCCATGGCCCATGTCCGG
>TARA_R110002051_G_scaffold34165_3_pt1 | contig 13767 bp, 12 predicted proteins | sample TARA_R110002051 | Tara Oceans TARA_R110002051 (sample SAMEA4397023) | marine metagenome | biome: Polar Biome; feature: [MES] marine water layer (ENVO:01000295) within the mesopelagic zone...; material: water (ENVO:00002006), including particulate matter (ENVO:01000060) such as......
AGCGATGAAGGAAATCACGGGCGCGGTGGTGGGGATCACCCTGGTATTGACGGTGGTGTTTATCCCGATGGCCTTTTCGAGTGGCTCGGTCGGCGTGATCTACAAGCAATTCGCGCTGGCAATGGTGGTTTCGATTCTGTTCTCGGCGTTTCTGGCGCTGTCGCTGACGCCAGCGCTATGCGCCACCCTTCTCAAGCCCATTAAGCCGGGGCACCACGACAAAGGCGGCTTCTTCGGCTGGTTCAACCAGGCGCTTACCCGTATGACCACCCGTTACGAATCGCGTGTTGGAAAGCTGGTCGCTCGCAGCGGTCGGGTCATGGTGGTGTTTGTGGTCATCGCGGGTGTGCTGCTGCTCGCCTTCCGCCAGTTGCCTTCGGCTTTTCTGCCGGAAGAGGATCAAGGCTATTTCATGACCAGTATCCAGTTGCCCGCTAATGCGACCACTGAGCGCACCTTGGATGTGGTCAAGGCGTATGAGGAGTACGTCATTGCGCGCCCTGCTGTAGACGGCAATATGTCTATTTTGGGCTTCGGATTCTCGGGCTCCGGCGCGAATACGGCACTGACGTTCACCACACTAAAGGATTGGGGGCAGCGCGACGGCGTTACGGCGGCGAGTGAAGTGGAAGGGGTTCAGGAAGCCATGAGTCAACTGAACGAAGGGACGGTAATGAGTATGTTACCGCCGGCCATTGATGAATTGGGCACCAAGTCCGGCTTTACGATGTTCTTGCAGGATCAACGCAATCAGGGGCCGGCCGCCCTTAAGGCTGCCGAGACGACGCTGCTAGAACTGGCGGCGCAGAGCAAGGTGGTCAGCGACGTCTATTCCGACGGCCTGCCAGCAGGTGCGAGCATTCGTCTTGATATTGATCGTCAAAAGGCCGAAGCGCTCGGGGTGTCGTTCGCCAATATTAGCGACATCCTGTCTACCGCAATGGGGTCGTCCTACATCAACGATTTCCCGAATGAGGGCCGGATGCAGCAGGTGATTATGCAAGCGGATGCGTCGGCACGCATGCAGGTTGATGACGTGCTCAAGCTGCACGTGCGTAATAGCAGGGGTGGCATGGTGTCCTTGTCAGAGGTGGTTACCCCGGTATGGGACGAAACACCGCTACAAATGGTGCGTTACCTGGGCTATCCCGCCACCAGTATTTCTGGCGGTGCGGCGACAGGTGCCTCCACCGGAGACGCCATGGCTGAAATGGAGCGTCTGGCGCAGCAACTTCCGCCCGGCTTCGCAGTGGCCTGGACGGGGCAGTCCCTTCAGGAACGCCAATCGGTAGCTCAGGCACCCATGCTGGTGGCGCTATCCATCCTGGCGGTGTTTCTGGTGTTAGCCGCGCTCTACGAGAGCTGGACCATTCCGCTCTCGGTCATCCTGGTTGTGCCGCTGGGGCTGCTGGGGGCGGTGGCCGCCATGTTGCTGCGAGACCTACCTAACGATGTGTTCTTCAAAGTCGGTATGGTCACCGTGATCGGTTTATCGGCGAAAAACGCGATCCTTATTGTAGAGTTTGCCAAACAACTGCGTGAGCAAGGTAAGGGACTGAGAGAGGCCGCGGTGGAAGCCGCCAGCCTGCGCCTGCGCCCGATTCTGATGACCTCACTCGCTTTCGGTTTGGGGGTGGTGCCATTGATGGTCGCGTTTGGCGCCAGCGCCAACACCCAGCATGCGATAGGTACGGGTGTTTTCGGCGGCATGGTCAGCGGAACGCTGCTGGTGATTCTCTTTGTTCCGGTGTTCTTCGTTTTCGTGATAGGTCTTCAGGAGCGTGTTAATGGCTGGCGTACGGCTCGTCGCCCCTCATCATTAGAGCCCCATAACGACATAGCGCATTAATGCCATGCGATGACTGATGCTGCCTATCGTGCTAACGCTGTCGGCGTTCCCTGTGCCAGACGACATGTCAGTGACAGCGTTAGCAGTTACATCGATTATTTAGGAGTTAAGTGGCTAATGCTTTCTGCTATCCCGCAACGTTGGCTAGTGCTGTTTGCCGTCATGCTGGCGTTCCTACCTGTTGTCATCGATATGACCATTCTGCACGTCGCGGTGCCTGTGCTGACGCCAGCGCTGGGGGCCACGGGTACTGAGGTGCTGTGGATCATCGACATTTACCCATTGCTGATGGCAGGCCTGCTGGTGCCGATGGGTACGCTGGCTGACCGAGTTGGTACGCGCCGTGTGCTGCTGACCGGTCTCTCGGTGTTCGGGGTGGCGTCCCTCCTGGCGGCATTCTCGACGACACCCGCTATGTTGATCGGTGCTCGGGTGCTGCTCGCCATGGGTGGATCGATGATCATGCCCTGTGTGTTGGGTGTCATCCGCAAAACCTTCGAGGACGAGCGCGAGCGTGCGATGGCGCTTGGCCTGTGGGGAACGGTGGGGGCCGCCGGTGCCGCAGTGGGCCCCTTGATTGGTGGTGCCTTGCTGGAGCATTACTGGTGGGGCTCGGTATTCCTCATTAATGTGCCCATCATGCTGGTGGTGGCGCCGGTCGTTTATGGCCTGCTGCCGCGCCGCGAGGCGACGACACCAGGCAAGTGGTCTTTTGGTCAGGCGCTGATTTTGCTGGTCGGTATCATTTCGGTGGTCTACGGCATCAAGTCCGGGATGGGAGAGGGGCAGCCACTATGGCGTACTGGATTGGTGCTCTTCGGGGGGCTAGTCCTGCTGGCGTGGTTTGCACGTATTCAGTTGCGTTCGGTGATGCCGATGCTGGATCTATCACTCTTTCGCCATCCGGCCATTGTCGCCGGTATGGTAATGGCGCTCGTGGCCGCTGGCGCCCTGGCCGGTGTTGAGCTGACGCTGGCGCAAGAGCTGCAATATGTGCTGGGCAAGACGCCGTTGCAGGCCGGTCTTTTCATGGTGCCGATCATGGCGGCGGCTGCCGTCGGTGGGCCCGTTGCAGGTTACCTTTCCAACCGGTTTGGCTTAAGGCTGGTGGCCAGTTTATCGATGGCGTTCGCTGCAGCCGCGTTGGGTTATCTGGCGCAGGCGGACTTACACGCGCCTAACTGGACAGTGCCAACAGCGTTGGCCGTGCTGGGGCTAACCCTGAGCATTGGACTGACCGCTTCCTCGATTGCCATTATGGGGGCCGTGGACGCCAGTAAAGGAGGGGCTGCTGGCTCTTTGGAAGCCACCGGTTACGAGCTGGGCAGTGGGCTAGGCATCACTCTGTTTGGGGTTTTCATGGCGAGCATATATAGCAGCACCATTGTACTGCCGCCAGACTTGGAGCCAGCCCTCGGTGCACAGGCCGCGCGCTCAATGAGCGACAGCGTTGTTGTGGCACAAGGGCTTGATGCAGATAAAGCGGATGTCCTGATTATGGCCGCGAAGGCGGCGTTCTCCACCACGCACTCAATCCTGCTCACCGCTGCTGCGATTCTCATCGCATTGCTGACGGTGGTAGTGTTTTTGATGCTGGGGAGCCACTCAGACAAAGTGGGAGCGCATGAGTGATGTTGGTTGGGCTCTGGCAGATCCATATGGTTCTCGCCACGGTGCTAGCTATCAAAGTGAGCATGGCGGGTTGCCTTGTCAGCCTCATGTGCGTGTATTACTGGACGCGAATAGCGTTACCTGTTTTAAGCTCTGTGCTTTCCGGCAGACTGTGATTGCATTGAACTCGCGAGTACTTTCCATAGATGTTCAGCGGCAGGAGTGAACCTTCTCCCTTGGCTACGGATGAGGTGGCAGGTAGCGGTATGCGATAAAGGATGTTCGACTGGTATCGCAACGATATCTCCACGATCAACCAGCGGGCGGGCAGATTGCCGCGTCATGAAGGCAATACCTAGTCCTGATATTGCGAGCGCAATAGCCGTTGAAAAGTGATTGCACTGGTAAGCGGGCAGCGGGGCTAAGCGTTGGCTGCTGAACATTTCATTGATGTACTGTTGGATGCCGAATTGTTCTGCCATAAAGATCAATCGCTGGGGAGCCAGGGTTTCAAGCGTAATGGCTTCAAGGCCTGCCAGGGCATGGTGTGGCGGCACAATGGCACAAATGGGGCCGCGGTTAAAACTGCGAACCATGACCGGAGGATCGCCTAATGGACCAAAGCTGATCGCCATGTCCACTTTGCCTCGCAGCATCATGTTGATTGTTTCACTCATATTGCCAGAGTGAATATCCACAAACACATCAGGGTAATCTGCGCTGAACTGTTGGAGAGGCCCTTCCACAAATTCACTGATCATACCCTGCCCGACCCGTAGGCTGACACTGCCTCGACGCAAGTGGCGCATATCCTGCAGTGTCTCGGCTAACTGACGCCGCCGATACAGCATTTCCCGGTGGTGCTCTATCAGTAGCTTTCCCGCCTGGGTCACCGCGACGTTTCTTCCCTGTTTTTCGAGCAAGGGAATTTGCAGATGGCGCTCAAGCAGTGCTATTTGGCGGCTGATGGCCGAAGGGTTGACGCCGACCGATTCGGCTGCCGCTCTAACGCCCCCGTGCAGGGCAACCTCGTAAAGGTAAGCCAGCCGATGTTCGGTAATTCCCTGATCCATGCGTTGTTGCACCATTCTCTTTATCCTTCTCCGGCTTCTTAACCGTTGCTTTGAACGCAACGATTCAGCTGCGCACTTCTTATTCTTTCCTTGTTACGCCCCTCACATACTGACCGTGCGCTTATTTAATAGCACAACGCTGTTTTGGGTTGCTGCCGTTTAGAGGCCGTCATTCTTATTCGAGAGGCTATATGAATACCCTTCACACTTATCTGCAAGAGCATCAACGTTTTATTCTCGATGATATTGAAGCGTTAGTACGTGCTGAATCGCCATCCAATGATAAAGCCGCAGTGGACGCCTGTGGTCAATTGTTGCGTCGGTTATTTCAAGACCGACTCCAATGTCAGGCGGAAACGTTTCCACAAACTGAAAAGGGCGACCATATTGGCTTCACGCTAGGAGAGGGGGATCGTCAGATTCTTATTTTGGGGCATTTCGACACGGTTTGGGATATCGGCCGACTCGCTATCCGCCGTGAGGTGGACAAGTTTTACGGCCCCGGCATTCTGGATATGAAAGCAGGTATTGTTCAAGCCATTTGGGCTGTCAAAGCACTCGTTGAACTCGATGCGCTTCCCGATGCCCGCATTCGTTTTCTATGTACCAGTGACGAGGAGTTAGGTAGCCCTTCTTCGCGACAACGAATTGAAGAGGAGTCGGTGGCTAGCGATGTGGTGCTGGTTGTTGAACCTGCTACGGCGAATGGCAGCGCTTTGAAAACGGCACGTAAAGGTTCTGGACGCTTTTACATGCATATAACGGGTAAAGCAGCTCATGCAGGCAATAACCCTGAAGATGGGGTGAGTGCGATTGAGGAACTGTCCCACCAGATTCAGTACTTACATAGCCTGGCCGACCCTAGTCTAGGAACCACAGTGAATGTTGGGATGGTAAGTGGCGGAGGCCCGCTTAATGTCGTGCCAGAGAAAGCCGAGTTAGGTATTGATGTTCGGGTAACGACGCTGGAAGAAGCCGAGCGACTCTACAATGCCATTTATCAAAGTACCCCATTTCATCCCAGTGTAACGCTAACCGTTAGCGGTGACATGACGCGCCCGCCGATGGAGCGCACAAATGCTACGGCTCGTCTATTTGCGCTTGCCCAGCACGCTGCCAGTGCAGTCGGCATTGAGCTTACGGAAGCCTCGGTAGGCGGAGGAAGCGACGGCAATTTCGCTGCAGCCAAAGGTATTCCCACACTTGATGGGCTGGGCGCAACCGGCGCTGCTCCCCATGCGGAATATGAGCATATCGAAATAGCCTCAATTGTACCGCGTGCGGCGATGCTGGCGGCGTTGATAAGGCAGGTCTGATAGGCCATTAAGCCTTTTGCCAGTACATTAAATAAATAATTATATGAATAAATATTCAGGAAATTTCAACGTGAAAACTAGATCAATACAAAGAATGGCCATGCCTGATGCCTTTGTAATTCTGTTTGGGTTACTAATGGTGGCTTGGTTATTGAGTTTCTTTATCCCCTCGGGCCAGTTTGAGCGAACCACAGAGGGGCGGCCTACGGTTATTCCTGGCAGTTTTCATCTGGTGGAATCTAGCGGCCTTAATTTTTTCGATATTTTTCTTTCTATTCAGAGCGGTTTTATCAGCTCAGCAAACCTAATTGCTTTAGTTCTGGTAATGGGCGGTGCGATTGCCGTGGTGGAGTCTACCGGTGCGATCAATGCGGGTATCAAAAGCCTGGTTGATAAAGCCCGGGGGCGTAAATATCTGCTCGCGATTGTGGTGTCTTTTGTATTTGGTGTGATATCTGCCATTGGCGTTGGGTCGAATGCCGTTATTGCCTTTATTCCACTGGGTATTGTGTTGGCACGAGCGCTTAAGTTAGATGCGATCGCGGGGATCGCCATTGTCTATCTGGGCTATTTTTCGGGCTCAGCGGCTGCTGTTTTCGATCCTATTACGCTGGGTATCGCGCAATCTATAGCAGGGCTGCCGCTATTTTCTGGCGCGCCGCTTAGGGTGGCGCTATTTTTCGTGCTACTGGCAGTGACAATTGCTTATGTGTGTCGGTATATCAAACGCATTAGCGACGATCCCGGCCGTAGTCTAATGGGGAGTCAGTCCTTTAGCACTGAAGCCATTGGAACCGATGATGAGAACTTAACGTTTACACGTCGGCATCTGGTCATTTTAAGCTTCTTTGTTGCCTGCCTAGCGGTGTTTATTTATGGCTCTTTAGGGTGGGGGTGGGGCGTTAATGAGCTTTCAGCCATCTTTATGATCAATGGAATAGGAAGCGCTGCACTCGCTCGTTTCTCGCCTAATGAATTTGTGCAGATGTTCATGAAGGGTGCCAAAGGTATGCTTTATGGTGCCTTCATTATTGGTATTGCCAAAGGCATTACGGTGCTAATGGCCGAGGGCATGATTCTCGATACGGTAGTGAATTCAATTTTTGTGCCCTTAAGTACGCTCCCCCCCATGTTGGGTGCGCTCGCTGTCTTTGTATTCAATCTCTTTTTCAACTTTCTGGTGCCTTCTGGTAGCGGCCAAGCAGCTGTAGTGATGCCGATTTTGACACCGCTTGCGGATATGCTCGATATCACTCGGCAAACGGCGGTGATCGCATTCAAGCTTGGGGATGGAATTACCAATATTATTACGCCGACATCGGGGGTGTTGATGTCTGTACTCGCCGTGGGCGGAGTGCCTTGGAGTAACTGGGTACGTTTCGCGTTTCCGTTGGTATGCCTCTGGACGCTAGTGGGTATTGCCTTCGTGGTTATTGCCGTATTGATTAATTACGGACCGTTCTAATCAGGCGTAGGAATACGCTCTGTTAGCATTGCCATACATTGGCAATAAACAGTCAAGCCGCCCAAATTGAGCGGCTTGGTTGTTCATTAATGATATTTATAAGATACCGAATGACATTTATATAGTATTTTACCCTCACATGAGGGCACTGGTAGCTTCATGAGTTAGTTAACTCAGGAGCTAGCAACATGATTTTAGAAATTTTTATTTCAGAAATTCTGAAGTTATGAAAGGCAACAGGACTAACTGTCCCATTTAGTCGAAAAGCCAATCAATCGACGAGCTTGCCAGTGGCCCTCCACCTGCTAAGAGTCTTCCCGCCACAGCTCAGCTAATGAACCACCTACCGGGGAATCCTCGGGTAAGGCAACGGCAGCCACTCGTTCTTGTGCTACTTCCAGCTGTGCGGGGTCGCCGCGCTCTATTTCCGGCTCTTGCCCTGGTGGGTAGGCGCCTACCATGCAGAAATCATCGTTCGCCTCCAGGCTGGCATGCCCAACCCCGGCGGGTAGCACCAGCACATCGCCTGAGTAAAGCATCAGTTCCTGGCCGTGGGCCGCCCAGCCGTGCCCGCGGAAGATGCCCAGTGCTTCATGGGCAGTGGAGTGAAAGTGGTCAAAGTCATACAGGTGGTAGCGCCACGCTGGTGGCCAGCCGTGGCGTTTGAACATGGCTTCGAACGACTCGGCCCGCGCTTCAGACCAGCATGCCGATCATCCAGATGCTGATGAACACTTACCTGCTAATAGAATGTGCTACACGACAGTTCTGCTACTTTTAGCAGCATCGGCAAAGGGTGGCCTTGCTTCAGTTCAAGGACTACCCGCGCTTTTGCTGCGCGGCTTGCTCTTTGGCCTGACGCAGGGCTCTCAACTTTTTTAGGTAGGCCACCTCAGCACGCAAGTATTCGTTCTCTTGGAGCAGTTGCTTCAGAGAGCTCTTTTCAGTCACTGGAAGTGGCGGCTTGGGTGGCTCTGCTGTGGGCATCTTCGTCGGGCAACCTCGGGGTTTAGGCTCCAACGCCTGGAAGGCTCCTTCATGATACTGTCTTTCCCATTCCCGTACGACACCCACTCTACCTCGGATGTTGAACAGGGCAATCGCTTGTCGGGCTGAGAGATACTCTTGTCTCATCCTTTGCAACACCGACAATTTGAACTCAGCGCTGTAGCGGCTGAAATTCTTCTGCAAGCCGCTCAGGCCATGATGTTCATAGCTTTTAACCCAACGCCTGACGGTGGCGTGATCAAGACCGTACTGTTTGACCAGCCTTCTATAACCCTCTTGTCCTTCTGTGTAGCGTTGTACTACTAATAGCTTGAACGCTTCATTATATTTCGCCATGAAAAACACCCCAATCGTTGGATGAGTGTCCAACTTTTGGGGTGCAGTTCATTTTTTAGTCGGGGTTTTTGCGCTTTACGCTTCTTGAACACCGTCAACGATAAATACGCGGTAGTCGGAGCCCTGGAAGCGGTGCTTGCGAGCCTCCTGGTAGGCGGGGCTTTCATACCAGGCGCGGGCAGCGGCCATATCGGGGAAGCGCAGAATCAACGCGCCTTCCATGTCGCTGCCTTCCAGTACTTCAAAATCGCCGTAGAAGGCGAGCGGCTGTGGGTCGTGGCCTTCGCGGGCAGCTTTTGCCTTTTCGCCATAGCGCGAAAGCTCCTCGGCATCGTGGGTGCATTCGCGGGTCAGTACGACATAAGCGGGTATTGGATCTCCTCGTTGGTATAAAGTGGGTGTTTCGAAATCATACCTTCTATAAGCAGGGTTCTGCCCTCTTTATGATGCTTGCTTCCACGAGGTTTTCAGTGAGCCACCGATGGGGTCGGCTTCATCGCCGTGGGCGCTGTGCTTGGCGAGGCGGCTGCCGTGTCGTTGAACGGAGAGTGGTGTGCGTCCTATGGAGTAACGGCGATGACGGGTACATTGATTGTCGTTGCCCATGGCAGTGAGTGGCACCGCGACGTATGTGTTACTGTCGGCAAATCACCCGGTGTTGGTGCTTGCTTGGGAGATGTGTGGTGCTTGATGCAAACCTAGGCAACATTCATGATGATCAGCAAATACAGATATTCACCAGCTAAGATTGACAAGCACACTTTGAGGTGACGCTGGAGCAAGAGACTGTCTGGCTAAGTCAAGCGCAGATGACAAAAAGGCCAAGTAGACCGACTGATTGGGCAGGTGGGACATCGAATGTTTAGCGCGTGATGTTGTAATCATCTCACCTTCCTAACCACAGAGCCCCCACCGACAAAACCAACATGGTGGCAAAGATGATATTTGTTGCTCGTCCGATAACCGGATCTCTTAGAAACTTGGCAAATGCTGCACCAAAGGTAAGCCAGATAATACTGAATATAAGTATCACCAAGGACAGCAACAACAGTTTCCAGCCTGTATCAGCCGCCAGATTATCAATTACAATCGTATGACTCGAATAGACGGCGCCAATGGCGGCGAAAGCCTTTGGATTGATCACTGCAAGTGTAAAACCAGGCAAAAACGCCGGCGCACTGCCAAAGCACTTCGCATCCTTAACGACGGGCGCCGTGGCTATTCGAAAAGCTAGGTACAGAATATAGATCCCAGCCAAACTCGACAGAGCCACGAGCAACAATGGCTTGGTGAGAACCACAGCCGTGATACCGGCAGCAATCATGAGCAAGACCACTACCGTCCCCAGAACAATTCCAGACATGTAGCGCAGCCCCCTCCTAAAACCATACGCAGAGCCAATGCCTGCAAGACTCAGGGTTGCAGGGCCTGGGCTACCCATCAGGGGGAATGCAGCCATCAAAAGTAATAGGATGTTATCCATCATAGGCCAAACCTTTTGGAGGTGCTGGTCGTTCCTGTACGAGAAGATGGGCAATGGCCGAAAGCACACCCAGAATAATTGAGAGGTACCAAACCTGATCATAACTGGCATAGCGATCAAACAGGGCACCGCCCAGCCAGACTCCAAAAAAGCCTCCAAGTTGGTGACTTAGGAATACCAAACCAAATAAAGTCCCCATCGCACGAGAACCAAACATGGTAAGCACTAGCGCACTGGTCAATGGAACCGTGGAAAGCCATAGTCCTCCCATGACCAATGCAAAAATCATCACCGATGCTGGTGTGACAGGCTGCGAGATAAATATGAGGATGACCAAAGCCCTAAGGACGTAGATCGCCGATAGCACATAGGGTTTGGGAAACAGCATGCCAAGCTGCGAAGCGAGCAACGTGCCAAAGATGTTTGCCAACCCAGCCAGAGCCAGGGCCTGAAGACCCAAGGCACGCAATTCATCCGGAGAAGCAGAGGAAACACAGAAGTGCTGTACATAGTTAGGCAGGTGCGCTGTGATAAACGCGAGATGAAAGCCACATACGAAAAATCCCATGTTGAGCAACAAATAGCTCGGGTGGCCAAATGCAGATCGAACCGTTTGAGTGACTGGAGCATACTCAGCGCTACTGGACAACAGTGATTCATTCACACGAAGAAAAGGAATACACATAGCAATGGGTAGAAGTGCGCCGGTAATGACAATAATCATCAACCGCCAGTCGAGCCATTCCGTCAACCACGACGCCATTAATGGCATAACGACTTGACCGGCGGAGCCCATGGCCGATGTTATACCAAGATAATAGCTGCGTTTGTCCTCTGGCGCGGCTCTGCCAACCACGGCTAAAATGATGCCGAATGCAGTACCGGAGACCCCCATACCGACAAGCACTCCAGCGCCAAAGTGTTGAACCAAGGGTGTCGTACCCAGGGCGCAAACCATCATCCCAAGCACATAGCACATGAACCCCAGCCATAGTGCGCGCCGATCACCAAACTTGTCGGCGACCATTCCGAAGCCCGGTTGTGCGAGCCCCCACACCAAATTCTGAATGGCGATGGAAAGCGAGAATACCCCGATACTGCCACCGAACAATTCATCCGAGAGTGGCTCAACCACACCACCAAAGATAGCTCGAACTCCAAATGACAGTGCCAGCACAACGCCACCTGCAAGCACGATTGGCATTATCCCCTGATTCGATACTGGGAAACCGGTTGTTTGAAGCCTCATAGCTATCTCACTCTCTTTCCTTGAACCTTCAAGGAGGGCTGATTAGCAATAAGGTGTACAGCACACCTGAATTGACGCCAATGCTAGCACTGGCATAAACTTTTGAATAACGAATATATTTGAAGTTATAGTTTTGGATTTTTGAAGTGAATATAACCTTTGATATTGATGCGTTACGCGCCATCGTTGCCGGAGCCGATCTGCGCAGCTTCGCACGTGCGGCCGCACAACTTGGTCGCTCACAGTCAGCAGTCAGTATGCAACTGAAGAAGCTGGAGCAGCAGGCAGGCACTCAGCTGTTTGTCCGCAAAGGTAGAACACTGATTGCCACTGATGCAGGCGAGGCACTGGTTGCCTATGCTCGACGCATCATCGCTCTCAATGATGAAGCCGCGCTCGCGCTTGGCGCGACAGCCACCACGGCAACGGTTCGGCTGGGCCTGCCTCAGGATTTCTTTGAAGATGTGATGCCGGCAACCTTGTCTGAATACTCCCGCCTGCATCCAGGGATTCATGTCGAGGTGCAGGCTGGTCCTAATCACGTTCTAGCCGAGGAAGTTAGAGCTGGAAGGCTGGATGCTGCGATTGCATTCTGCCCAGAAAGCTCATCTGGAAGTGATGGCGAGCTGATCGGCAAACTGCCTATGCATTGGATGGCGCACAAAAGCTTGGTATTCGATTCTCGGGTTGACCGGATACCATTGGTGCTGTTCGACCATCCCTGCCTCTTTCGGCAGTCGGCTCTCAGTGCACTTGAAAAAGCTGGCAAACGTTGGCGTGTGGCGGTTACCACACCTAGTCTGCCGGGCATTTGGGCCGCACTTCGCTCAAACCTTGGGCTTGCCGTGCGAACTGAACATGGTATGCCCGAAGGAGTTCAGTGTTCTGGCGAGAAATTTGGTCTTCCCAAACTTCCAGCGATTTCGCTGAAGCTGCTTCGCTCTTCGAATGCTTCACCCGCTGCTCAGGATCTATGCGACCTTCTGGAACATGAAACGATCAGGCTAGTCACTCCCGGCTGAATGAGGCTACGTCAAATAGAAGGCTTTCTCTGAGAATTCCCATAAGGATCGCCATTTACTGTCTGCCAAGGAGTAGTCTGGCTTATCAAAGTCGTGTGCCGGTGGCACGGCAATAGTCTTGATTCCTGCCGCCTTTGCTGCCTTAACTCCTGATGCAGAGTCTTCAAAAGCAATGCAATGCTCCGGATGAACCTCTAGCTTTTGCAACGTAGAGATATAGACAGCGGGGTCAGGCTTTCCGCTTTCCACATGCTCCGATGACGAAATTCCGTGGAAATACTGAGCAATATCGAGCTTCTTCAGAACGGTATTGATCAATAGGTAGGGGGAGTTTGTCGATAAACCGACCCTGAAGTTTCTACTGTAAAAATAGCTCACTATCTGTTGGGCGCCTGGCATAGGCTCGCCATGCTTTCTTATCAATTCGTCTACGCAGTCAATGACATCGTTTTCGACATCTTTGATGGATCTGTGCTTCCATGGAAAACGCCGATACCAGAATTCAGTAACCTCTCGTGTCGTCATCGCTGCGGTTTCTCGACATAATGAGTCCGACAGTTCAACACCCACGGATGAAAACACCATTCTCTCCGCTTTTGTCCAGAAGGGCTCGGAATCGATCAAAAGACCGTCCATATCAAAAATCACAGCCGCTGAGGTCACTTTATCCAGCTCCTATAGATAGAAAGCGGGTCAACCTGCGTCGCCTCCTGTAACCCAGGGAACTAACGAGATAGGTATTGTCCCTTCAATATTGTACCTAATTCATTTACGTTGAGTTAGAGGAGTACCGCCCTACAATCCCTGGAATTTCCGTGGACTTTTACAGTATCAGTCCTTTAGCATTATTCTTACAACGTTATCTAGTGGTTCCAGGCCAATGGGCAGAAACTTGGATTCTTGTAATGAAAATCTTTCTATTCACTCAGGTAATGCAAGTTAGATCATGCTATAGCCGAAAACAGTGAGGGGACGAACGGCCTCATTTGGTATAGGGCTTATGGCAATAGCGTCCCCTATTGTTCCAGTTGTGGATGGTATCGCAAAACTTTTGGGTGATAGCTTTTCACCGCTATTGATCGCTTGGGTAAGATACGCCATAGCAATGCTCATCACTATAGGCATTGCCTCCCATTATATTGCTGCCTGCCTTTCATCTTCTAAGAGCTTACCCCCATAGCTCTGCCAGTGGCCCACCTACCGGAGAATCCTCGGGTAAGCCAACGGCAGCCACTCGCGTTTGCGCTGCAGCAAGCTGTGTGGGGTCGCCGCGCTCAATCTCTGGCTCTTGCCCTGCTGGGTAGGCGCCGACCATGCAGAAATCATCGTCCGCCTCTAGGCTGGCATGTCCAACC
>TARA_R110002051_G_scaffold227671_2_pt1 | contig 13763 bp, 10 predicted proteins | sample TARA_R110002051 | Tara Oceans TARA_R110002051 (sample SAMEA4397023) | marine metagenome | biome: Polar Biome; feature: [MES] marine water layer (ENVO:01000295) within the mesopelagic zone...; material: water (ENVO:00002006), including particulate matter (ENVO:01000060) such...
AGTTAGTTATCAATCGATTCATATTGTTTATTGCTTCGCTTTATTTTAAAGATAAACAAGTTCCTTTTACCGCCTTCTTCTTCTATTATTATTAACGCCAACATTTATATTTTGACCAGCAAATTTTCCAAATTTATAAGTAAAAGTGACCATAAAATAGCGTTTTAAAATTTTATTTTCGACATCTTGAATATAGGTTTCCGAAACAGATCTTCTAAAACCATTATTTTTATTAAGAATATCATACCCTACTAATGTTAGAGTAGCTTTATTTTTCCATAATTCAACACCTAATCCTGTATTCCAAAAAACAGCATCACCATCAAAGTTATCACCTACTCTACTATTATAACTATAAGCGACTTTATTTGACAAAAAAACATTTTTAAAGAAAAATAGAGATGCATCAAATCTTAAATTTTGAACAAAATATTTACTATCATTATACATATCTGTTTTGTATACATTCTTATTTGATGAATAGCTATATGAAGTACTTAAATCTAATTTCTTATCATAAGAATATTTAAATGAAACCGATGGTCTGATAGTGGTATTTTGAACCACAAATTGAATGTTATTCTGTATAGATATATTATTTTTAAAAGTCCCTGAAAAATGAAAATTTATATTAATATTTGTTTTTTTATTAAAATATGATTTTGAAATAGCTGTACTCCCATTTAAGGAATAATCACCATTTGTATTTGTATAGGTTGTGTTTTTAATTAAATCTTCATCAGTATATGTAGCATTAATGATTTTATCATTACTAAATTGAGCATTAGCCTCTCCGTTAATATTTATATTATTAAACGCTAAATTATTATTATATCTAAATGATATATTGTGATTTATAGAGGGCTTCAATAATGGATTTCCTGTTATTATATGTGTGATATTACTAACATTTTTTACAGGTTGTAGTTGGCTTACGGAGGGTAAATTTACATTTTGGTTATATCGTAAATCAATATTTCTATAGCCATTAGCACCTTTATATCTAGCCCTTCCTGAGTAGGTAAAATATTGAAAATCTGCTTTGAAATTACGGTTTTCCAATAAATCATCTTCATACTTTCTAAAGGTATTTGTATAGATGCCTTCAACTTCAAACCTAAAATCTTTATAATCATATCGAAGCGCTAATACTGGCATAACTGTGGTGGCTATATATTTACTATCTAAACTTAATAAATTATTAAAATTAGAATAATCAGATGCTACATCATTATAATCATATACTTTTTTTTGATTGTCTTGATAACTAACATTAGCACTATACCTTGGAATGATTCTAAAATTGTTAGTTATTTTCTTATTCCAAAGTGCATTTAAATTTATAGTAGTATTTGTATTATCACTATCGCTTATTTGGTCTTGAATTATAGTTGTATTCTGTTGGTATAAAATGTTTTCAGAATACTCTTTACTATCAGAATTACTTTTAGTAAAATTAGTTGTCAGGCCTATATCAAAATAATCCCTGTTTTTTGGACCTACCCTAGATGTAATATTAAAATTATTTCTTAGATTATAATTAGTGGACACAAATTCATTCACCTTGCTATAATCACTTACTAAATCTCCATTTTCGTATTGTGATTCTGTATTTTGAGAAGCTAAAGAAGTATTATTTGAATTATTAAATTCAGTTTTGTTAGATAGTTGCGATCTATTTTTAGAAAATTCATTTTTAGAGGGCACTATAAATTTTATATCTAGATTGGCATCATGACTATCGGAATCTGTATTCCTATTGCTTATCGTATTTGTTGTGTAATTTAAGTCTGGCAAAAAATTCTCTTTATATGAAATTTGTTCATTGTCTATATTTTGAGAGCTATATCTATAATCACTATTAATTCTTGTCTCATTCCATTTTCCTTTAGAAAAATTAGTCCCTAAAAAATCTGATTCAATATACCCATTACTGGTATCGGTATCTGGAAGTGAGTTAAATCCATTAGACATATTGATATTATTTGTTCCAGCTATTACACCTAGTTGTTTACCTTCTATTAATTTGAATATATTACCATTGGCTTGATATTTTTCATCCGTACCATACCCTCCATTAAAATCTCCAAAAGTTGCTGTATTTTTTCCTTTTTTAATTTTTAAATTTATCTCTTTGGTACCAGAATCAGACTCTTCACCAGTAAACTTTTGCATGTCTGTTTTATAATCAGTGACTTGCACTTTACTAATGGCATTGCTTGGAATATTCTTTAAGGCAATATCCCCTTTTTGTTCCCCAAAAAAGGACATTCCATCTACATTAATGGCTTGAACTTCTATACCATTAACAGTAATTAATCCATCAGCATCAATCTCAACACCAGGAAGCTTTTTCAATAAATCTTCAGCTTTATCATTAGGAAGGGTTTTAAAACTATCTGCATTATACTCGATAGTATCTTTCTTAATAAGAATAGGCGGTGCTCTACTAATTACAGTAACCACTTGTAGTTCTTCTACCATTTCATCAAGTATAATGGCTCCCAAATTTAAATCGCTAGCATTATCTGGAACTTTTATAATTTTATTAATTGGCTTATACCCAATATATCCAATGTTAAAAAAAAATTCATTTTGTCCCTCTTCCACAGCAACATTAAAAGAAAACTTTCCATTTTTATTTGTAATTCCATATGCTAAGACGATACTATCTTTAATGCTTTGAACAAATACAGTTGCGCCTTCTAAACCAATAGTCTCTTGGTTTTTAACAAAACCTTCTATGGTAAATTTTTGAGCAATTAAAAAATTAGAAGTAATTAGTAGTAGTATAAATAGTATTCTTTTCAATTAGTATTTTATGGCGGTTAGTCTATAAGACAAAAAAAATACTAAATGGTTTAATGTGAATTTATTGATATTAAAGATAAGTAGAAAATAACTCTGTGGCCTTGTTATATGCAGCCTCAAAAACCATCCAATTTACATTTGTATTTACATTCTCTGAAGTAAAATAAGATAGCATTTTCTCAGTAGGCATATTACCTGTAAGCTCATCTTTAGCCATCGGGCATCCACCAAAACCTTGTACTGCACCATCAAATCTTCGACAGCCTGCTTTATAAGCAGCATCTATTTTTTCATGCCATTTACTTGGTATGGTATGCAAATGTGCACCAAACTCAATATTTGGATATTTGGGAATTAGATTAGAAAATAAATAGTCTATTTCTTCAGGAGTAGATGAGCCAACAGTATCTGATAGTGATACTATTTTGACACCCATTTCAGCAAGTTTCTCGGTCCATTCTCCCACAATTTCAACATTCCAAGGATCACCATATGGATTACCAAACCCCATTGATATATAGGTAACCACCTTTTTATTGGCTTTATCTGAAACTTCTAGAATTGCTTTCAACGTTTCTACAGACTCAGCTATTGTTTTATGTGTATTACGCATCTGAAAATTTTCTGAAATTGAAAAAGGATACCCTAAATAATCAATTCTATCTTCAAGAGCTGCATCTTCAGCACCGCGAATATTTGCAACAATTGCAAGTAACTTACTTTTGGTTTTTGATAAATCTAATAAAGACAACATTGCAGATGTATCTGCCATTTGAGGGATCGCTTTTGGAGAAACAAAACTACCCACATCAATAGTGTCAAAACCACAACCTAAAAGTGACTGAATATATTTTACCTTTTGCTCCGTTGGGATAAAAGTTTTTATGCCTTGCATTGCATCTCTAGGACATTCTATTATTTTAACGTTATCAGGCATCAATATTATTTAATCACTTTATCAAAATTACCATTATTTATTTGAAAATAATAAGTATCCTGCAATGCTAATAAAAACCACTATTTGTAACCATTTAAGAAATATTCCAATGCTTTTTTGCTCTCTTATCCTTTTTGAAAGCATTCCAGATAAAATAGAAACTAGACTAAAAACTATAAGAGAAATTATCATGAAAATAACCCCCAAAATATAAAATTGCAAAACTGTATTAATTTTATTGCTAAACAAAAAACCAGGGAAAAAAGCTAAAAAGAAAATAGTTACTTTTGGGTTTAACACATTCATTATAAAACCTTGTTTAAAAAGTTCTCCCATACTTTTTTTTGGTAAATGATTTGTACCTATATTTATTTCACTAGAATTTTTATACACTTTAAATGCTAAATATAATAAGTATGCCGCTCCAAATAATTTTATACAAAAGAAAATAATTTCATTTTCTTTTATTAAAACTGATACCCCGAATGCAAGAAGTGTAGTATGAACTAAGCATCCAGAAACAAGCCCTAAAGAAGTAATAAAACCATATTTTTTACCATTAACAGCGCTTTGCAAAAGCACATAGATAATATCTGGTCCTGGTGATACAGTAAGTGCTGCAGTTGCTAAAATAAATACGTAAAGAAGTTGATAGTCCAAAATATGCAATTGATACTTTTAATCATACAAAATACAAACAAACATATAATAAAGATTACTTTATTTTATACCTTGACTCAAAATTAAAATGATGAAACTCAAAATACTCGCTTCTCTATTTATTTTACCATTACTTTTATTTGTTATAAACCCATCTCATTATCATTCAATAAAAATTAATCCAAAAATGATAACTTCAAATGATAGTATATTAAGACATGTTGTTTTATTCAAGTTTAAAAATGATACTCCTAAAGAAAAAATAAAAGAAATTGAAAATGCTTTTCATAATTTGAAAAATAAAATTCCTCAAATTATGAGTTATGAATGGGGATTAAATAATAGTCCTGAAAACTTAAATAAAGACTTTACGCATTGTTTTTTCTTAACCTTTAAAAGTGAAGCTGATAGAGCAATTTATTTACCTCATCCAGATCATAAAGCATTTGGTGCATTATTAACTCCTTATCTCGATGACGTATTGGTTATAGATTATTGGACAAAATAAAACTTGACCTACCCTTTCGATTGTTGTAAAATAGCTTTGTTAATTTTTTTAACCAAGCTCGGACCTTCATAAACAAAACCTGTCCATAATTGAATCAAATCTGCACCAGCATCTAGCTTCTCTAATGCGTCTTTTACTGAATTAATTCCACCAACACCTATTATAGGAAATGCTTTATTACTTTTTTCTGATAGAAATCGGATAACTTCTGTACTTCGTTTCGCAAGAGGTTTACCACTTAAACCTCCGCTTTCTTCAAGTAATAATTGATGTGATTTTAAATTCTCTCTACTTATTGTAGTGTTTGTGGCAATAATTCCATCTATTTTCGTTGTTGCAACAATAGCTATTATGTCTAATAATTGATCATCAGTTAAATCTGGTGCAATTTTTAAAAGAATAGGTTTTTCTTTTACAGCTTTTTTTGTAGCTAATTTTGAATTCTGATTTTTTAATTCGTTTAATAATGCAGTAAGAGGTTCTTTATCTTGTAACTCCCTTAAACCAGGAGTGTTCGGAGAACTTACATTTACTACAAAATAATCTACGTAATCAAATAATGCATCAAAACAAATTACATAATCTAATGTCGCCTTGTCATTTGGAGTTATTTTATTCTTACCAATATTTCCACCGACTATTACTCTATGTTGTTTCTTTAATTCTTCGACAGCTTCTAAAACTCCCAAATTATTGAACCCCATTCGATTAATAATTGCTTTATCATCAATCAATCTAAAAAGTCTTTTTTTAGGATTACCCTCTTGAGGTTTTGGAGTTAGCGTTCCTATTTCAATAAATCCAAAGCCAAAATCAGAAAGTTCATTATATAACTTTGCATTCTTGTCAAAACCTGCGGCTAAACCAACTGGGTTTTTAAATTTGATTCCAAATAATTCACGCTCTAATTTTTCATCTTCTAAAACAAAAATTGACCTGAAAATTTTAGAAAACCCTATTTTTCCAAAAAAGTGAATCATGAAAAAAGAAAAGTGATGAATTTTTTCTGGATCAAATAAGAAAAAAAGTGGGCGTAGAATAAGTTTGTACATTGAAATTCAAAATTTCAACAAAAGTACAAACATCAGAAAAGAAGTTAACTACAGATGTTAAATTTTATCAACACGATATAAACCCTATTCTTGAAGAATATTTATTGGAGTCCGATTTGCAGTATTACAAAGCAAAACATACCTTTCATACTGCTTTTCATTAAATAAAGAAATCAATTTTTGATCGTATTTAATTGTTGCTGCAAACATCTTATCTTCTAAATCTTTATGCTTTTTTGCTAACACCAATAATTCATTTGGATTACTTTGAGGATGCGTTTTTAAGAGTTCTGCTACTTGATTTTGAAGGTCATTAATTTCTACATTCAAATCTGTCTTAAAAACTTCTAATGCTTTTAATTGATCTTCATTTAATTGAAAAATTTCAATTATATCTTTAGAATTTTCGGTTCCAACATTTAAAATACAAGCTTGAGCATTTATAGAAATGGTCATTAAACCAAATACTATAGCTAAAATTAAATGTTTAAAGTTCATCTTGATAATTTAGAATTAAATAACTAAAGTATAAATTTAATAACGTGATTTTAAAGAAAAAGTATTTAAAATTCTAAAATCATACTATTAACAAAAAGATAATGCTTCTTTGAAATACATAAAAACCACCTAAAAAAGGTGGTTTTTATGTTTAAAATATAAAATCTTATTTAAGGTTTAGGCTTACTCTTGCAAATAAGAATCTTCCTCCAATTCCAAATTGTTGTGCTCTTCTTGACCAATCAAAACGACCATCACTTCTATTACCAAATGAATCTTCAGCTCTGTCTGGATAAATATCAAACAAATTATTTGCACCAATTGTAAATGTAAGAGCATCTGTTGCTTTATAACCAACTGATAAATCTGTTACTAATTTAGTACCAAATACTTGTTGGCCTGATATAGCTGTTGTTGCTTCAGTAACTTCACCAAAATATACATTTCTTAAAAAGAATACCAATTTATTAGAAGTTAAGCTATTCGATAAATTAATTTTTGTTCTTGGTACTGCTTCTTCTAAATAAACTCTACTATCTTCCGGAAAATAAGTATCCACTAAACCAGCGTCACGTAACACTTGAGATGCATTTATATCTCCAACTTTTTTAGTTTTTGAAAAAGTTCCTGCCAAATCAGATTTTAAGTTCCAATTATCTCCAAAAGTTGTTTGGTGTGTAATTACCACATCTAATCCTTTAGACTCTGTATCAATTGCATTTGCAAAAAATGAAGCTGCAGTTGCATTCGCTTGTCGTAATAAATTATCTAGCTCAGTTCCTGTGCCTGGACCGCTAAATTGTCCCGTATATACAACTCTATCATTAATCTTAACAAAATAACCATCTACTGTTACTGTTAAATTTGCATCCGGAATTTTAGCAGTAAGACCTAAACTCACACTACTTGAGGTCTCTTCTTTTAACTCAGGAATACCTAATAATTTTGCTGCTCTACTATCATTAGCAAAAGTACCCACTTCTTCCGGAATTCCCATTTGATCAAATTGTGTTGAGGTAGAATTAAAATTAATTTGATGTAAAGAAGGAGCTCTGAATCCAGTATTAACCGCTGCGCGAATATTTAAATTATCTGTAGCCTTAACTCTGGTTGCTAATTTAAAATTAATGGTTGATCCAAAATCACTATAATTTTCAAAACGAGTAGCAAAACTTAATAATAATTTCTCAGTAATATCTGCTTCAGTATCAAAATAACCCGCTACACTACTACGCCCTCTTGATAATTCATTCTTAGGACTAAAGCCTGGGAACACTTGAGAACCTCCGGGTCTTGCTGCTCCAAAAAAGTCTTGAGAAGCAGTTTGTGATGCCAATGTAATTAATTGTCCAGCACTTGTATATTGTCCATAAGAAGCTTCTTCACCTGCTACGATATCATAATTTTCAACTCTATATTCTGCTCCAAATGCAATATTTAATCCAGACATAACATCTTCAAAAAATTGAGTTATATCTAAATTAGATGTGTTTTGAGAAAATGAAAATCCACCAGCATCAAAAAATGTTGGAGAAGCATTTTGCATAGATGCATTAAATGTATTACCAATCGTATATAAGAATGAGTTCTTGCCGTAAGTATTACTAAAATCAACTCCCCAATCGCCAATCATTCCTTTAATCCCAACTGATAAAGATTGATCTTTAATAGTCGAATTTATTTCTGGTAAAAAGCCATTAATATATGCCGGAGTATAGGTTCTACTCTGATTCGGAAGACGATAAAAACCAGCTGAATTACCAGTTCTTGAACTAAGACCAGCAAAAGAATATAACTCAGTTCCATTGTCATCTAGTGGCATTGAAAAGTTTGCAAATAAACGCCCTCCTCTTAATGCAGATTGTCCAACACGCATGTTATAATCCTTTCTTTGTTGACCTCTGGCGGCTAATTCTGCAGTTGTATTATCAGCAGATAACAATGTTCTTAGCTCATCTTTAGTGGTTGCTCCATTTCTATTAATCCCAGCCATATCAGTATATTGAATTACATCAGCTACATCATCATCCAATAAATTAGAAATATTATACCCATCAGCATTAGCTACTCTTTCAACGGTATTGTATAAATTAAAAATAGATCCTTCCCATTCTTTCATACGGCTATAATCATCACGTACATCAAAGTCTCCAGAAAAATTAATAAAACCTCCGTTAGTACCAATTGGTAAACCATAGCTAGCTGCTACGTTTGTTGTTTGACCATCAACACCACCAGTTTGGTCATTGGCATTTTTAGTGAAATTTGCACCAGTTGTTACAGTTGCTGTTAATTCATTTACATTTTTATTTAAAATAATATTTATTACACCCGCAATAGCATCTGAACCATATTGTGCAGCAGCTCCATCTCGCAACACCTCAATACGTTGTATTGCAGCAGCAGGAATAGCATTTAAATCTGTACCTACACTACCTCTACCAAAAGTACCATTCACATTAATTAAAGAAGAAGTATGTCTACGTTTTCCATTGATTAAAACTAAAACTTGATCTGGTCCTAAACCTCTTAAAGAGGCAGGATCAATATGGTCAGTACCATCAGAAATGGTTTGTGTGTTTGATGTAAATGATGGTGCTACGTAATTTAAAATTTGATTCAAATTTACTTGAGGGGCTACATTATTTAATTCTTTCATATCAATAACATCAACAGGTACCGTACTTTCAGTTGCTGTTCTGTTTGGATTTCTAGAACCCACAATTATAACTTCTGATAATGCTAAACCAGAAGATAAAGTAATACTCATATTAGCGCTATCAATTGTAATTGTTCTTGTCTCAAAACCTATATAAGAAATAACTAGCGTATCACCTATCTCAGCATCAATTGTAAAAACACCATCAAAATCTGTAGTCGCACCAGTTGTAGTTCCTTTTTTAACAACTGACGCTCCAGGTAAAGGAGAACCATCTTCATCTACAATAGTTCCTTTAATTTCTCGTTGCTTTTCTATTGATGCTTTTGGCATTACAAAATCAACCTTATTAATCGCAGGAACTTTATTCAATTTTAATCTTGCTTCTTTTTTATGATAAACTACATAGTAGTTGTTCCCCAAATATTCAAAACCAAAGCTTGTCTTTTTTTCTAATTTATTTAATATTAAGTCAAGCTTTGCATATTGATATTCAGAAGGATTCAATTTTGATCCTGTTAGTAAAACTGGACTATATGTAAAAAACACTTTGTGTTTTTCTCCGATTTCATTTAAAAATTCTGATAAAGAAATCGTTTTATTAGCTTCATTAGTGCCTTCTTTATTTGCACTTATTTTTTGCGTAATTCCTAAACATAGAAATAGGAATAACATGACTTTTAAAATTTGTTTTCTGATCATAATTTTGAGTTTTAGTGATTGTTAGTTAATGAAATTAAAAGTTTATCTTCCTCAATAATAATATCAATCCCAGATGATTTTTGAATTGCAGATAAACAGATATTTAAATTCTCATTCGGAATTCCTCCCGAAATTATTAGCTCTTTTATTTTTGGATCTTTAAATTCTGAAGAAAAACCATATGTATCTTCTACATATTTCATTACTTCTACTAAAGGTGTATTATTAAATATATAAGTACCATCTCTCCAACTTGAATATTTTATGGCCTTATTGATTTTTTGATGTGTAATTTTTTCATCCGAATAGGAAACAAACTCGCCTGGCATCATTTGTTTATTTTCCCCATTTTTCAAGAGTAACTTTATGGAGCCTTCATCTAAAATCACATCGGTTTTATTCTTCCTTGAATTGACATTAAATTGGGTTCCATGTACTTCTACTTTTAAATCTGATGTATTTACCCAAAATTTAGCATGAGTGCTATAAATTGGTTTTACCTTAAAATAAGCTTCACCTTTTAAAGTAACATCACGCGGATTATCCTTTTCATAACTAATTTCAGAATTGCCATTTAAAACAACTAATGTTCCATCTGATAATTTCAAGTTTAGCGTTTCACCAAATCCTGTTTTGTAATTAATATGATTAGAGTTAAGAGCATTAAAAACAAAAATTATTGCCAATAATGCTAGAGTTAAAAAAGCAACTATACTATATGCCTTAATGTCTGATTTTTTTTTAGGTGTTGCTAATTTTCTATTATTTTTTTGCTGTATTTCATTTAAAACAACATTTAACTTATCATTTACATAATTTTTATCAACCAATTTTTGATTGAAAGAAATACCAATAACAATTGATTTAGCGGTAAAAACAATGTCTAATTTATCTGGATTATTCTCTATCCAAGAATTCCAAAATTCAACATCATTCTTGTTATTATTATTTGCCCAATTCCTAAAAGAAGAATCGTTTAAAAGTTTTTCTAAAAAAGGGTTGTTAATTTCTTCCATTTAAATCTTATCGCATTTAAATATATAGGCGTCTATATATAAAGAGACAAGATTGTTTAAATTATACCCTATTTATTTTAAAAAAATTATCATCCTTTCAAAACAGCCAGAATAAGCTCTTTTTCAGCTGTAGATCTTAACTTAACAAAAGCTTTTTGCAATGTATTTAATACACTTTGATAAGATATTCCCATAACGTCAGAAATCTCATTTGTTTTTAAATTACTATAATATTTTAAATAGACAACTTCTTTTTCTCTAACAGAAAGATCATTTAAAATAAATGCAATAGTGCTTTTTTGTAATGAGGTAAATTCTTTTTGAATTGCAATTTCTTCAGGAGAAAACTCAAAATTTTTAGAGAACTCAAAGTCCTCTTCAAAATCTGTAAAAATTCTTTCTTTCTTTAATTTTTTAAAAATTGCACGTCTAAACGACACAAATAAGTATGACTTTACATTATTTACTTCTCCTAAATTCTCTCTATTTTCATAGAGGTACAAGAAAAAATCTTGTAAACAATCTTCCGTTAGAGAAACATTCTCTGAAATTTTTAATCCATAATTATGGAGAATTGGATAATAACCTTTAAATAGGGATGAAAAAACATTCAAATCACCTTGCACAAATAAAAACCATGTGGATTTTTCAGGTGAAATATTCATTTTTAAAGTTTAGTGTTCCAATCAAATATAAGTTTTTTCTTCCAAAAAAAAATACAAAATTTATTTAAAACACTGTAAAAGAGGATCTTATTTACATATAGCATTAAAAAAAGTAAGAAAATCTAATTGTTAAGAATAAAATAAGCTTCAAATTGTATTTTTATCAAAAAAATATAATGCAAACTATTATAGACCGATTTATAAGCTACGTTACCATTGATACCCAAAGTGATCCCAGCTCAACAACAACTCCGAGCACAGCAAAACAATGGGATTTAGCAAACAAATTGGTAGAAGAATTAAAGACAATAGGTATGCATGATGTTTCTATTGATGAGAATGCATACATAATGGCAACCTTACCTAGCAATTCTGATACTAAAAACATTCCTGTTATTGGGTTTATCTCTCACTTTGATACAAGTCCAGATTTTTCAGGAACGGATGTAAATCCTCAAATTATAGAAAACTATGATGGAAAAGATATTATATTAAATAAGGAGCAAAATATCATTCTATCATCTGATTATTTTGATGATTTATTACAATATAAAGGTCAGACTTTAATTACTACAGATGGCACTACCCTATTAGGAGCTGATGATAAAGCAGGAATTACTGAGATTGTAACTGCCATGGAATATTTAATTAATCATCCAGAAATAAAACACGGTACTATAAAAGTTGGTTTTACACCTGATGAAGAAATTGGTAGAGGAGCACATAAATTTGACGTCAAAAAATTTGGTGCAGATTATGCCTATACAATAGATGGAAGTCAAATTGGAGAATTAGAGTATGAAAATTTTAATGCTGCCAGTGCGACAATTACAATAACTGGAAAGAGTGTTCACCCTGGTTATGCAAAAGGAAAAATGATTAATGCGATAAGTATTGCGAATGAGTTTATGTTTTTTCTTCCTCAGAATGAGGTGCCACAAAAAACTAACGGAAGAGAGGGATTTTTTCATATTCATCATATTTCAGGGGAAATTGAAAACGCAAAAATTGAACTCATCATTAGAGACCATGACAAACAGAAGTTTGAAAACCGAAAAGAATTGCTATTAAAAATCAAAGATAAATTAATTGCAATTCATGGTGATTTTATTACAGTTGCTATTACAGATCAATATTATAATATGAAAGAAATGGTAGAACCAGTTTTTCATATAGTGGAAATTGCTAAAGAAGCAATGGAATCTTTGCAAATAAAACCTATTATTAAACCTATTAGAGGTGGAACTGACGGTTCTCAATTAAGTTTTATGGGATTACCATGTCCGAATATATTTGCAGGAGGGCATAATTTTCATGGAAAATATGAATATATTCCTGTAGAAAGTATGGAAAGTGCTGTACAAGTAATTGTGAAAATATGTGAACTTACAGCAACAAAAAAGCGATAGGGTAATGTTTAGCCTCTAAACCTATTACCCTCTATTCAACAAAAAGATTAGATGAAATTTCACTTATGCTACCTAAATTTTAGGTAACTCCCATCCGTTTTGATAGCTCGCATTTAAAAATTTATTAGCTGCCGCATCAGTAAACGTACCTGTCTCATCATTCCAATAGATGCGATTACCGGTTTTATAGGCTACATTGCCCATATGCGATACTAAGGCAGCATCATACCCAACTTTAATCGGTGCATTCAAGGAGGATATATCTCTACTTTTTACTGCTTCTATAAAATTAACGGTGTGTAGATCTAAACCACTTCCAGCATTTTTTTGCACAGGGAGGGCTTCCATTTTGGGAGTCCCATCTTTTCCCCAACCAGCAAATTCCTTTTCAGGAATTACCTCCCAACCTCCTCTATCGAGAACTAGGGTGCCATTATTTCCTATAAAAGCAATACCGTGATTTCTACCGTAATTCCCACCATCAATGCCTGTTGCATGTTCCCAAAGAAGAGAAAACCCATCATATTCAAAAACAGTTTGTAGGGTGTCTGGGGTTTCAGAAGCATCATTAGGATAGGCAAATTTACCCCCTAAAGCCATCACCGATTTTGGAGTTCCTGCTTTCATTCCATAGAGCGCATAATCTATTAAGTGAACACCCCAATCGGTCATTAATCCGCCTGCATAATCCCAAAACCATCTGAAATTAAAGTGAAACCTATTTGAATTAAAAGGCCTATTATTTGCTGGTCCTAACCACATTTTATAATCTACACCTGCTGGTGCAGCCCCGTCTTGAACTACAGGAACTGGTTTCATCCACCCTTGATAAGCCCAAGCTTTTGC
>TARA_R110002051_G_scaffold6100_4_pt1 | contig 13743 bp, 21 predicted proteins | sample TARA_R110002051 | Tara Oceans TARA_R110002051 (sample SAMEA4397023) | marine metagenome | biome: Polar Biome; feature: [MES] marine water layer (ENVO:01000295) within the mesopelagic zone...; material: water (ENVO:00002006), including particulate matter (ENVO:01000060) such as......
GCGAAGAATGAAAATATTAGTGGCATGTGAGGAGTCGCAAGTTGTAACGAAAGCGTTCAGAGACAGAGGCCATAAGGCGTTCAGTTGTGATATTCAGGCAGCCAGCGGGAATTATCCCGAATGGCATTTGAAGGGCGATGCTGGCAATTACCTCTCATGGCAGTGGGACATGATTATCGCCTTCCCCCCGTGTACTGACTTGGCCGTAAGTGGAGCGCGGTGGTTCAAAGAAAAGCAGGCCGATGGTAGGCAACAGGCCAGTATCCATTTTTTCAATAAATTTACAAAAATCTCATGTGAGAAAGTAGCGATTGAGAATCCCATCGGGATTATGAGCACCTTGTACCGCAAGCCAGACCAGATTATACAACCGTGGCAGTATGGTCACGGGGAGACCAAGGCCACCTGCTTATGGCTAAAAGGTCTCCCCAAATTAACGCCCACAAATATTGTTGAAGGGCGCGAGGCGAAGGTATGGAAAATGGGGCCAAGTCCTGAGCGGGCTAAACTTCGTTCTAAAACTTACCAAGGCGTGGCGGAGGCCATGGCCGAACAATGGGGGTCAAAATGATAAAGCAGACAGATACGGGCATAGATGTTAAATCACTGATGAATTGGTTCGGAAATCGTGACGTTGATATAAAAATTGGTAATAGGACCAGATTCAAGGTGGTGGGAACGTGGTTATTTATCCATAACTCCGCATATAAAGAGGTGGAACTATACGCCCTTGGGGACAACTATGGAGAGTGTGTTGACTCTTGGGGGGCTAAGGGGTTCAACTGGAAAAAAGAAAACCTGTTAAACATCATTGAGGAGTGGGTATAGCTATGGAATTTCAGGCTAGGGTGCAGAGTATGGATAAGACGATTTTAAGCGAGAAGGAGGAGCAATATACCGATTCTAGCGGGAATAAACACTCTCGCCGGTGGAGGCTATCAGCGAATGGCCGGGGTGAGGAGTGGGAGTATCAGGTCATAACGCTGATAGAAGTTGATGGGGTATCCACTATGAATGAGTGGGGTGGATATCCCACTAGACACGCTGGGCAGTCAAAATATATTGAAAAACTTTGGGGGTAGGAAAAATGCACAGTGAACAGGAGTTAGCATTCGCAGCGTACACCGCCTTGATACTGGCTGAGGCGGAGGCTAAGGTTACAGGCGAGCCAAGTAGTATCAAAGTAGGACGGTACACACTAGGCACCATTGACAAGGTAGGATATGTGGAGTTGAAAATAAGAGGGGGTAACATCGATGAGCGAGCGTAGTAGGATGGAAAAAAAGTTAGTGGCGGCGATAATTGACACCGTGTACAATGACAAGGATAAGAATTATAAGAAGATTCTCGCCACTGTGCCCGGTGTGAAATCAGTGACTGTCGATTTAATATCGCTAGGCATGGGGGATAAAGTGTGGGAATTACCAGAATTAAAAGAGCAGGACATGGAGGCGTTCATGGCTTGGGGTACACCGATATATTTCTGTGAGCTACACCGCGCCCGACTAGATACAAAAAAATACACCTTGACACTGGGGCGACTAGGGAACACTTTTGAGTATGTGATAGAACTTGAAAACCAGTGGCGGGAGTCTTATCCTGACCCCGCCTTTAACCAGTTGGAGCTATTCAATGAATAAAGTGTATAATAAGGGCTGGTATTGGTACGACCCGGTAGGCTATGATAAAACCGACCCGCCAGTGGGAGTGGAGCGTGGAATCCTGGCGCGAGGTGATAGGGTGCAGGTGAAAAATCAATATGGCTGCCCAGTAGCTAATACCATGGGCCACTGCCATATTGAGAGCGAAGCCGGAGAATTGTTAGGGCTGATTCATGTGAACAGTTTAACCAAATTCCCCAAAAGTATAAAAGGAGTAGCATAATGAGCAAGCCCAAGGGTAGGTATCCGTTCAGAGTTCCAAATAATGACGAGGGTATTGAGTTCATCAGGTTATGCCGCAAGTATAAACAGGATGGCATGGAGGTGAGGGTGCGTTCAAGTGGGGTCAACGCTGATGTGGCGGAGCAGATAACGGGTAGCCGCCGGGGGTTCGACCAGTCGATGCCACTAAAATATGGCACCCACTTGAGGGTATACGTTGACCCTTGTAAGGAAAATCCTGGGCCAGAAGCCAAAGCGCAGGGGGTGGACCCGTTTACCATCGAGCATGTGAAACTCCTTGAGCGTACAAGCGAATACCGTGACATTGAGAGATAAAAGCTTGACAGGTCCAGGAGTTTATGATATAATGGAATTAACGATGGAGGTAAAATATGGACGATACGATTCACTGGAAATACTGGGGGGACCAGCACCGTATTCAGACCTCAGACCCTGAGCTATTGAAACGGTGCGCCAATTCACACCACGCCCAAGAGGTTGGCCGTAACCTTAACAGTAGGACGAAAATATTCCAAGTGCACAAGGATAGAGTGCGCGAATTTACTAAAAAGGGGTAAGAATATGAGGGTTTTGAATGGGTAAGATAAAGCAATTCTTCCACGATGAAATATGTGCCATGTACGCTGAGGAACAGGAGCTAGAAGAGACCCGCAGTCAAAGCCTTGCGCGTATAGACGCACTGCTAACCCGTAGGAGCCTATTGGACCACCTACCACATAGGATGGATAAGATTATATTCATGCTCAACAGGCTACAGCAACTAGAGGCGCGAGAGGTCCAGCTTCGCCGCCATGTGGCCGCTATTGCGAGCGGCAACCCACACCGGGGGTCCAAAGCCCTCAAGGAAATGGGGGAGATGTTCCCATGACGAGTCTCATCATAGCGAATATAGGAGTCCTGCTAGGTGGCCTCATAGGCTGGTGGCTGATATCAACGGGGAGGCTGCGGTGAACCAAAGAACCCCCATTCTGCCAGAAGATATCCTATATGCTGAGATACATGACGACGATGGAAGGCTTATACCCGCCATAACGTGGTTCGTTGAGGAGGATATCCGGCACTTATCCCGTCCCGAGATATGGAGAATCGGGGTGAAATCACGGAAGAGTGCCGCCTTGACCCGGCTCCTGGACTATCTTGAAACCCCCACCGGAGGAGCATTTGAAAACCTGGGGAAACGTGAGCAATTTGGTAGGGTCTTGGTAAACATCCAATACACCCTCGCCCCCGACTGGCAAGCGTACAATTATGAAATTATGGAATGGATGAGAGAGGGCATGAGGGGTGGAAAACCAGTGCAGCCTGAAGATTGTGAAGAGAAATTCTGCGAGGTCTTTATTTTGCCACCCGACACGAGAGAATCGCATGAATACGAAGGCGAGTAGGGGGTTGCCAAGGTTACCTTCTTTAAGCACTTGTCCTACAAAAAACAATAGCAATATTTTGATTCCCGATAGGGAGAAAACCCGGCGCAGCCGGGGGTTTTCGACCTGGAGGGAAAAAAACACAGATAGGCACTTGACAAATGTCTAAAAGTATGATACACTTAAAGAAGATACTAAGGCATCAACGATACACAGAAAGATTGACTTCCTACTTGTTCGTCGCCTTCGTTTTTTTATTCGCCTTGCGGCTCAAAAAAAACTCTGTCTCCTCACAGTCCAATGTAGATGTGGAGGCCAGTGCTTACTATCGGCTACACTTGCGCCTGAATATCAATTAGCTAACATGGACAATATAGATTATGGACCAGTTTATAACGATAATTGACCACTTTTTTACGGTATCCACATGGATATTGGCATGGCGGATATGGTGGAACCAGCGATGAGGGGGGAGAACTAGATGGCCGATTTTAATATAGCAGTAGCGGTGAATAGAGGGGTTGCCTGCTTTGTAGTGGAGGAGTCGGGCCAGCCCAGGTATTACCGGACGTTCACAAGGCCCATATGGCCGTATACTATTGCTCAGATGAGAGATTACAGTGTGAAATACGCCATTCGGCGGGTGGTAGAGGGTGGGGATGCTCAGAACTTTCTCCACTGCTCTTTCCTAGATGATACCAACTGGCAAGGACTCGCAAATCAGGTCATACATGTTAGAAACAGAGTGCAGAAGTACCTGATTAGGAAGGCCGTAGCGGAGGTTCGCGCACCTGACCCCGAGGAGTTCATCACGAGCCTGGCCACGCCCTACTTGACAACCGTGGCCAAGGATGATACAATGGGCTTAGATGATAATATTCTGGATGAGCAGGGGGATGTAATGGACTCCCACCTCGTCCGGGAACTATACCGCAAGCGGGCGGTCAACCTGCGAAACGTAACGGGGGGAGGCTTTGAAAACTAGAGCTAGCAGACTATCAGACGCAGCCACGGCCCTGAACAAGGAGCTGGGGAGGTTAAAGAATAAGGCCGAACAACTAGGGGATGTACCTATCCCTGGCATGGGAGGGCCATTGGACTGGGACAGTGACAGTGAGGAAATACTGGAAGAGTTTATAGAGGAGGATTATGATGGGGAAGAAAATGATACGATTTAAAAAGGAGAGTATACTAATGATAGATAAAATAGTTGACAGTATTAAAAGTTGGGGTAAAGATAGATGTGGAGAACGGACCTCGTGGGACGGTGCGGTACTGATAATTGTTGGGTGTGTTGTATTGTTTGGTGCGGCCACGGCCATGCCCGCACATCTTGCCGCAATACTGGGTATAGTTTATGGTGTTGCGACTATATCTAAATCCTGTAATTGTAAGTGCCCCAGTTGTGTTGATAAAGCTCTTGTTGACCTCAATCGACTTCCACATAGTCTTCCAGACCACCACATTGGTCGGGTGCTAGATGTTGAGCAACAGATTCACGATAAAAAGAAAAAGGGGTAATTAGTGAGTAGAATTGGGGGCATGGCTAAGGAGTACGCCGCTAAGGGGTGGCCAGTATTTCCAGTTAAGATGGGGGGTAAGGAGCCTCTTGTAAACGACTTTCCTAACACAGCCACCACTGACTTGGCTACCATCGATAAATGGTGGGCCACATGGCCAGAGGCGAACATTGGGTTCGTCCCCGGCTTGGTGGATATGATGGTATTGGACCTGGATGAGGGGTATACTGATGATGACCTGATTGGGTACGCCGAAGATACCCAACTCAGGGCTTGTACCCCCAACAAGGGGCAGCACTGGTTCTACAAACTACAGCCGGGTGAGGTAGTCAGGCCCAGCGCGAGCAAGTTGGCCCCTAACATTGATGTGAGGAGCCACAACAGCTATGTGCTACTGGCCCCATCCAAGTTAGAAAATAATCACCGGGGGTATGAGTGGGTACTTACAGGCACACCGGCGATGCGCTCCGATGCTATGTACAGAGCCGTCACTTCATCCCGGGAAAAGTCTGAGGATTCTGATGAGTGGACTATTACACCGGACTTGGCCCATAATGTGGAGGCGGCTGCCGAATGGCTGCGGAGCACCGCCAAGGTAGCGCTAGAGGGGCAAGGGGGTGATGCCATGGCCTTCGCCACCGCTGCTCGCATGAAGTCAATGGGCCTGAGTCAGGGCAAAGCCCTTGAGGTAATGGATGAGCACTGGAACTCCCGGTGTGAGCCGCCGTGGGACTACGAGGGGCTGGAGCGCAAGGTGGCCAACGGTTACAAATACAACTCGGACCCACCAGGAAACTATACTGAGGAGTATATAGCCCAAGACAAGATTAATCTCTTCGGCCCCCTACTCCCCCGTGAGGAGGATGAGGATGTCTATGAGCAGGGCATATACCGCTTTGCGACTATGGCGGGGATATGCAAGCTTGAACCCCCCTCGTGGCTCATCAAAGACTTTCTGCCAGAGGAGGGATACTGCCTGATGTATGGGGGAGAGGGCACCTTCAAGACCTTCTTGGCCCTTGACATCGCACTCTCCCTCGCTCACGAGGGACATGCCGGGTATTGGGGGCGGGCCGTTGGTGATGCCGCCGCCCCGGTTCTCTACGCAGCCGGGGAGGGTCGTCGTGCAATCGGTAAAAGAGTGGCGGCGTGGCAAACGTATAACACTGGAGACACTGGCGGCACTCAAGCGCCATTTATGCTCGTGGACCCGGTTCCGGCCACACAGTCGTTTCGTTCAGTTAAGAATGTCAACTCTCAAGAATTTGAGAACTTCATCCGAGGAGCAAGGAGGGCGTATGAGGCATACAGTCTTACTATCATCGATACCATTGGTCGGTCCATGCAGGGTACTAACGAGAATGAGCAAGAGAATGCGTCGAAATTTACAGCGCTTGTTCAGGCTATTCAGCGGGAGCTAGGAGGGGTGGTGCTGGCACTGCACCACACTGGCCATTCCACGCAGGAGCGCTCTCGTGGCTCCAGTGTGTTTGGTACTGACCCTGATACCATCGTGGGTGTCCAGCGCAGTGAGAAGGATTACCTTGTGTCGATGAAGATGGATAAGCAGAAGGATGATGAAGAGTGGGCGAAGCCAAAGCTGGCCATGCTACATAAGGTGGAGCTAGAGCTTGGCAACACCTCACTCTGCCCTCGTGCGGCCACATCAGCGGAGGGGTTGCGTGACCCATCGGACCCCGGGCCATGGTTTGCTCAGTTGATTATCGATAAGGTCACCGACTATCCCGGGCGGGTGTTCACGATGAAGGAGATGGTCGAGTACCTGCAAGCAACCACCGAATGTGCAGAATGTAATGTGCTGTTGAAGAGACTCGTACACGACAGAAGTTGGCCAGCATACAAGCACTTCAAAGCGGGTGGATGGACCACCTGAGGTTGACTTCCTGGCTCATATATGTTACACTAGAGTATGGAGTACACGATGAGAGCGAAGGTTGTAGGATTTTTAATCGCAGTGTTGCTGGCTATGAATTACACGCCGGCGTATGCCGGGTGGAAAGCGGGCGATATCGCTAAGGCGCGAACACTATGCGCCGGGCGGCAGATAGCGGACAGTGTGGTAGCGGCCAGTAAGGAATCGGCGGAGGCTCTTTTCACCGCTATGATGACCTATTTGTCTACTGGTGATTGCCACTTCCTTGCGCCGCCTGCACCCCCTTACCCCGCCACCTTGTTGCAGCATATAACGGATTATGTTACGTCGGAGGGTGTCAAGGGTCAGCTATTCAGGATTAAAGGGATAGAGGGTCTGGATATTCAGTTCTTTGTGTTCATCCGGGCAGACATGGCCCCCAAGGTGCGGCTCAATGACATTGGCAAGAATACAGTGGGTAATCCGATAGTCCAATTTTAGAAAAGCTAGAAAAATTTTGGGGGGTTTTTCAGAAAATGATTTCGGAAATCGCCTGGCAGGTGGAGCGAAGCTGGGCAGAAACACCGCTTGAGTTGCGCGCACCTTACCCCGAGGGTGGGGACGAGCCGTTCGATTATCAGCACGCTGGTGTGGAGTATGCACTGGCTAGACCGCACGCTATCATTGGTGATGAGCCAGGATTGGGCAAGACATGTCAAGCGATTCTAATCTCAAACTTCCTGAAGAGTTCCCGAACTTTAATAGTTTGTCCCGCCTCACTGAGACTGAACTGGGTGAGGGAGATACACAAGTGGAGCAATCTACCCACACCGATAAAAATTTACCCCGTATTAAAGTCGAAGGATGGAACAGCACGAGGGACGAGTTACTTGGTAGTCTCCTACGATTTGCTAAGAAACAAGGACTTATTGAAAGCTATACTCTTGGAGAAGTGGGACCACTTGATTCTGGACGAAGCCCACGCCTTGAAAGACCCAGCGGGGAACAAGCGGACGAGGGCTATTTGCACGCCCGATGGTTTGGCATCCCAAGCTCGCCGCCTCACTCTTCTATCAGGAACACTACTCCCTAACCAGCCGGTGGAAGTATACAACGCCATGCGGTTACTGGACTGGTCGAGCATTGATAACATGAGCCTCGCCCAATTCAGGGAGTATTACTACGACATTGGCTCAGGCTTCCTGAGGGTTGGGGGTAAGGTCAAGTATGTGAACAACCTCAGGAATGTACCTCGCCACCTCGCAGAGCTAGGCGAGAGACTGAGGGGCCACCTGATGGTAAGGCGCCTGGCCGATGATGTCCTGCCCCAGCTACCTCAGGCTCGCTGGCACCTGTTCCCCTTGATAGCTGACACCAACGTGCGTAAAGCGTTGAAGCACCCGGGGTGGAAGACCGTGGCCAAGCTGTATGAGCTTGACTCCGACCAGTTTCAACGGGGCATTCAGATAGATGGGGAGGTAGCCACGGCGCGCCGTGAGTTGGGGGAGGCCAAGGCACCACTGGTTGCAGCGTATGTTAAGGAGCTACTGGACTCAGGCTTGAAGAAGATTGTTGTGTCAGCGTGGCACATCAGTGTCATCAACATATTATTTAAACTACTTGGGCCTAAGTACGGCACCGCCGTCATACATGGAGGGACGATACCCGCTAAAAAAGATGAAGCAGTATACGCATTTCAGAATGACGAGGAAGTGTCCATCATCATTGGCCAGATGAAAGTGATAGGGGAAGGGTGGAATCTAACGGCCGCGCAGGATGTAGTAAATGCAGAGCCTGATTGGGTGCCGGGTGCAAATGAGCAACTCATCCGGCGCATCAGGAGGATAGGTCAGAAGGGCAACAACCTTATTGGACACTTGCCAGTGGTGCCCGGCTCCTTGGAGGAGAGGATTGTGGCCACGGCGGTGAAGAAGGATAAGGTAATTCACGAGGTGTTAGATGGGAGGAGATAAAGTGCTGTTGAGGAGTTATGAGTTACCAGCGCATAGTATACTCGGTGCGTCCGGTGCTCATCGGTGGATGAACTGCCCCGGCTCTGTCGGCTTGGGTGTAGGCATCCCTAATACGGAGAGTGAGTTCGCCGCCGAGGGAACCGCCGCCCATGAACTGGCCGCCAACTGCTTGAACACAGAGCGTCACCCTGAATCATTCATCGGCCACAAGTTCTATGGCATCAAGGTCGATGCTAACATGGCCAGTGCGGTGGCCGAGTTCACAGAGTTAGTAAAGAAAACTCATATGTTGGGGTCGGCTCGCGTTAAGGAGTCCCAGTTAGAGTTTGTCGAGTGTGGTGTGGAGGCGTTCTTCCATTGTCCTGACCTTCATCCACACTACCACGGCACCAGCGACTTCTACCACCGGAGGGGGAGCACGCTCCATGTCTGGGACTACAAGCATGGCGCTGGCATCGTGGTCGATGTACAATGGAATCCTCAGGTGCTATACTACGCTTGTGGGGTGCTCCAAAGTAAGGGGTTATGGGACGAGGTAGATGGAGTGGTGGTTCACATCGTGCAGCCACGAGCGCACTCGCAGACACACAGTGAGTGGCACATCGGGGTAGAGCCGCTTCACTCCTGGCTCAAGTATACGCTCGTACCCGCCATGAGAGTGGCAGAGTCGTCTGACGCAACGAACAGCAGTGAGCACTGCCGCTTTTGTCCAGTAGTATCCATGGCTTGTCCTCAGATACTCAGGGACGCCAATGAATGGGAGAGGTTTGATGTGGAACAGGTAGCGCAGTGGACGAACGATGAAGTGGCGCGCTTTCTTACGCTGGGGGAGGTACTAAAGATTGCCACTCACAGAGCGGGGGAGGTCGCGCTTAAACGATTGCAGGATGGAGAGGAGATAAAAGGATATAAAGCTGTGCAGGTGAAGTCAAACAGGAAGTGGCGGGATGAGGTGACTGATGACCTTTTAGAAAACACATTTGAGGGGGTAAAAGGATTGTCCCCCGCCAAGGTGGACAAACTACCGGGAGGCAGAGAGTTTACCGAGAGGTACAGTTACAAGCCATCGAATGGATTGATGGTAGCAAAATATTCTGACCCGCGCAGAGCTATCGGGCAGGACATGAGCAAAGAGTTTGATAAACTACCTATTGCAAACTAACGGAGGAAACACCATGGCAGATGCAAAGAAAAAGATTACTGTTACGTCACCTGTTGGCCGCCTTATCCACGAGAGCCTGTTCAAGAAGGAGGCTTTCACTTCCCCCGGTGGCCAGCCGGGTATCCCCAAGTATAAGGTGGAAATGGCCTTTGACCCTGAGCAGGTGAGGGGTAAGGGCACGCTTGAGGATAGTCTGATTGAGGCTATCGTGTCGGAGTGGGGGCCAGGCGCTGAGGATATGTACCTCGACGGGAAAATCACGGTGCCCTTAAAAGATGGGGACACCATGGCCGCTAACCGTGTGGCTAATGGTAAGGGGGGTGACGCTTACGAGGGTAAGATTGTTATCCGAGCCGACACGCAGTTCAACCACCGGGGTGACAATGCAGAGGGTGGCCTCTCTGTGTACGACCTTGGTGCCGATGGGGAGGCCGTGGCAGTGGACCCCCTCCAGCATGACTGCATTTACCGTGGCATCTATGGCCGCATGTCTGTGAGCGTGGGCTGCTACCTCGACAACTCAGGTAGGAAGGCCACCAAGTTCTACCTCAACGCCTTCCAGAAAACCTCTGACGGTGATGCTATCGCCAGCGGGGACAAGGCATCCGCATTCGCACCCATGGCCGCCGCCGCCGGGGCAGCACGCACGACGGCGCGAGGCTAACTGGTTACCTCCCCACCCGCTAGCATAGGGGTGGGGAACTTTCCTTGGGAGGAAAACTATTGGATGTGTTAGACCACGGCTTCGTCAATCTTGTTGACCACATGGGGGGTGACTTGTCTGTATGCCGAGCCGCCCGGGTATCATTTGATGCCGCTTGGCGCGCCGGCAAGGATAAGGGTTCTGATGAGGCTCTTATAAACTACCTTTGGAAGAACCACCACTCAACGCCCTTCGAGGCGGTGACCTTTACCTTTGAGGTCAAGGCTCCTATATTTGTGTTCCGCCAGTGGCATCGTCACCGCACGCAGAGTTACAATGAATTAAGTGCACGCTACAAGCAACTGCCCACTGAGTTCTATGTACCCGATAGGGTGAGCGGGGGCCACCGGCAAGTGATTGAAGGCTCCTGCCGCAACTCCTTTCATATATATAAGTGGCTACTCGACGCACATGGGGTTGACAAGGAGCTTGCCCGAGGCGTGCTGCCGATGAACACATACAGCCACATGTTTTGTACCATGAACCTGCTCAACCTGTTCAAGTTCTTTACACTCAGGTGTGATGAGAACGCGCAGTATGAAATAAGGGTGTATGCTGATGCCATGCTTGAGCTTGTGCGCCCCGTCGTGCCAGTGTGCGTGGCAGCGTGGGAGGGTAAATGATAACACTTGATTTTGAAACTAGGAGCCATGCTGACATCACCAAGGTGGGTAGTTGGGTGTACTCGGAAGACCGCACCACTGATGTCATTTGTTTATGCTGGGCCGTGGGCGATGGGCAAGTGCAGGAGTGGTGGCCCTCTACAAAGACAGTTTGGCCACACCCCACAGGGGATTTCATCCCCGATGATTTATGTCTTGCTATTAAACAGGGGGGTCTGTTTGAGGCACACAACTACGCTTTCGAGCATGGCATCTGGCAGAACGTCATGGTGAAGCGATATGGCTGGCCAGAGATACCACTTGAAAGCTGGCGCTGTACTCAGGCTGTCGCTCAGTATTATGCGCTACCCTCTCACCTGAATGGCATCCTTGGGGTGCTGGGGGGTGGGGGTAAAGACCATGACGGTGGTCGCCTCATTACAAAGTACAGCAAGCTCTACCTAAAGACTGCCAAGGAGGATATTCCTGAGGTAGACTTCCGAAAGTTTGTTGACTACTGCAAGAAGGATGTAGAGCTTGAGCGTAAGCTGTCCAACTTCCTTGGCCCACTACCTGATGCCGAGCTTGCCATCTTCCAGATGGACAAGAAGATTAACACCCGTGGGATGTACCTGGATTTGGATGGTATCGAGGACGCCGCCTATGTGGTGGACACCCGCAAGGATGAGTTGACTGAGCAGTTCACCAAGCGCACTGGCCTCAAACCCAAGCAGACAGCGGCGGTGAAGAAATGGTTTGAGACGCAGGGGCTTGAGCTTGATAATCTCCAGAAGGAATACCTTATAGAGAAGTTAGCCGAGGGGGATAACAGCCTACCTGATGAAGTGTCCGAAGTTTTGTCCCTGAGAATACAGGTGGCGGGGGCCAGTACAGATAAACTAAAAGCCATGGTAAGGCAGAGGAGTGAAGATGGGACAGCAAAGTTTCAGTGCAAGTATCACGGTGCCGTTACAGGTAGATGGACAGGCACAGGTATTCAGCCTCTCAATCTCAGCCGAGGATATGAAGACGTTGATCCCGAGCAGCTTGTCAGAGACATACGCCAAAGAGACCCGCAGCACCTTGATACAATTTATGGAAGCGCAATCGAGTGTGTTGGGAAAGCGTCTCGACATTGGATTAAGGCAAAACCTGGGCACCGCCTCATTGCTGGCGACTTCGTTTCAATCGAAGCTGTCATCCTTGCTTGCCTTGCAGGTGAGGAGTGGAAAGTAAATGCCTTCCGGCATGGTGCCAAGATTTACGAGCTTACCGGCGACAAGATTTATAAACTACCTGAGGGTACAGTCTCAAAGGCAACTCATCCAATGGAGAGGCAGGATGGTAAGACCTGCGAGTTGGCCTTTGGGTATCAGGGTGGTGTCAGCGCATGGCGCAACTTTGATAAGAGTGACCGCCACACTGATGAAGCTATTGAGGGTCACCGGGACACATGGCGTGCCACGCACCCGGCTATTTGCGACAGGAAGAATGGCTTCTGGGCGAGCCTGAACACGGCCGCCTTCACCGCTATCAACGAGGGTGAGAAGGCTGGTTACATCCCTGTCGAGGGGCCAAGTGGTATCGCCTTCGCACGCATCGATGAATGGCTGACCATGCTCCTACCTAATGGTAAGAACATTTGGTACTACGCGCCCGAGCTTAGGCTCAAGATGCCAGCATGGCATACCCCAAAGAAAGAGGGGACTGAATGCTTTGAGGGTAAATGTAACCATGAGCCTATCCTTAACATCAGCTACCTCGCTCAGAAGCTGGGCAGTTGGGGTAGGCAATTCACCTATGGTGGTAAGTTGGCGGAGAACGCCACCCAAGCTACCTCCCGGGAGGTACTCGTGCCGGCCATGCAGCGGCTGGAGGCCGCTGGCTATCCCATCATCCTCAGCGTGTATGATGAAATTGTGTGCGAGGTTCCAGATGGCCACGGGTCTGTGGAGGAGTTCCAGGAATTGCTATCCATCAAGCCCTACTGGTGCGCGGACTGGCCTATTGGTGTGGACTGCTGGGAAGGGCAGAGGTATAAAAAGTAAATGAATCCATTTATCGTAGCTGGCACTGCGCTGTACATCGGTGCCTCTTTATGGGAAGCTTACTACGCTCACTGGTGGAAGGCACTTGTGTTCTTCGCCTATGCCGTGGCTAACATAGGAATCATGATGCTATGAAAGATGAGAAACGTGTCAAGGCGGGGAAGATGTCCCGCAACAAAGGCAAGGTGGGGGAGCGGGAGGTTGTTGCCATGCTTAAAGAATATGAGTTTGAGGCGAGGCGTGGCCAGCAATTCAGAGGGGGTGATGACTCCCCCGATATCATTCACGACATATGCAATGTGCATATCGAAGTCAAGCGCACTGAGCAGTTCAACCTGTACAAAGCTATGGAACAGGCGGGGGAAGATAAGGAATCTAATGAGTGGCCTGTAATTTTTCACCGTAAGAATGGTAGGAAGTGGATGGTAGTGCTGGAGGCGGGGCATTACCTACTGCTAGAGCAGTTGTACCTACGGCAGTTTAAGAGATTGAAAGATGAAGGCTAGCGCCAACCCCTTCTACGCTCCTTGGGCAAATGCTAGGAGTCGCGCCAAACGAAGGGGGAATCCTTTCCGTATCACGGTTCATATGATC
>TARA_R110002051_G_scaffold33923_4_pt1 | contig 13734 bp, 12 predicted proteins | sample TARA_R110002051 | Tara Oceans TARA_R110002051 (sample SAMEA4397023) | marine metagenome | biome: Polar Biome; feature: [MES] marine water layer (ENVO:01000295) within the mesopelagic zone...; material: water (ENVO:00002006), including particulate matter (ENVO:01000060) such as......
GGGTGCCCAGATTGTGAATATCTTCGACCACTCGGCAGGGTCGCGGACATGGCGAGGCAGCGCGGCGGGGGCCGAGGATTTGATGATTATGTCACAGCGCATTATCGGCAGCGCCCAAGCGCAAACCTTCTTTCAACGCGAAGCAAAAGCACAAGGCAAAGCCGGGTATTTGCCAGAAGTAACCCCAGATTTCATCGAAGGACTGGAGCGCGAACTAGCAGGATCAGTCGGGGCTGCAACGGCCCATGCAATGATCGGTCAATTGACCGAAGGCAGCGGTATTTCTGTTGAAGACCTGATTGCGGTTGCTGACGAAGCAGCGCAGATTCTCGAGTATTCTAACCAGCTGGAGGCAAAGTCCGCCGAACAGGACCGGACAGCGCGAGCCCTGCGCCATGCCAACGAGAAGCTAACTGCATTATCCGTGCAAAAGGACGCTTTCCTAAGCCAGATTAGCCACGAATTGCGCACCCCAATGACGTCAATCCGGTCGTTTTCCGAGATACTGCGCGACGGGAATACGCCACAAGTCGAACACCAACGCTACGCAGGGATTATCCATGACGAGACGCTGCGCCTTACACGGTTGCTTGATGATTTGCTGGACCTTTCGGTTCTGGCAAATGGGCAGGTCACGTTGCAAGATCAACAAGGAAACCTACACGATATTCTCGATCGCGCGGCGAGCGTGGCGGGTGGCGAGGGGGCGGGATTGCGCATCTTGCGGGACCGCACAGACGAAAGACTGTATCTACGTACGGACATGGATAGGCTGGCGCAGGTTTTCATCAATCTGATCAGTAATGCCCGCAAATATTGCGATGCAAAAGAGCCTAAGTTACGAATCAAAGTGGGTCGCATTAACGGCAAATATGTTATTGATTTCATTGATAACGGAACCGGAATATCTGCCGGCAGCCAGCAAGTTATATTCGAAAAATTCTCGCGCATTGCCGACCAGTCAAAGGCCGGAGGCGCAGGGCTAGGGCTTGCAATTTGCCGCGAAATTATGGAGCGCCTCGGCGGGCACATCAGCTATTTGCCCGGGCAGGGCGGCGCCGCATTTAGGGTTGTGTTGCCAACTGCTGCGATCTTAGCAAATCAGTAACAGTTACGTGGTTAAGATTGTCCAAAGTATTGGTTAATTTGCACAGAAGACAATCTTGGAAATTCAAACATCTATTCTTGCACGTATGGCGGTCAGGAAAACGGCGGCTGTCGCTGACGTGCCACTGACATCATCTCGCGCGCTACGCGTGGCGATGACGCGCGCCGCAGATAAGGCGCTGGGATTGTCACTGTCGGTTACGAGTGTTGGCGAAGAGTTTATGAAGCTGGACGGAGTTGTGGACGGGTTGCCCGCAGATTACTTGTATGCGGGTCTTAAACGCCACGGTGAAGTTGTCGGGCTAATTGGACTTGATGCGCAAATGCGTGCTGCCGCCATCGAAATGCAGACCATCGGCAGCCTGATTAAAGCCCCGCAAATAGATCGCGCACCAACAAGCACAGATATGATGCTAGCCGCACCATTGTGTGAAATGTTGCTCAAACTTTTGCCCGAAACGACCGCAGGCTCGGACTTGGACGGGTGGGCCGCTGATGTTCTTCTTGGGGAGGTTTTTGAAAGTCTAAGGTCTGTCGGCCTCGCATTGGAAGACGACAATTTCCGAGTGATGCGACTGGCTTTGGATTTAACAGTCGGCGAGAGACAAGGCGAGATCGTGCTCGTTCTGCCTAATCACAGCCCACAGCTCGTGGTGATTGAAAACGATCCGGCTGATAGCGGCTGGGAGGTCAAAATGGTCCGCGCAGTGGAATCCGCACCCGCAGCACTAAATGCGGTGCTGTGCCGGATGAAAATGCCCATTGGAACGATTGACGGTTTACAAGTTGGTGACGTCTTACCGCTTTACGGCGCGACGGTGTCATCTGTTCGTCTTTATGCACAACAAGGTTTTAAAGTGGGCGCAGCCAGACTAGGGCAGTCAGGAGGGATGCGCGCTATCAGAATTGAAACACCTGTCGCTCTTTCGCTCCGCGACAACCCTGCGCCTGCTGCGGAAAATGCAGCGGTTCCAGTCGTTTAGTTTTTCGCAGAAAGCATATCAATCTGACCGCGTAGCCCACCAAGATCATATCCCGCAGCAGCGGTCGCTCTTATAATGTCGTCAGTAGACATTTTACCCGCTTGCGACAGGGACCAAACAATCGATGACCGCGTACCGGACGCACAATACGCCAAAACAGGCCCGTCGGTGGCGGCTAAGGCTGCGGCCTGTGTTTCAACCATCTGCGAATTCAACCCTTGGTGCGTGACAGGGTTGCGAACAAACGTAAGGCCCGCTGCTTCTGCGGCAGCCGCAATTGCGTCGGCCTGATGGCTCGGCGGTACTTCCGCATCGGGGCGGTTGCAGATAATCGACTTAAAACCTGCCTGCGCGATCGCGGGTAAATCTCCCGCTTCGATTTGCGGGCTGACGGCGTAGTCGGGTGTGATGTGTCGAATATCCATAACTTACCTTTAATATGCGCTTTAGATTTGGTCTAGTTTTTCGCGGATTGGTGGTGCGATGACCATCCCAGCAAGCATCGCCACCAAGAAGATAACCCCACCTATGCCACCAAACGAGATAGATGCAATTGCGGGACCAGGACAAAGACCCACAAGGCCCCATCCAGCACCAAACATAACCGATCCAACAACCAGTTTGCGGCCAATGCTAGGATCCGGCTGCGCTGGGAACTGACCACCGAGCGCAGGAATTCTCCCCTGAGTGAAACGCCATGCGATCGCCATCGGGATAATTGCACCACCCATCACGAAGGCCAATGTTGGGTCCCAATCGCCAAAAAGGTCAAGCCAACCTTGCACTTTTAGGGTATCGGTCATGCCCGAAATCAACAGGCCCGCCCCGAACATGGACCCCACAATAAATGCAGCAAAATTTCGCATTAAATAATCCCCAGCACATGTTTGAAAATGATCATCGTAACACCGCCTGCGCCGATGTAAAAAATTGTTGCTGCAATCCCGCGTAGCGATAGCCGCGAAATCCCGCAAACCCCGTGCCCTGACGTGCACCCATTCGCAAGACGGGTACCAACACCGACCAAAAGCCCAGCAATAACGATCAATGGAATGTTTGTTGTGATATTTGTGGGCTTGATGCCATAAATCACTGTTAAAATCGCAGGGAAAATAATCAGGCCCGCCAGCCATGCTGCCCGCTCTTGCCATGTGTCGATGCCTGACCTGTCGACCAATCCACCCGTCAAGCCACTTGCGCCCATAACCTTACCATTGATCAGTAAGAAGATGGCAGCTGCGGTTCCGATCAGCCCTCCGCCGATTAGGCCCATTAACCAGTCTTGGTTCATTTTATTCCCTCGATGCTCTGTTGCGCGTGCTGGCTATTTAGAGTGCAGATCTAAACATTACAATATTGGAATGTATTTTTTCCAGACTTCATGCGAATTATGTAAATGCATTTGAGCACCACATCTGAAACTAATGATACCGCCACACAAGACGCCACCCTGTGAAGCATTGTCAATTCTGGTCGTTTGCGCATTATTTTCGCCTGCCACGATTTTACCGCGATGGTGTTGTCGTCTGTGAAGAAGAACAGCTCATCGTCCTACAGCATTCATGCAGGTGTGTTGCACCGCCCCACTAGGCGAGAACGATACCGACGATCACAAGCATTAATCCGATAACCGAGACGAATAGTGCACCCAAATTGATCGGAAGCAGCTTTTCCAGCCGCGCGCGTAACGCCGCGTCTTCCAGCTTCGCCCGCTTGGCCTTTGCAACGGCAACGATGCTATAAACAATGCCGATCAGGCCAAAAATCGAGAGTGCTGCGCCGGCCAAGATAATCATCGCGTTCCCTTTGCTTAATATCGCCATCCGCGTAGCGTGGTTCGGGCTGCTTCGCAAGGGTTGCGGGCGCCGTGCCCGCGGGCTAGGGAAGACGCAAACCAGCCACAGGAGCCCCCCCCCATGGATAATGCAGTCACTGATACCCCAACCAATGTCGCCGGCGAAGAGCTGCGCCAATTTATCGAGCGCTTCGAGCGGTTAGAAGCCGAAAAGAAAGATATCGCAGATGGCCAAAAAGAGATCATGGCAGAGGCCAAAGGTCGCGGGTACGATACCAAAGTGCTGCGCAAGGTGATTGCTATTCGCAAGCGCGATGCAAATGATCTGGCCGAAGAAGAGGCCGTCATGGAAATCTATATGGCTGCTTTGGGCATGTAAAAAAACGACGCGCGGAGCTGTGCCGCGCCGACTGTCGCCCTAGGGCGCGATAAAGCTCACGCCGGGGAGCTGCTCGATAAATTCGATGTCATTATCATAAATTTGTGATAGTTCATCGACCATTTCGTCGGTCATGCCTGGCAGGTCGACCGTCTCTTCGATTTTTTCTTCGACCGCATATTTATCCAAGAATGCGACAATAATTCGCCGCTTTTGCGCCTCTGATTTTGGCGGATGTGACCGAAGATAGTTCAGAAATCTATTCATACCCTCGTCGGACATGATCGACGCCAGTAAATCAAAGCCACCGGTGATTTTTTGGTCTTGCTCTACGCCCGAAATCGCTCGCAAAATTTCGGCCCAGATAAGGGGCGTGTCTTCATTGCACCAGACGGTCAGTTTGGTTTGCGGGAACATATGTTGGATACGGCGCACCAGATCGGACCACCGGACTTGTGTTGGGTGTAGGCCGTTAAAATACGCCTCTGGGGTCTCAGCTTTCGACTCGGCGAACACCACCGGCAGAAAAGTCGCCGGATTTCGCAACGCTAAAAAAATCTCGATGTCGTCTTGCTCAAACAGCTGATGCAGCGCTGAAAGCTTCGCCTCGGCTTGCTCGTAAAATATACCACGGTCAAAAATGCGGTTCGCAATGCAGATGAAATTGGCGTTGCTTAACACAACACGCGCCGCATCATCGTCGTCAATAATCGCGTCCAGCAAGATACCACGCGTGTTTGCAGCAGGTGGAGCACCGTTCAAGTTCTGAATTGTCTCCCGCAGCAAGCGGCGATACTTACCCGGACCCGGAACTTTTATGCCCTGCTCCCCGAAATTGCCCGCATTTTTCAGCAAGGATTTGAGAATACGATCATCGTCGGTGCAATTTGCGCCAATATGGAATGCGATTTGCATGTGCTTTGCCGTCATTTCGTTTTGTTTCTCTTATCATAGCCGGATTTCTGGACAGTTAAACTGCTTTCCGATAATTGCGGTTTTGAAATGCCCGATAGTTCTAGTCAGATTACCCAACGCGCCCGACGGATTCGCCTGATAGACCCATGGTCGATTGGCGCGGGTTTGATTGCGGTCTTTGTTCTCCTGCCAATTCTGGCAGTAATTTGGTTCGCGTTTAATCCTACCGATAATATCTGGCCCCACCTTATGGCGACAACTTTGCCGCGGTATCTCACAAATACGGCAATTTTGATGGGCAGTGTGGGGCTTTTGGCCGCACTGGTTGGAACAGGTGCTGCTTGGGTGGTCGTGATGTATCAATTTCCGGGGCGCCGATTTTTGCAGTGGGCTTTGTTGATGCCTTTGGCGGTGCCGGCCTATGTCGGGGCTTATGCTTTGGTCGACTTTTTCGAATACGCAGGGCCTGTGCAAACCGCGCTGCGGGCGACATTCGGATGGACCAACGCACAAGATTATGCGTTTCCAGCGATCCGCACGCGTGGTGCGGCGACCGTGGTGCTTTCGGCGGCGCTTTATCCCTACGTTTATATTCTGGCGCGCGCGGCATTTCGCGAACAATCCGGGGCTAGCTACGAGGTTGCGCGCGCTTTGGGTGCTGGGCCCTTTGCGCGCTTTTGGCGGGTTGGTTTTCCACTTGCCCGCCCAGCTATCGCAGCTGGTGTTGCTGTGGTGATGATGGAGACCGTCAACGACTTTGGAACCGTGGATTACTTTGCAGTGCAGACACTGACGACGGGAATTTTTTCTGTTTGGCTGCAAGGGGGTAACCTCGGTGGCGCTGCGCAGTTGGCCACCAGTGTTTTGATAATTATTGTTTTCTTAGTCACCCTTGAAAAACTGTCACGCCGCAAAAGCCGGTTTTTCATGGCGGCACGAAATGCACGCCCTGTGACGCCCGCACCACTGAAGGGGGCGATGGCATGGCTGGCCACATTTGTTTGCACCCTGCCGATCTTGATCGGGTTTGTTTTGCCGATTGCTGTGCTTTTGTCCCATGCCATGGACGCTGGCGAATGGGCCTCGCCAGGTCTGCATCTGGCTGTGGCACGCACCGTATTTGTCGCAGGGATTGCCGCAGTATTAACCGTAATAGGCGGGGTCTTTATGGTCTACGGCGTTCGTCTTAGCGGCAAACGCCTGCCGTCAATATTGATGCCCGTCACCGCGATCGGATATGCGGCTCCGGGGGCCGTGTTAGCCTTGGGAATTCTCGTGCCGTTGGCCGCATTCGACAACTGGTTCGCCGATTTGGTCCTGGCCATCACAGGCTACGATCCGGGGTTGTTATTTACGGGAACAGCAGCGGCGTTGGTTTTAGCTTATGTCGTGCGATTTTTCGCGATTGCGCAGGGTACGGCGGATGCCGCATTGGGGCGTGTGGCACCAAATTTGCCGATGGCGGCACGATCCTTGGGGCGCACCGCGGGCGGCACTTTGCGCGCAATCCATCTCCCGCTGGTACGCGCATCGATCGGGTCTGCATTGCTATTGGTTTTTGTCGACGCGGTCAAAGAACTCCCTGCGACCCTGCTACTGCGGCCCTTTAACTTTGATACGCTTGCGACCCGTGTCCATGCGAAAGCGTCTTTGGAAAACATCGCAGAGGCTGCACCTGCCGCCTTGATGATCTCGTTGATCGGCTTGGGTGCCGTCGCACTTTTGGCGCGTGCCAACCGCTAGTGGGGCCGCATTCTGCGCGCGAATTTCGCGCAACGTCTCGCATCCTATGTGACCGACGTCGACACGAAACAGAAACACACCGCCGACCCTTATTGTGCCGCTTGCGCAGTTGCGTCATGGTGTGAAAATGCGTCATTCAATCCTCCTGCTTGTCTTATTTCCGCAGCCTGCACTGGCCGAGGTCCCAGCGCCTGTGACGGACGCAGATTATCCCCCAATTGTGCGGCAAGAGGCGGTTTTGGGTCGTGATTTATTTTACGACTCTCTCTTGTCAGGCAATCGCAACGTGGCCTGTGCCACCTGTCATAACACCGCGTTTGGGACTAGCGATGGGCTGTCGCTGGGTATTGGAGATGGGGGCATGGGATTGGGCCCCGAGCGCGTGATTGACCCTGAAAACCCGCCCGAGGCCCGCGTTCCACGCAACTCTCCCGCGCTTTTTAACCTTGGCGCCACCGAATTTACACGTCTGTTTCATGATGGCCGGATCGAGGTTGATACTGATAGGCTCAATGGAATACGCACTCCGCTTGCAGAAGATATGATGGCCGGATTTGCCTCGCTTTTGTCCGCACAGACGATGTTTCCGGTGCTTAGCCCTGACGAAATGGCAGGGCATTATGCGGAAAACGATGTGTCAAAGGCCGTGCGCCAAGGGCTGCTGACGGGGCCGGGTGGTGCATGGGATATTATCGCTAAACGTGTCGCTGCGGTGCCCGAATATGCTGACGATTTTGCGGCGACCTATCCGGACCGCCCCGAAATCGCATTCACCGATATATCCAATGCGATCGCTGCCTTCATGGCATGGGAATGGCGGTCTGATACCTCGCTATTCGATGCGGTTTTGCGCGGGCAGGCCACGCTGGATGGATCCGCCGCCGCAGGAATGGACCTTTTTTATGGCGCGGCGGGCTGCGCCAGTTGCCATAGCGGGCCGTTTTTAACAGATCAGAATTTTTACGCGATGGGCGCGCCGCAAATCGGGCCGGGCAAGGCCGCGGCGTTCGAGACACATGCCCGCGACGAGGGGCGGTTCAGGGTGACGGGGCGGGCCGAAGACCTATATGCTTTCCGTACGCCATCATTGCGCAATGTGCTGGAAACCGGCCCCTATGGGCACGCGGGGGCGCAAAAAGATCTCGCCACGTTTTTGGCGGATCATGCGGACCCTGTGGCGGGGTTGGCGCGCTATGACATTGGTCAGGCGATTTTGCCTGCAATGGATGGTGACGATCTGGCAGAGGATTTTGGCCCTATCGCAAATGCGGTCACAACGCCCGGCGTCAAGCTTGATCAAGATCAGATCGCGGCCCTAATCGCGTTCTTGGGAACCTTGAGCGATCCAGTTGCGCTGAACGGGCGGCTCGGGGTGCCCAAGACGGTGCCTAGTGGATTGCCTGTGCCGTCTTCAGAATAAAAATATGTATTCCGTAACAGTCGCTTACATATCCGAACGCAGCGTATAACGCGCATTCGCAGCTAGGGCGTTTATTTGTGTGACGGTGCCATCGGACCATGTGATCGCAACATCCGCTGTCGTGGCGTCGCCGAGCCCAAAATGCAGCGGCCCCGACTGACCGCCCGCATGTCCGCCACCAACCGTCACTTGTCGGATTTGACCGTTCACGGTCAGCACCGCGCCGACCGCACGCGTGTTGGGCGCGGGACTGCGCAGGTCGATGGCAATCCAGTTGCCTGTATCAGGCGTTACATTGCGGTAGAGCTCGATGGGCGCACGCCTGTTGACCACCACCAGATCGACCCTGCCGTCACCGTCAAAATCAGCCAACGCCGCCCCGCGCGAACGCTCTGTTGTAGCAACCCCAGCAGCGCTGGCGGCTTCCGTGAACGTGCCATCCGCGTTTTGCATCAATAGATTGTTGGGGTCGGCCATCGCGAGCCCGGGCATCTGGTCCACGTTCCCCTTTGCGATGAAAAGATCGGGTCGACTATCGTTGTCCACATCTGCAAATTCTGCATGCCACCCTGTTGAAGGCCGGCCATCATCGCCGGTATGCGGGCGTTGCGCATAGGTGCCGATGGAATAGGGGGCCGCTTTATACGTGCCATCGCTTTGGGCGATTTGCATCAACTGATCGCCCATGGAGGTCAGCACAATTTCGTCGCGCCCGTCGCCCGTGATGTCCCGTGATGCGATCCCCATTCCCCAAACCGAAAGCCGCGGCCAACCATCGGCCTCGGTTAGGAAACGCTGTTGCTGCGTGTCCCACATCTGTTCTGACCCACCGCGAGGATAGTAGTGGCGATCATTTGAAATGCGCAACCGGTGCTGCCCCGATGCGTCAATCGAGGCGAGCATAGACAGGGCACAATACCCCGGAACCAAGGCCGTTTCTCCGTAACCTTTTGGCTGCGGAGAAAGAATGCTGTTGTCATCGCAGGCACCAAAGGGGCCATCTGGATTATCCCGATCAACATAGTTGCCGATAGCCATCGTTGGCCTGTCGCCTTCCCACCATGCTGAAAAACTGGTGGTCCACGCATCACCCGCCGGAATACCCCAATCGGCGGTCACATCGGTAAAGCTGCAATCGCCACGTCCTTGCAAAACGATGTTTGGTCCAACACGCATGACAAACAGATCAAGAATGTCGTCTCCGTCGATATCAAGAGGATAGCTGCCCGTGACCCCCGTCAGCGACGGCAAGTCCATGACGTTAAAATCAAAGTTGCCTGCGTTTTGCCAAAGGGCTGCGGGACTTTCGCCGCCTGCGGCAAAAATGTCAGGCAAGTCATCGCCGTCACAGTCAAAGACGCTGACACCGCCACCCACAAAATGTTCCCAACCGCCGGTATAGCGGTGGTCTCCAAGCGCGACGCTGCGGTTCTCAAATACCGGAGCCGCATACACAGGTGTTGCGATCAAGCACAGCAAACCAGCACGGATCATGGGCGGGCATCGTTCAATGCAGCGTCGGTGACGGCGGCAAGAGCAAGGGCTGTTGCCCCACGTGCCCAGACCAGATCACCCCAGCCGTGGATTTCCACAGGGCAGGGTGGCCGCCCATCCGACAAGGTAAGCCGTTGCATTTCGGTCATGACGGATTCGGCATAAAGATAGTCATAGCGCATCCGCCCACCTGACAGAATAATCAGTTCAGGATCAAATAGTTGCACCACGTTTGACAGAGCGACTGACAGATAGCGCCCCGCACGTTGAAAGATCGTGCTGGCGGATTTATTGCCCGCTTTGGCCTGCGCATAGAGCATTTCGAGCATAACATTAGGACTTTGCAAGCTGCGCGGCCCGCGATCGAGGGCGGTGCCTGCTTCACGTGCCAAAGCGTAATCCGCCAAATAGGCCTCGAGGCAACCGCGTTGCCCGCACCTGCATAGTGCGCCGTCGAGTTGTACTTTGGTATGTCCCAATTCGAGCCCCATCCCCCGCGACCCCCGAAAGAGCCGGTTGTCGAGCACCAAGCCCATCCCCACGCCGTGTTCGATTGTGACCACGGCGAAGTTGGACAACTCGCGCCCTGCTCCGAACCACAGCTCTGCCAGCGTCAGCATGTTTGCGTCGTTATCAACATACAGCGGGCAACTATGGCGCTGCGAGAATGCAGATTTCAGATCGGTGTCGGAGGCAGTCAGCAGCGGAGACCAAGCGACCGTGCCTGTCATGTGATCGACTATCCCTGATAGCCCGACCCCAACGGCGTTGATTTCGGTCATGGATTTGCCAGACACTGACAGAAGCTGTGTGATCAGCGCGTCCATTTCGTCAAGGATCACGTTCACATCTTTGCGTGGTTGGGTTGTGGCAAGTGAGGCGTCGGCCAAGACATTGCCCGACAGGTCCGTCAGCACGGCGGTATGCGTTTCATCCGAAAGCTTGATGCCAATGACGTGTTTGCAATCAGGAACGACTTCCAGTGCAACGGGCGGGCGTCCGCGCCCCTGTTCACGCGCCAACCCGTCCACTTCGCGCAGCATTCCGCGGCTGATTAACTCGGCAGTAAGTGTCGTCGTGGAGCCCGCACTGATTCCCAATGCGCGTGTGATGTCGGCGCGTGCGGCACGCCCGGCGGCGCGCACGTGTTCAAAGACTTGCTGGCGTAAAGTTGTGGTATCGCGACCCAAAACAGGCAAAACGGGGCCACACCCGACAGGCGCGAGCGCGATTTGAGGCTGTTTTTCTTGATCATCATACATATTTCAAGCCTTGAAGTAAAAATTTTAAATAGGCGAGGTTCCGTTAGGTTAGGTTTTAGATTGCCTAACTATTGACCATCAAGATAGAGCAAAAAGCGATAAATGTGCAATTCGCGCTAATTTTTATTTTGACAACTGAATTAAATAACGCAATCTTGTGTCCATCGGGTCCTATGGCCCATGTTCTTGCATCTGTAAGAGCTGCATATCTGGGAGGATTACATGCATAAATCTATTATTGCTGCCGCGATTGCGGTTGTTGGTTTTAACTCTGCCGCGATCGCGGAAGGTTTAACAGTTGGCGTTAGCTGGTCGAATTTCCAAGAGGAACGCTGGAAGACCGATGAGGCCGCGATGAAGTCGGCGATTGAAGCCAATGGCGACACGTATATCTCTGCTGACGCGCAAAACTCTGCCGCCAAGCAGTTGACTGATGTTGAGGCCTTGATCGCACAGGGCGCAGATGCGTTGATCATTTTGTCGGTTGATAAAGACGCCGTTGGCCCCGCGATTGATGCAGCCGCAGGCGAGGGTATCCCTGTTGTGGGTTACGACCGTCTGATCGAGGATGACCGCGCGTTTTATCTGACGTTTGATAACAAAGGTGTCGGATCAATCATCGCGCAATCCGTGATGGCTGTTCAGCCAACAGGCAACTACGCGATCATCAAGGGCGACAAGGGCGATCCCAACGCTTTGTTCTTGCTTGAGGGCATGATGGACGTGATCGGCGATGCGGTTGCTGCTGGTGACATCACGATTGTCGGTGAAAGCTTTACTGACGGTTGGAAGCCGGACAATGCTCAAAAGAACATGGAGCAGATATTGACCGCGAACAACAACATGGTTGATGCCGTATTGGCAGAAAACGATGGCATGGCAGGTGGTGCAATTGCTGCCCTTGCCGCACAGGGTCTTGATGTGCCAGTGGGCGGTCAGGACGGTGACCATGCCGCGTTGAACCGTGTTGCACGTGGCACACAGACAGTGTCTGTTTGGAAAGACGCGCGTCAGCTTGGTGCTGCTGCGGGTAACATCGCAGCTGCCTTGGCTGGTGGCTCGGCACTTGATGCAATCGACGGCGCTGTCAAGTGGTCCGGTGGTGCAAACGGTGTTGAAATGAACGCGATCTTCCTGTCTCCAACACCGATCACAAAAGACAATATCAACGTTGTGATCGACGCGGGCCACATCGAAAAAGACAAAGTCTGTGAAGGCGCGATGGACGGCGTTCCTGGCTGCTAAGTCTAAATGCTTCTTTGGCCGGCGCATTAAACGCGCCGGCCAATCTTTTGAATTTACAACATATACCGATATGGGCTGGGCTTCTTGGCAACATCGCCAATGTGAGGCACCGCTATCGGTTTATCGCCCGCTGACCCGAGGGATACCCAATGACCGATACAAACACTGACCAAAGCCCTGCGACGCAGACGCCTAGCGCCAATCCGGTGACCCGGTTTCTGCGTGCCACTGAAATTGACACGCGCCTGTTAGGCATGATTGCTGCACTCTTGCTGATCTGGATCGGGTTTCACCTCACGGGGTATTATAAAAACGGGTTTGCCGCATTTTTGACGCCGCGCAACTTGTGGAACCTGTCGGTGCAGACATCGTCGATTGGTATTATGGCCACCGGCATGGTGCTGGTGATTATTACCCGGCATATCGATTTATCGGTGGGGTCGGTGTTGGGCTTCAGCGCCATCGTGATGGGCGTACTGCAGGTGAATATCCTGCCGCAGTACCTAGGTCTGGGTCACCCGCTGATTTGGATTATCGCCGTGATTGCCGGCATTCTTGTCGGTGCGATGGTGGGGGCCTTCCATGGTTGGTTGATCGCCTATTTGACCATCCCTGCGTTTATCGTGACTTTGGGGGGGTTGCTGGTTTGGCGAGGTGTGGCGTTTTTGGTTGCACGCGGCGAAACAATTTCCCCGGTCGATCCAACGTTTTCGCTGTTGGGTGGCGGACCTTACGGGGCCATTGGGGCGACGGGCAGCTGGATTGTCGGGCTGGTGGCATGTGCGGCGATTGTTTGGATTTTAATCTCTTCGCGAAAGCGCCGCGCCGCACATGGTTTCGTACAGCGGCCAGTTTGGGCCGAGGGCGTATTGGGCGCACTTGGTTGTGGCGCTGTGATTGGGTCGGTTTTGTTGGTGAACGCCTATACTTGGCCCAAGGGCATTGTGAACCAATATGCGGCGGCCAATAATATCACGGTCCCACCAGAGGGCTTATTGATCTCCTACGGTTTTGCGATCCCTGTCCTGATCATGATCGGCGTCGGTATCGCGATGACGATCCTGATGACGCGCACGAGGTTCGGGCGCTATGTATTCGCCATTGGTGGCAACCCGGAGGCCGCGGCCTTGGCGGGGATCAATACCCGCTGGATGACGGTCAAGATTTTTGCGCTGATGGGGATGTTGGCGGGTTTGTCGGCCGTTGTTGCCTCGGCGCGGCTAGGGTCGGCGACCAACGCCCTGGGCACATTGGACGAATTATATGTGATCGCGGCCGCCGTGATTGGTGGCACGTCGCTTGCGGGTGGTGTCGGCACGATTTACGGCGCAATTTTAGGCGCGTTGGTGATGCAGTCGTTGCAGACCGGCATGGTTCTGATCGGGTTTGAC
>TARA_R110002051_G_scaffold53166_3_pt1 | contig 13718 bp, 12 predicted proteins | sample TARA_R110002051 | Tara Oceans TARA_R110002051 (sample SAMEA4397023) | marine metagenome | biome: Polar Biome; feature: [MES] marine water layer (ENVO:01000295) within the mesopelagic zone...; material: water (ENVO:00002006), including particulate matter (ENVO:01000060) such as......
GACCTTGCGGGTATGCTCGTTGATGAACGCGCCGCCGCCCGTCGAGATGACCCGCGGCCCGCCCTCCAGCAGGCGGGCGATCACCCGGGTTTCCAGCGAGCGGAACTCGGTCTCGCCATAGGCTGCAAACAGCTCGGCAATCGTCATCCGCGAAACCCGCTCGATTTCGGCGTCGGTATCGATGAACGGAATGGAGAGCGCCTGCGCGACCATGCGGCCGATCACAGACTTCCCCGCCCCCATCAACCCGACGAAGATGAGGTTGCGCTTGCCGAGCGCCGCACGCGCCTGACTGGCGAGGGAGGGTACCGCAACGGGCATAAGAAGGTCATTCATCGTCCGAGATCCATTTATAGAAGGGTATCGACAAATGGACCCGCAGCGTCAAGCCATGCGGTGCGCAAAGTCCCGGCTCAACGCCAGCTTGCGCATGCAGCAGCCATTTCGCATATAGTTGAACCGTCTCCATCAGGATTCGCGAAGGAAATCCCGACCGATGCCCACCCTCTTCCGCTTCCTGTCCGTCATCGCGGTCATCGCCGCGATCATCTACGGGAGCATGCTGGCTCTGGTCTTCCTCGTCGAGCCGCGAGAACGCGATGTCACGGTTCGTGTTCCCTCGGAACGACTGAACCCTGCGCCACAGGAGTGAGGTCCACGTGGCCGACCTGACCCGAGCCCATATCGAAGCCTTCCTGGAGATGATGAGCGCCGAACGGGGCGCGGCCGGCAACACGCTCGTCTCCTACGAACACGACCTCGAAGACCTCTTCGGCTTCATGGCGGCCAGGCGGGTGCAGACGATCGAGGCCAGCAGCAGCGACCTGCGCGCCTATCTCACCGGTCTGGGCAAGAGCGGATTTGCCCCGAGCTCTCAGGCACGGCGACTGTCGGCGATGCGGCAGTTCTACAAGTTCCTCTACGCCGAGGGCCTGCGTGGGGATGACCCGACGGCAGTTCTCGACAGCCCGGCAAAGGGCAGGACGCTGCCGAAGATCATGAGCGAGGAGGAGGTGACCCGGCTCCTCACGCGTGCCGCAGAGGAAGCGGACGATACCTCCCCCGGACAATTCTCCCGGCTGCGGATGCTGACGCTTCTGGAACTGCTCTACGCCACCGGCATGCGCGTCAGCGAACTGGTCTCGCTCCCGGCGCGGGTTCTCGATCAGGAAGGCCGCTTCCTGATCGTCAAGGGAAAGGGCAACAAGGAGAGGCTCGTTCCCCTGTCCCGCTCCGCAATCGAAACGGTGCGGCGCTACGGCGAGGCGAGGCGTGCGGAAATCCCAGACGCCGACGACAATCCCTGGCTCTTTCCCTCCTCCGGCAAGGAGGGCTATCTGCCGCGGCAGGTCTTCGGCCGCGACCTCAAGGCGCTTGCCGCCCGCGCCGGCCTCAAAAGCTCCGCAATCTCTCCGCACGTGATGCGGCACGCCTTCGCAAGTCACCTGCTGCAGAATGGTGCCGACCTTCGCGTGGTGCAGGAACTGCTTGGCCATTCGGACATTTCCACCACACAGATCTATACCCACGTGCTTGAAGAGAGGTTGCGCCAATTGGTACAAACGCATCACCCTCTTGCAAAACTGGCAAAAAACCGGGAATAGAGGGCCCGCCGACCTGGCTAGAATGATCGGAACACGGATCTCATGCAGACATATCTCGACTTCGAAAAGCCCATCTCAGACCTCGAGGCCAAAATCCACGAGCTCAAGAAGATTGCCGCCGAAGACGAAAGCATCGACACGTCGGATGAGATCGCGCGCCTGGAAGTCCGCGTCCGCGAGGCGATGGAAGACATCTACGGCAAGCTGAACGCCTGGCAGAGAACGCAGGTCGCGCGCCATCCGCAGCGCCCGCACTTCATGAACTATGCCGCCCAGCTGTTCACCGATTTCACGCCTCTGGCGGGCGACCGGAATTTTGGCGAGGACGCGGCGATCCAGGCCGGGCTTGCCCGCTTCCGGGGACAGCCCGTTGCCGTCATGGGCCAGGAGAAGGGCCACGACACCAAGAGCCGCCTGAAGCACAATTTCGGCAGCCCGCGCCCGGAAGGCTACCGCAAGGCCGTCCGCGTCATGGAAATGGCCGACCGTTTCGGCCTGCCGGTGATCTCGCTCATCGACACGGCCGGCGCCTACCCGGGCGTTGGAGCGGAAGAGCGCGGTCAGGCGGAAGCCATCGCCCGCTCGACGGAAATGTGTCTCTCCCTGCGGGTGCCGATGGTCTCCGTGGTCATCGGCGAAGGCGGCTCCGGCGGAGCGATCGCGATTGCCACCGGCAACCGCGTCTACATGCTCGAGCACGCCATCTACTCGGTCATTTCGCCTGAAGGGGCCGCCTCCATCCTCTGGCGCGATTCCACGCGCGCAAAGGAAGCCGCGACCAATATGCGCATCACGGCACCCGACCTGAAGGAGCTCGGCGTGATCGACGACATCATTCCCGAACCGACCGGCGGCGCGCACCGCGATCCCGAAACGGTCATCGAGAACACCGGCGATGTGATCTTTTCGGCGCTCGAGGAGTTGGGCCAGATGTCGGGCGACGAGGTGCGCAATGCCCGTCGGCAGAAGTTCCTGCAGATCGGCCGTAACCTCTAATCCGGGTCACTGCCTTCAAATCGCCCCATTAAAGCTGATGTTTTGCACAAATCCCGAAGCGAATGCGGGGTTTTGCTGGACAGGCGGACGCCAGCGTTTAAGAAGATGTAAAGATTACCGCTTCATTATTATGGCTCTTGTGCCCGTTACTCGCCCTCAGCAATCCAAGTGGTGTTCATGTCGATACGCCTGAGAAACATTGCCCTCGCCCTTTTCTTCGCGACTGCACTGGCAGGCTGCAACGACACTCTCGATTCCGTCGACCTGTCCCACGTCAAGAACAAGGTTGAGCAGCCTCTTCCATCGCGCATCGTGACCGAGATGCAGAAGAAGAACATGCCCCGCAATTCTCCGATCATGATGCGCATCTTCAAGGAGGAAGGCGCTCTCGAGATCTGGAAGGCGAAGGCAGACGGACGTTTCGACGTGATCGCCAGCTATTCGATCTGCGCCTGGTCCGGCAAGCTTGGCCCGAAGGTGAAGGAGGGCGACCGTCAGGCGCCCGAAGGTTTCTACAACCTGACGCCAGCGCACCTGAACCCGAATTCCAACTATTATCTGGCGATCAATACAGGCTTCCCGAACCGCTTCGACCAGGCCCAGGGCCGCACCGGCTCCAACCTGATGATCCACGGCGCCTGCTCGTCGTCCGGCTGCTATTCGATGACGGACGCACAGGTGCTGGAGATCTATGCCTTCGCGCGGGACGCCTTCAAGGGCGGCCAGACGGCGGTCCAGCTGCAGGCCTTCCCCTTCCGGATGACCGCCGAGAACATGGCCCGTCACCGCGACAGCGAACACCTTGATTTCTGGAAGATGCTGAAGGTCGGATACGACAACTTCGAGGTGACCAAGCGTCCGCCAGAGGTCAATATCTGCGAGAAGAAATACGTCTTCAATCAGCAGGTCGAAGGTACGATCAGCAGTGCCGCAGCAGCATGCCCGCCGATGTCGACCCCGCCGGCGCTCAACGTCGCCTTGGCCTCTTATCAGAAGACCTACGAGGTCGCCTACGACAAGGCGATGAAGAAGCTCGATGGCATGGTCTGGTACGAGCCGACGGAAGCGGAGCGCAAGGCAGTGGTTGCTGCAAAGCGCAAGGGCCGGGATCTCGCCTACGCGCCGACCGGCACCTCGCTGGAAGCCGGAAAGCTTCTGAAGCGCCAGGAATTCGAAGCGTTGATGGCAAAACGCTCCGGCCCGCAGAGCACGCCCGCGACGCCGATGCTTGCCTCAACGTCGACGTCGACCTCAACCTCGAGCCGTCCGGCAACCGCTGCCGAGCGGATGAAACAGGACCGCCTGCCACAGACTGCCACGACCTGGGAACAGGCCCCCGCGGAGACGGCGACTGCCGACGGTTCTTCGAGCACCACCACCGTTCCGATCCCGGCGCCCAATCCGCTGGCCTACGCCGCACCGCCCGTCAGCACCGCCGAGAAGAAGCCACTGTGGAAATTCTGGGCGTCGGAATGACCGACGAGACGGCCAGTCTCTACGACTTGAGGGGGCTGAAATGCCCCCTTCCCGTTCTCAAGACCCGCAAGCGCATGAGTGCGATGCGCTCCGGCGAGGAGCTGGTGGTCGAAACCAGCGATCCACTGGCAGGCATCGACATCCCGCATTTCTGCCGGGAAGACGGACATCACTTGATTGAAGGCCAAACGACGGAAGACGGGCACCGCTTCCGGATCCGCAAGGGCTGAGAGCCTTACATCCGCAAGCCGGGAACGGCGAGCGGATTGTCCTCAAGCGCAGCGCGGTCCGGCCGGTCCACCCGCGGCGTGCCCGTGAAGGCTGCAAACAGGTCGGCGACGAATTCCTCCGGCAGATCCTGCGTGATCAGCACCATGCGTGTGCGACGGTCCGACCCTTCGGGCCATGCGGCCAGCCGCTGCGGGGGATGGAAGATCGACTGCACCCCGTGCAGAACGAGCGGCCGGTCGGGATTGTCCGACAGCGCCACGATCGCCTTCATCCGCAACAGCTTCTCGCCATGGGCCGACCGCAACAGGTCGACGAACATCTCGATGGCCGCCGGGTCTATCGGCCGGTCGTGAAGAATCGAGAAGGAGCGGATGTCGGCGCCGTGGCGGTTCACATCGTGATGATGATGGTGACCGTGATTATGGTGATGGTGGTGGTCATGCGCGTGGTGGCTGCTGGCCATCTCGTCGCGCAGCCAGCGATCGACATCGGCGATCTTCGTCGTCGGGTCGTAGAGCCCGTTCTGCAGAACCGAAGCGGTCGCTGCCTCCGGCGCATCGGCATCCATCCGCACCGCCCGCGGGTTGAGCCGGTCGAGCCGCGCATGCAGATCGATCAGCTGCTGCCTGGTTGCCATGCCAGACTTCGACACGATCAGCCGATCGGCGACCGCAACCTGCTTCACCGCCTCGACATGCCGTTCCAGCGTTGACGATCCATTGACGGCATCGACGACCGTGATCACGCCGTCGAGCTCGAAGCTCTGCGCCATCGCCGGATGCCCCATCACCGACTGCATCACAGGCGCAGGATCGGCAAGCCCGGTGGTCTCGATGACGACGCGGCGGATCGGCGTCAGCCGCCCCGTCTGCATCGCATCCATCAGCGAGGCCAGCGTATCGATAAGCTCGCCGCGCACGGTGCAGCACAGGCAGCCGTTAGACAGCTGCACCAGCGTGTCGCCCGAGGATTCCACCAGCAGGTTGTCGATGCCGACCTCGCCGAACTCGTTGATGATGACGGCCGTGTCGCTCGTTGCCGGATCCTTGAGAATGCGGTTGAGCAGCGACGACTTGCCCGCGCCGAGGAAGCCGGTGATGATGGTGACCGGTATGCGGTTCTGAGAAGCCGACATCGTCTTCGCGCGACTCAGAAGGTCGGACGCGGCAGCGGGATCGGCACGTTGGCGATCTCGTTCTGCCCGGTCTTGCCCGCAGCGATCTCCGAGCCGGGGATCAGCCCGGCGAAGCTGTAGCGCGGCGGCCGCGTCATCTCGTGGATATAGGGCGAGCGAACGACCATGCGCCCGGCGTCGTCGCGGCCTTCGCTGCGCACCTTGGCCGCCTTGGGATTGCAGATCTCGGCGCTGATGTCGTTGACCGTCGCGGTGTCGCCATAGGGCGCCAGCGATGCAAGCGGCACGCCCTGACCGGACGGCGAGGTCAGCGCCTTCTGCAGGAGATCCGCCGAGTCGTCCGCGCGTCCCGCCAGGCTGTCGGAGCCGAGCACGATGGAGATGACCGTGCGCCCATTGCGTGTCGCCGAGGAGACCTGGTTGAAGCCGGAGGCGCAGATGAAGCCGGTCTTCATGCCGTCGGCGCCGTTGAAGCGACCCACCAGCATGTTGTAGTTCGGATAATTCTTCGCGCCGGTACTGACGCCTTCCAGCGCAAAATAGCCTGCGTACTCCGGAAACTCGCGCTTCAGCTGCAGCGCCAGGACGGCAAGGTCACGCGCCGTCGTATACTGACCCTTGCCCGGCAGCCCGTGCGGATTGATGAAGCGCGTCGAGGTCATGCCCAGGCGCTGAGCCTCCGCATTCATCATCCCGACGAACTGATCGAGGGATCCGCCAACCGTCTCGGCCACCGCGACCGCCACGTCGTTGGCGGACTTCACGAGCAGGAGCTTCAGCGCACTGTCGAGCGTCAGCTTGGAGCCCGGCTTGAAATACATCTTGCTGGCCGGCTGGTCGGCAGCCTTCTTGCTCATGGTCACGGGTGTCTCGAGCGAAAGCTGGTTCCCCTTCAGCGCCTTGAACGTCAGATAGGCCGTCATCAGCTTCGTGAGCGAGGCCGGATACCACTTCTTGAACGCATCCTCATGCGTGATCACGCGCCCCGTGCGCACATCCACCACCATCTGCGGATTGGCGAACGCACTTCCTGCTGAGACAAAGACGGCAGCAGCGGTCAGGGCTGCAGCCAGCCTGGAAAGACAGGGCAAGGTGGAGTGACGCTTGAGCAAAACGATAACCTCGTTGGCGGGGGAACGAGAGCGGCAATAGTTTGCCTATGTGGCCAAGCAATGGCAAAGATCGTTGATTGCGTCAATCGTGAGGAGCACAATGCCTTGGGAGGGCGATTCACGATCTCGTAAAAAGACAAGAACAGGGAACCGAATGCCGATCATCAATCGAGCCGCCGAGCTACAGGCGGAAGTGACCGAGTGGCGCCGCCATCTTCATCAACATCCCGAAATTCTCTATGATGTCCAGGATACCGCAGCCTTCGTGGAAGCGCGTCTGCGCGACTTCGGCGTCGACGAGGTCGTGACCGGCATAGGCCGCACCGGCGTGGTCGGCCTCATCCATGGTCGCGGGCCCGGCAGCCGCACGATCGGCCTGCGCGCCGACATGGACGCTCTGCCGCTCGACGAGGTGACGGGCAAGCCCTGGTCTTCCACGACGTCCGGCAAGATGCACGCCTGCGGCCACGACGGCCATACCTCCATGCTGCTCGGCGCCGCAAGACACCTGGCGGAGACCCGCAATTTCAATGGCACGGTTGCCGTCATCTTCCAGCCGGCCGAAGAGGGCGGCGCCGGCGCGCTGGCCATGATCCAGGACGGGCTGATGGAGCGCTTCAGCATCGACGAGGTCTATGGCATGCACAACATGCCGGGCATTCCTGTCGGCCAGTTCGCCATCCGGCGCGGCGGCATCATGGCCGCACCCGACAAGTTCACGGTGACCATCAAGGGCCGCGGCGGCCATGCCGCCCAGCCGCACCGGACGGTCGACCCGATCCTGATCGGCGCGCAGCTCGTCGGCACCCTTCAGACCATTGCCGCCCGCAATGCCGATCCGCTGAGCTCCGTCGTCGTCTCGGTCACCCGCTTCCAGGCCGGCACCACCCACAACATCATTCCCGACAGCGCCGTGCTCGGCGGCACCGTCCGCAGCCTCAGCGAAGAGGTGCGCGATCTCGCCGAGACCCGCATCCGCCAGATCGTCGAAGGCACCATGCTTGCCCATGGGGCCACCGCCGAGATCGAATACGAACGCAACTGCCCCGTCACCACCAACCACGACCGCGAAACGGAGAACGCCATCCGTGCAGCCTCGGACGTCGTGGGGGCGAAGAACCTGGACGTGGAGGTCGAACCGTCGATGGCCGGCGAGGATTTCGCCTACATGCTGAAGAGCCGCCCCGGCGCCTTCATCTTCATCGGCAACGGCGACAGCGCACCGCTGCACAACCCGGCCTACGACTTTGCCGACGACGCCATCGCCTACGGCATTTCCTACTGGGTGCGTCTGGCCGAACAGCGGCTCAGCGACTGAGGCTGCAATCGACCGTGCGCGTGGCGGGCGCTTCGAACCCGCCGCGCCCCTTCCGAAAAGGCTTGGCTTCGGCGGGCGCCTTTTGTATGGATGCTGACCAGTGGTCCCGTAGCTCAGCAGGATAGAGCACCAGATTCCTAATCTGGGGGTCACGCGTTCGAATCGCGTCGGGATCACCATTGGCACCGCAACCGTGCGCCCTCATCGAGCCTGGATTTTTGAGCTGGGATTTTTTCCATCGAAACCTGCTCGCTGAGCTATCTAGAACACACGCAGTTCGTCTATGAAGGTGTTTTAGAAGAGGGACAGAGATGCTGCAGGCTACGCTGGACGTGCTGGGGGACGACGCGAGCATTGCCGGCCTCATCACCGCCAATGCGGCAGACGCCATCTTCCTGATGGATGGGGAAGGGCGCACGCTCTACACCAATCCTGCAGCCGAGAGGATGTTCGGCTGGAGCAGTGACGAATTGCTCAATTCGCTGCTGCACAACATCGTGCATCATCACAGGCCCGATGGCAGACCCTTCCCGATGGAGGAGTGCCCCTTGGGCGACGTCTTCGTCACCGGTCGCACGCTGGTGGCCCACGAAGACGTCTTCTTTCACCGGGACGGTCGACAGATCCCCGTATCCTGCTCGAACGCCTCCATCATCCGCGATGGCAAGGTCACGGGCGGCGTCCTGATCGTTCGCGACATAACGGACCGGAAGCAGCTTGAGCAACAGCGGGACCTCCTCGAGACGGAACTCGTGCACCGGATCAAGAATACGGTCGCAGTGATACAGGCCATCGCGCAGCAGTCCTTGCAGGGCGACGATGTCAATGCGGTGCGGGAGACCTTCCTCGCAAGGCTCAGCGCGATCGGACATGCCCAGGCTCTCGTGGCGGCCAACTACGCCGAGGACGCCCAACTGCAGGTCGTGCTGGAAAGCACTCTGCGTCCTTTTACATCGGAAGCCAGTTGCGCCACCCTGAGCGGCCCTCCTGTCGCGCTGCCGCCAAAGCAGGCCCTGACGCTCTCCATGGCCATCCACGAACTTGCGACCAACTCCTTGAAATACGGTGCCCTGTCGGTTCCCGACGGCAAGGTGACGGTCAGCTGGACGGTGGATCCGGATCAAGAGCGCCAGCGGCTGAGGCTCGTCTGGACGGAACTGGGAGGCCCTGCCGTTCGCCCGCCCGCTCGAAAGGGCTTTGGAAGCCGCATCATTGAAAAGGTCCTGTCCGCGGACTTTACCGGCAAGGTTGACCTGGATTATGACCCGCAAGGCGTTCGATGCAGCCTCGATGGCTTCATTCCGGCAAGGTCTTCGACACCCCGTTGAGGATGATCGCGGCTCGGTGCCGCGGTCGCCCCCGTCCGGATAGACGCACGTCCTGCCCTCACCCCAGGTTCAGCCGCACGCCAAGACTTTCGTCGCTCTCCGTTTCCTGCACGACGACGCCGTGCCAGCCAAGGCCGTCGTAGTCCTCGTAGCCGAGGGTCTTGGCGAAGGCGACGATGGCGCCGCTGCGGTCGTAATAGCTTCCCTTGTCCTCACAGTTCTTCTTCTGCAGGGCGAAATGGGTGAACATCCGGGACGGGTTGGTGGAGGCGATCACCCGGCTGTTGCCGTCGAGAAGCATGATGGTCGTCTTGTCCGCCACCTGCGGCGGCAGGTTGGCCTCCTTGTCGACGATCGCCTGGCCCTGCGCGTGCCAGTCGAAGTAGACGCCGAGCGTTCCAAGCAGGTCCCCTTCCATCTTACCGCCGTCGCGGACACCGGTCGCATAGACCAGCCCATTGCGTCCGCCATGCAGCGCGCTCGGCTTGACGTCGTCTACGATGTAGTCGTCACCTGACCGGCAGCGGCGAGCAGCCGCGAACCAGGGCTCGGACGAAAGCGACGTGCCGATGATCTTCTTCTGGAAGGCGGGATTGGCCGATGCGATGATGCGGCCGTTGAGATCGGTCAGCACCAGATCGAGATAGACCGTATAGAAGCGGTTGATGACGCCGAGCCGTTCGGATGCGAAGGCTTTGGCCGCGGCATCGTTTCCACCAAGCGCCTGCCAGAGCGCCGGGTCGGTTGCCCACCAGCGCACGTCGGCGGTCCGTTCGAAAAGATTGCGGACGATCAGCTGCACCAGCGTCTGGGCAAGATCCGTCAGGCGAACGCCTTCCATCTCCTCCACCAGCGAGTCCGCCATGCTCCGTCCGAGGCCAATGCGGCCCAGCACCCTGCTCTCGAATTTTTCGGCGATCTCCGTCGCGGTCTGCGCCAGGCGCTGCACCTCGTTGGCGACAACGGCAAAGCCCTTGCCCGTTTCCCCCGCCCGGGCCGCCTCGATCAGCGCATTGATCGCCAGGAGCCGGATCTGCTTGACGACGCTGGCATTGTCGCTGCTGAAACGCTCGAGTTCCTTGCCGATGTCATCGGTGACGATGCGCATCGTCCGGGGCGTTGCTGCAACTTGAGAATAATCCGCTTTTGGCGCCAGCATGTAAAAATGCCTCTAAGACAAAGGATACCTGAGAAAACCTGCATATTTATAGCGAGATATACTTGCCCAACATGGTTAATATATCGTTCCGTCGCGATCCGTCCTGTCTGTCGACAGGCTCCTCCGGCGCGGACCTCGATGTTTGATCCGGCGGTGTGCGGCAATGAAGGCGAGGTCAGGAGCGACGGCGCTATCGGGAGCGCACATGCTCCATGCGAAATCCCAGGCCGATCAGCCGTCCGGCCAGATGCGCAAGAACCGGCCAGCGGGCGATGCCGTGAATGAAGGCCGGCGGCCCTTTCCGCTTTTCGGCATCCCCTTCGTCTTTTCGACGGCGGCTGCGCATCATCAGCTGCAGCTTCTGCGTCGCCCTGGTGGGAAACAGGCGCCGCTTTTCGACAGCGGCAAGATCAGTTTCGGACAACCGCCCCTCTCGCAACGGACGGGCCAGGATATTGGCAGCGGCCACCGCATCCTGGATGGCGAGATTGACGCCGACGCCGCCGATCGGCGACATCGCATGCGCCGCGTCGCCGATGCACAGAAGCCCGGGCCGCCACCAGCGCTTCAGCCGGTCGATGCGCACGGTCAGCAGGCTGACGTCGTCGAAGCTTTGGATCTCGTCCATCCGCTCGGGGGCAAGCGGAGAGATCTCCCGTACCCTGTCGCGCAGGGCGGCAATGCCTTCCGCCTGAATCTCCGTATAGGTACCTTTGCGCACCACATAGCCGCATTGCCAGTAATCGCCGCGGTTGATCAGCACCAGCCCCTGGCGCGGCCCGGCATGCCCCATCACCTCGTCCGGATCCCCCGGCTGCCGGCTGAGCTTCATCCAGAGCACCTCGCTCGGCACGCCGAAACTTTCCACCTCAAGGCCCGCCTTCTCCCGCACCACGGAGTTGCGGCCGTCGGCGCCCACCACCAGCGGCGCATGAATGGTCACCACACCCTCCGGCGTCTCCACCCGCAGGCCTGCAACCCGGCCATCCGTCTCGACCAGATCGAGCACCTTCGCCTGCATCAGCAGGCGGAACCCCGGATACTGTCCGGCCTTCGTCGACAGGAAGGTCAGGAAATCCCATTGCGGCATGAAGGCGATGAAGCGGTTGCGGACCGGCAGGCGCGAAAAATCGGCGATGGTGACGGTGCGCCCGCCCATTTCGGCCGAGAGCTTCGGCGCCTTCGTATGCGGCAGCGTGAGAAATTCGTCCGAGAGGCCAAGCTCGTGCATCACCTCGAGCGTCGACGGGTGGATGGTGTCGCCGCGGAAATCCCGCAGGAAGTCGGGATGCTTCTCCACCACGACGACATCGACGCCGGCGCGCGCGAGAAGGAAACCCAGCATCAGCCCCGCCGGGCCGGCGCCGGCGATCACACAGCTGGTCTGCAGTTCGTCTTGATGAGCCATGATCCTGTTTCACCCGAACCGTCGCCCCGATCAAGCTCCACGTGGTCGCAGCCGCGTCAATGTGAGCGAACTCTTGTGAGCCGCAGCGTTCACCTGTAGACGGTCTGCGACATTTACCATGGATCGAACGTATGGCAGGCGGCCCCGGCACGCATCGACGCATCTCCATTCTCGGCTCGACCGGCTCCATCGGGGTCAACACGCTGGATGTCCTGGCCCAGCTCGGCGGCAGGGACGCCTTCGAGCTCGTGGCGATCACCGGCAACAACAATGTCGAGCTTCTGGCCCGCCAGGCGCAGGATTTTGGCGCCCGTATGGCTGTCACTGCCGATGACGCCAACTACGCCGCGCTGAAGGATGCGCTGACCGGCACCGGCATCATGGCCGCCGCCGGTCGCGAGGCGCTGCTGGAGGCGGCCGCGGCGGATGCCGACTGGGTCATGGCCGCCATCGTCGGCACCGCCGGGCTGGCGCCGACGCTTGCCGCAGCCCGGCGCGGCGCCGACATCGCGCTGGCCAACAAGGAATGCCTGGTGTCCGCCGGCGATCTCTTCGTGACGGCCGTCGCCGACGGTGGCGGGCGCCTCATCCCGGTCGACAGCGAGCACAGCGCGATCTTCCAATCGCTCGAGGACGACCAGCATCACGCAGTCGAACGGATCGTCCTGACGGCCTCCGGCGGCCCCTTCCGGACCTGGTCACGCGAACAGATGGCCGACGTCACGGTAGAGATCGCCAAGGCGCATCCCAACTGGTCGATGGGCCTGAAGATCTCCATCGGCAGCGCCTCGATGTTCAACAAGGCGCTGGAGATGATCGAGGCCAAGCACCTCTTCAACCTGCGCCCCGACCAGATCGAGGTGATCGTCCACCCGCAGTCGATCATCCACTCCATGGTCGGCTACACGGATGGCTCGGTGATTGCCCAGCTGGGCGCACCGGACATGCGCACGGCGATCGGCTATGCGCTGGCCTATCCGGACCGGCCGAAGCTCAACGTCGACCGGCTTGATTTCGCCAAGCTGGCGCGGCTCGATTTCGAGGCGCCCGACGAGGTGCGCTTCCCGGCACTGCGGCTGGCACGCACGGCGCTGGAGCGCGGCGGCGTGCAGGGTGCGGTGATGAACGCCGCCGAGGAAGTCGCCTTCCAGGCCTTCTGCGACGGCCGCATCGGCTTCCTGTCGATGGCGGATATTGCCGAAGGGGTGATGGAGGCGATGACGTGTCATCCGACCGCCACGACGATCGATGCGGTCTTTGCCGCCGATGCCGAGGCAAGGCGCAGGGCGGCGGAACTGATCTCGAAAAAGGAAATGGCCGCATAAGCGGCCATTGTTTTGATTCGACAGTCCCTGAGACGGATCAGGCCACCGCGCGGGCCAGCGCGCAGCGGGCCCAGAGCTGGTGCAGCGAGCCGACCAGATGCTCCAGATCGCCATCCGAATGCAGCGGCGTCGGGGTGATGCGCAGACGCTCGGTCTTGCGCGGGACCGTCGGGTAGTTGATCGGCTGCACGTAGATGTCGAAGGAATCCAGCATGATGTCCGAGATCCACTTGCACTTGGCGGCGTCACCCACCATCACCGGAACGATGTGGCTCGGGTTGTGCATATGCGGAATGCCGCGGGCATCGAGCAGCGAACGGAGCTTCTTGACGCGATCCTGATGGCGGATCCGCTCGAAGGGGCTTGCCTTCAGGTGCCGGATCGAGGCGATCGCGCCGGCAGCCAGAGTCGGCGGCAGCGCCGTCGTGAAGATGAAGCCGGAGGAGAACGAGCGGATGAAGTCGCAGAGCGCCGTGGAGGCTGCGATATAACCGCCCATCACGCCGAAGGCCTTGCCGAGCGTGCCTTCGATGATGGTGAGCCGGTCCATCAGCCCTTCGCGCTCTGCAATGCCGCCGCCACGCGGGCCGTACATGCCCACCGCATGCACCTCGTCGAGATAGGTC
>TARA_R110002051_G_scaffold7053_4_pt1 | contig 13690 bp, 10 predicted proteins | sample TARA_R110002051 | Tara Oceans TARA_R110002051 (sample SAMEA4397023) | marine metagenome | biome: Polar Biome; feature: [MES] marine water layer (ENVO:01000295) within the mesopelagic zone...; material: water (ENVO:00002006), including particulate matter (ENVO:01000060) such as......
TTACACCTCTGATCAAGGCTTCTATTTAGGGGAGCATGGTTGGTTCGATAAGCGTTTTGTTTATGATGAATCGTTTAAAACTCCACTTTTAGTTGCATGGCCCAACAAAGTAAAGCCTGGCACAACATCAGATGAAATGGTTCAGAATTTAGATTTCGCACAAACATTTTTAGATGCAGCCGGTATAGAACAACCAACGGACATGCAAGGGGAAAGCCTAATGCCTATTCTTACCGGTAAAATGGAAGACTGGAATCGTGAAGCTGTTTACTATCATTATTACGAATATCCAGCAGAACATATGGTTAACAGGCATTATGCTATTATCACCAAAGAATACAAATTAATTCATTACTATTTTGACTTGGATCATTGGGAATTGATAGACCGATTAAAAGACCCTAAAGAATTAACGAATGAATATGACAACCCTTCTTATGCTTCGATTAAAGAAAAACTGCATAAAGAGTTGGTAGAAGTAAGAAAAAAGTATGGTGACAGTGATGAATTAAACCAAAAATACATAAATACCTTTATGGACGATGTAGAGCAAAATGGGATTTTCGGAGTCAATAAAAAGAAGCTAGAGGAAATTATTGAGAAGAGAAAAACGAACAAAAATTAATTTGTATTTTATTTCAACCCTACAACTTAGTTTTTGTAATCTATGAAGATAATTAATTGGGGTATAATTGGCTGTGGCAATGTTGCAGAAGTAAAAAGCGGCCCCGCTTTTCAGAAGGTAGAGAACTCCCATTTAGTAGCGGTCATGCGACGAGATGCCGAAAAAGCCATGAATTTTGCTGAAAGACACCATGTTCCTCATTGGACTACCAATGCTAACGATATTTTAAATAACAAAGACATAAATGCTGTTTATATTGCCACTCCCCCATCTACTCATTTAGAATATGCCTTAGAGGTGATTCATTCGGGTAAACACGTGTATCTCGAAAAACCGATGACTTTAAATGTTGCACAGGCCAAACAAATATGTGATGCGTTAAAAAAAGGTAATAGTAAACTTACAGTTGCACATTACAGAAGAGAACTACCTGCTTTTTTAAAAGTAAAAGATCTTTTAAATCAAAATAAAATAGGTCAAATTACTCATGCCGATATTCAAATACTACAATCTAAAAAATCTCAAATTTTTACCGATTCAGAAGATAATTGGAGAGTGAATCCTGCCGTTTCCGGGGGTGGTTATTTCTATGATCTAGCACCACATCAAATAGATTTGATGATTCATTATTTTGGTCCTATACAACGTACTGCTGGTTTCTCTCATTCATCACATCCAGACAGTAAAGTTGAAGATGTCGTTAATGGCATTATATCCTTTAAAAATGGAGTTCAGTTTCGTGGTCTTTGGAGTTTCAATACCACTGCCTTAAATGAAAAAGACCAATGCACCATTTATGGTACAGAGGGCAACATCGAGTTTTCCTTTTTTGGTAGCGAGGTTATACTAACCACTACCGAAGGAATAGAAACCTTTTCGTTTCATAACCCAAAACATGTTCAAGAACCTATGATAAAGGCTACCGTAGCTTATTTTCTAGGTAAAGGGGAAAATCCTTGCCCTGCAAAAGATGGTTTATTGGTCATGGATACTTTAGAGAAGTTGAGTGGACGAACCAGTTAATTTTCTTGTGATGACAACAACTCTAGTTTAGCAAAAAAATCTTCAAACAACAATCGATTATCCAACTGTTGATAGACCCTAATATTCCGCCCTTCCAAATTGGTTTCATAAACGCCTGCATCATTCACTTTTGGTGCTTGTTTAACCACATAAGTACTTGATGAAGGATCTGGTTCAAATGAAGATTGAATAGCCGTTAATAACACTAATGGATTATCGCCATAAATATAGACTTCACCAATTGGTATATTCCATTTATTCAATTTACCGAAAGCTTCTGCCATTACACCATATAAATGATTACCTAATTGACCCTTACCTTTAACTCGTGTTAATAGTTCTGCGTCAGACATTATCGGTTGCCTATATACATTTCTAGGCACTTGCCATAACTTAATGTTGGAGGTGTTGAATATGACCTGAGCAGCTTTAATATCTATACCCAAATTGTATTCTAACGTGGTAAATCCTGGTGGTGGTATAGCAATGTCCGTATATTCTGGTCCACCGATCCAAACTAGAGTAATCTTATCTGCAATATTAGGTTCTAACATATAAGCGCTTGCTATATTGGTCAACCCACCACCACAAACAACATAAAGTGGTAAATCGGTATCGGTTCGCAATGCCTCTTTTATAATTGCCTGCACAGCATCACTATCTATCGGTTTCTTAACATCAGTCATACTTTCACTTTTGTCAGTATAGATTGGTATTGAGTTTTCCAACTTTAAAATTTTTAGTATCTCTAGCGCCTTCTCTTTGGCATACTGAGAAGTTCCTGGGGCCCCAAAACCTTGTTCATATAAATGAGAAGCAATAACTCCGCGTATTTCTACGGATGGAGACATTAAATGATGCGCTAATTGAAAAAGTCCGTCTGGATCACCGCCTAAATCATTATCTATAATCACCCGCATACGCGGTTTTACCAATTCGTTTAATTCTGACAAACCAACTTGTTGCGAAAAACTTAAGGTCGAAAAAGTCATAAGGAAGCAAAAGAATATCGATTTCATAAGATTCAGATTAGCACCTAAATTTAGGTTTTTTTATAGATAATATGTTCTTCTAACCAGAATGTTGCACTATAAAACAAAAGAAGAATACGCACATTCCAAAAAATAATTTCCATAATATCTATCGCTTTTTGTTTTCTAACGCGCATCTAAAAGATTGTTTTTTATTAACAGATGGTCAAATATTTAAAATAATAAATGTATTATTGTAACATATTGAGACAATAGAAAATTTATTCAAATGAAAAACATTCAAATTCTACTATTCACACTAATCTTATCTAGTACTTACTCTCCAGCGCAAGAGACCAACTCTTTTCCCGTTCAAGTAAAAATTGAAAACGGAACTATAGAAGGTAACTATGATACCCATAATGGTATTCAGCGTTATTTCGGAATTCCATTTGCCAAACCACCGGTAGGCGAACTTCGTTGGAAAGCTCCACAACCGTTAGATAACTGGAATGGTATAAAGGAAACAAAATCATTTGGCCCACGACCGATGCAAACCTTGGTTTTTGGAGATATGAAGTCTAGGTCAAATGGAGTTAGTGAAGATTGCCTTTATTTAAATGTTTGGACTCCAACAAATATGGATATGAAAGATTTACCAGTACTGGTATACTTTTTCGGTGGCGGAAATGTTGCCGGTGATGCATCTGAGCCACGGTATGATGGTGAAAGCATGGCCAAAGAAGGTATCGTAGTGGTTACTACCAACTATCGTTTAAACATTTTTGGTTTTTTAGCGCATCCAGAATTAAGCGCAGAGGCCTCTTATAAAGCATCCGGAAATTATGGTTTATTGGACCAAAATGCAGCGCTTAAGTGGGTGAATAAGAACATTGCTGCTTTTGGCGGCGACCCAAACAAAGTCACCATCGCTGGTGAATCGGCTGGGTCGATAGGTGTAAGCCAACAAATGGCTTCGCCTTTATCAAAAAATCTTATTGCTGGTGCAATAGGGGAAAGTGGTGCTTCAATCAATCCAACAATGTCACCGGTTACTTTGAAAGAAGCTGAAAATACTGGATTAGAATTTGCAAAAAGCATAGGCTACCCAACACTTGCGGAATTGAGAAAATTGAGTACCCGGGAAGTTTATGAACTATATAATAGTTCTAAAAGATTTGGATTTCCGGCTGTGTTAGATGGTTATTTCCTACCTAAAACACTTCCAGAGATATTCGAAAGCAAAGAACAGGCCATGGTGCCCTTATTACTTGGTTGGAATTCTGCCGAAATACCCGGAATGGCATTTACCCAAGGTCCTTATACAGAAGAAAATTATGTAAACAAGGTAAAAGAAGCTTATCCTAAAGAATATGCCAAGGTATTAGAATTGTATCCACATGGATCCGAAAAAGAAATAGAAGTATCTGCTACCGCTTTATCATCTGATAGATTTATATCGTACAGTACCTGGAAATGGTTTGATCTTCATAGAAAAAATAGCGACCAACCTGTCTATCGTTATTTATATAGCAAAATAAGACCTGAACTTGTAGATAACACACTTGCTTCAGGTTTAGCTGGCGGAACAGTAGAAAAAGTGTCTGATGCACCACCAATGCCAAAAGCAGTTGGAGCGCCACATGCTTGTGAAATTGAATACTGCATGGGAAATTTACACCTGGTAAAAGACTATGCTTGGACTGCAGATGACTTTAAGGTCTCTAAAGACATGATGACTTATTTCGCTAATTTCATTAAAGCTGGAAATCCGAATGGAGAAGGTTTACCAAATTGGGAAGCCGCAGAACCAAAAGATGGTAGCCCTTCTGTCATGGTTATCGATACAGAAAGCAAATTAATCGAAGCCGAGAATGATGCCCGTTATGAGTTTTTGGATAAGGCTTACAAAAAGAATTAAAGGATAGTTATATGATTTTTGATAATTGGTATTGAGGTTCTTAAAAAAGGAATCCAATACCAATTATGTTTTTTGAGTTATATTTTGTTTTAAATGTAACCACCAAAACCTGTAAATTGCTCCCATGAAAAAACTAATTCAAATTATTGGTGCCTGGTACGGCGCAAAAAAAATTGGAGGCGGAAAATGCGGATGTATAGGCACTTTATTCGTATTCCTTATATTATTCTGGATATTAGGATATGTACTTGACGCTTTTTAAACAAGCAGATTTCCTAGTCTATTTTCTTCTTGGTCATTCGTTTTCTTTTGGTCAAAAACTTTGGCGCTGGTTTTCATATCGGCATACCTTGGGTCTTGAACAAAATCTTGTTTTTGTAGTTTGATAACCTCTATGCTTAAAAAGCCGAATTCACTTACCACCTTACCATAAAATCGGTAAATACCCCTACCTCTAAACATATATTTAGCAGCTACTGGCGGAAACAATACGGTGTCAAAAACTTGACCCTGTTGGTCTATTAGCGTTGCAAAATACATCGCCTTATTCGTATGTGTTTTAGTACGTTTTACGGTTACTAAATAACCATAGATATCGATGTTTTTATTCAGGTATCGTTCAAAATCTTTACTGCCCGTGCTATTCAATAGCGGTTCTGACAAGAGTTCGAAGGGGCTACATAAACTAAACCCGAGCAACTCCAGTTGCGTAAAAGCAACCTCTAAATCGGTACTGTACAATGAAGGTATTTCAAAGTGTTGATGCCGTGGCGCAAACAGTTTCGGGTGGTCTATCTTTTTTGTTTTGTTCAAAAAGAGATGTGCTTTCCATAACAACTCGTGTTTATTGGCTTCTGTAAATCTGAACGCATCGATACGGATCAAAATACTCACCTGCTCTATGGAAATAATTAACCGATCAAGAAAATCTTCTAAAGAAATAAAGCTTCCGTTAAGAAATCGCTCCTTTAGAATGCGCTCCATAACACGTTCTTCCAATTCACGTAAATAGCCTAAGCCTAAATACAGTTCTTTTCCATAAATACGGTTACCAGCATTACTCTTGTTTACACAAGGCGGATGTATGGTGGCACCTAACATTCGGGCTTCATGTACATAAAACTCAGGCCTATAAAATCCGCCTCCATTATTAAGTACTGCCACCATATATTCTAACGGATAATAAGCACGTAAAAATAAACTCTGATAACTTTCAACTGCATACGAAGCGGAGTGGCCCTTAGCAAAGGCATAACCAGCAAAACTAGCCACTTGGTCCCAAATTTCTTCAATAAGTTTTTCCTCATAACCCTTCTTTCTGCAGTTATCCATGAACTTATCCTGCACTTTTTGAAACTCTTCGCGAGACCGGAACTTACCGCTCATACCGCGTCTCAACACATCGGCTTCGCCCAAATCAAGATCCGCAAAATGATGTGCTACTTTAATGACATCTTCTTGATACACCATTACTCCGTAAGTTTCTGGCATAATCTCTAGCATCACCGGGTGCGCTAACTCCTCTGCCCTGCCTTTATTACGATGGCGCAGAATATACTCGCGCATCATTCCGCTTTTAGACACTCCCGGGCGAATTATGGAACTTGCCGCCACCAGCCCTAAGTAGGTATCCACCTCTAATTTTTTCAATAGCATACGCATAGCGGGCGATTCTACATAAAAACACCCCATACATTGCGCCATTTTAACCATATTATTGATTTTAGGGTCTTTTTTAAATGCCTTGATATCATGAATATCGAACTTGGCGAATTCTTCTGGGCGGTCGCGTTCCAAAATATCCAAGGTTTCCTTTATTTTAGATAATCCCCTTTGGGCAAGAATATCGAACTTAAAAATACCGACATCCTCCGCAATAATCATATCGAACTGTGTGGTCGGAAATCCTTTTGGTGGCATATTCGTAGCCGAAAACCAGTGAATGGGTTTTTCGGTAATTAAAATTCCGCCGGCATGTATGCTCAGGTAATTGGGCATGCCGTGTAGCAACTGCGTATATTTTAACACTAGGGTCGAAATATTATCTAAACGACTTGCTTGAACATTACCATCGCAAAGCAAATCGATTTCATCTTTAGGAAGACCGAACACCTTACCCAATTCACGAATAACTCCCCGCGATTGAAACGTAACATAGGTACCTAACAGGGCTACATTCTCAAATCGATTAAAAATATATTCGGTCATTACGGGCCTATCCCTATGGGAAAAATCAATATCGAAATCTGGTGGATTCACGCGGTACAGATTAATAAATCGCTCAAAATAGAGGTCAAGCTCCATAGGATCCACATCGGTAATAAAAAGTAAATAGGCTACGATACTATTGGCACCACTGCCACGCCCAACGTAAAAAAAATTCTGCTTACGTGCATGCGAAATAATATCCCAATTGATGAGAAAGTAAGAGACAAAACCCATTTTTTTAATAAGGAAGAGTTCTTTTGCCAAACGCTCTAAAACTGGGTGGTCTACTTCTGGATATCGATATGGCAAACCTTCTTGACACAATTTCTCAAGAAACACTTCATCCTCTTCCTTTGTTTTTAAATAGGTCTGAAGATTCTGTGGTTTTCTACCTTCAGAAAAATCAAAATGTATAGCGCAAGAATCCATCAACCGCTGTGTATTCTCTAGAATAAAACTATGTTCAGAAAAATGTGCCGCCAGATTAGGGATGGAATACATCTTTTCATCTTCACTCGCCTGTTCCGTAACCGATAGCATGCTGAGCAAGGTGTTATTGTCAATGGCACGTAATAATCGGTGCGCATTAAAATCGCGCTTGTTCCTGAATGTTACGGGTTGCAACAGTACTATTTTATCGCGTTGCTCTAATAATTTTGAAAAGCGAAGTCGTTTTAGTTCGTTGACAGAAACTCCTATAAACTCATTTTCAGCAAAGCTTTTCTTTTCATTCTGAAGCACTTTCTCAAAGGGATAAATAACATATGCATGTTCAAACTTCGGAGCTATTTCGGGAATTTTATTTCTCTGATGAATGTGATGCGATAAAAAATCATTGAGTTCTAAAAACCCCTCATTATTCTTTGCAATACCTACAAAACAAGGTTCTACCCCATTTCTAAAATCGATGCCCAAAATAGGTCGAACACTATATTCAGAAGCCTTACGAACAAAATTTAAACAGGCAGAAGTATTGTTGATATCCGTTAATGCCAATTGCTTTACGTGATGCTCCTTTGCCAGTTGCAAAAGCTCCAGTTCCGAAAAGGTACCGTAGCGAAGGCTATAATATGTATGGCAGTTTAGGTACACTTTTTTGTTGTTCGTTGTTCGGGTTTTGCGCTGCGCGCTATTTTTTGATTGTCGGTTGATGGTTTTTCACACTTAGTGCTGGGCTTGGTGCGCTGTCCGCTATTCGCGATGCCTTTCTTTTCTATTTTCCTCTTCTCTAACTCCCAATACTCACTTCGGCTACGCTCAGTGAATAGAAGGCGTCATTCCGAGGCTTTTCTTTGGGCGCAATGCGCAACACACTCTATTTTATTCCACCCTTTTGGGGCTAAAGGACTTATAATTTCCTGTGAGCTAGCACAACAGGCGGCAGTCCATTAAAAGGATTATGCATTCTGCCAATGGTCTTTGCTCCCATGCCCGACGCCCGTAGCACACTCTTATCTCCGTAGCGTTTGCGAATTTCATCCATTGCATTATATAGGCTTAGAATTTCTTCAGTATCATCAAATAGATTGATTTGATAGTTACCAGTAACCAAATGACTAAAACGTATGCCTATCAATCGTACCAATAACCTGCGGTTATATAAATTCTTGAACAGGTCTAAAATCTTGGGAATCAAAATATGATCTGCACTGGTATAGGGTATACGCAATTGTTTTGAATAGGTATTAAAATCCGAATATCTGATTTTAACCGATATACAAGCGGTAAGTTTCTCTCCACGTCGTAATTGGTATGCTAGGTTCTCGGTCATGGCAATGAGAATACCTCTAAGTCTGTTTATATCAATAGTATCCTTATCAAATGTACGTTCGGTTGAAATCGATTTTCGCTCACAGAAGGGAATTACGGGCGTATTATCTATACCATTAGCCCTTTTCCAAATCACTCCCCCATTGGCGCCCAGTACTCGCTGCATAACCTCCATGGGCATTTCTTGTACGGTGCGCACTTGCCGTAGCCCAAGATTTCGCAACGTCTGATAGGTTTTGTCACCTACCATTGGAATCTTTTTAATAGAAAGGGGCGCTAAAAAAGGTTTCTCAAGCCCTTCATCTATTTTCAGTTGATTATTAGGTTTTGCTTCATTGGTGGCCACTTTAGAAACGACCTTGTTAGCCGATAAACCGAAAGAAATTGGGAGTCCCGTTTCTCTAATAATCTTCTTTCGCATTTCTGAAGCGTACTGGTAGCAGCCAAAAAAGCGGTCCATACCAGAGAGGTCTGCATAAAACTCATCGATACTTGATTTTTCGAATACGGGTACATATTCTTTGATGATTTCGGTCACCACATCTGAGTGTTTGCTGTACTCCCCCGCATTACCACGAATTACAAAAGCTTCGGGACATAGTTCACGCGCCATTTTCATAGGCATACCAGAATGTACTCCAAATCCACGGGTTTCATAACTGCATGCCGCCACTACACCACGGTCTCCCGTACCGCCTACCAACAAAGGTTTGTTCTGCAACTCGCGATTGTTGAGTCGCTCTACGGACACATAAAATGTATCTAAATCTATATGAAGTATGGTCTTGCTCATAACTACCCCTCTAAAAAATCGGGATAGCTAAATTATGGATTATTTCCAATTATTAGGATTTATTCCAATATTTAACATCTTAATATTTTATTCAATTTTCTTGAGGTATGTACCAAACATCTTTATTTAAGTCAACCCCACCACCGATCTCTTCTTGCACTACCCTATCAATGATATAGATTCCTTTTGTAGCCATATGGTCAAAATCATCTATCCCATCGTTTGGAAAACCGATTCTAGTACGGTGTATGTTGAATTTTTCGGCAAACTTTCTATCAAAAGCCTTTTCAACCCCTTCTTTGCCTAACATAAAACCTAATAACCCGCCCCACGTAGCGGTAGGATTATCAGAATCCCATCCACATAATGCTCCAATTTTAATAGTTTGCTTTATATCGCCTTCCCCATATAATAAGCTAACAATACTTGCCCCAAAATTAATACCTGCCGCAAAACAACCATTACAGGTCTTATCTTTTGTAGCCCATAAATACCCGTCTTCTTGACGAATTTGATATTTCTCATGTAATGCATCTCTAGCTTCTTCCCATGTAGCTCCTGATTCATATTCACCTTTTACAAAATCGAACATTTTAGCCGAGTATGAATCATTGGGCAATTGTTTACGGGCTTCTGCAGCCATCCAATCTAGATTCACTTTAATTGGTTTATCATCATCTGCCAAAGAGGCCAGAGCATACATGACTACATTAAAATTAGAAATCCACTCTGCATTTTTTCTAGCTACCGTTTGTATAGGTAAATGCGCCATTTTCAGTGCTACATCTGAGCGTGTGGGAGCGAAAAAACCAAATATTTCGGTAGTCAGTTGGGCATCGATCATTTCATAAAATGGATTATTTTCGGGCAATCCTGTTTCTGGCGGCAGCATACCTTCCTCCATTAAATCAAGCGCTTGCTGATTGGAAACCCACAAATAGTTTTCTTCTTCTTTTTTAATATGCTTTAACCATCCGGACCTAATCATTTCACCTGATAAAAGTGATGTCTTATTTTTATAAAGCAACTCTTGATAGATATATTCAATATCCGTATCATCATCTGCACCCCAGATACTGTCTACCTCAGCGTATAAAAAATCAATTGTCTTAGAATAATTATTTGAATTCCATAAATTAGGCTGGTCGGGTTTACCCCAGTTATCACGAGTATAAAAACCTTCTCCTTTACCCTCACTATTGGGAATTCCAATTTTATCCATTTCGGTAATCAAGCCTGTCCAATTGGCAATACATTGGCCCAACCAAAAACCATATAATTTATTCTTGTATGCTGATCTCGAGATTGTAATATCAGTGCTTTTTGGTTGATAGGATTTATAATCCAACAAAGAATCTTGTACTATATCGTGTGACATTTTTCCTGTAGAACCCATTTTATCCTTACAGGAAATTGCAGAAATTACTATTAATAATCCTAAAAAGTAATGCGTGATTTTTCTTGAAAATCTATTTAAATATAATATCATAATGGATAATTTCATACACAATAAAGCTAAGTAAATAATATAATCTGATTATAGTTTCTATCAATAAATACCAAGTAAATTGCAATCTGCCAAAGCACTATTAGGATGTTAAGGTTAAATACTATCTTTGAAACAAGACTTAAATTATGCGCCAAATCCATTTTATAATTATATCGTTTTTATGTTTTTTTACTGCAACTTTATTTGGACAAAATAATCTGGACAATGAAAATTCTGTAATCAACCTTACCAAACCCGATACAGGTACAAATTGGAACATTCCTGATAAAATTACTTTAGAATGGAACACCATAAATATTGACACAAGTAAAACTATCCGTTTTTTTCTGGTACGAAATGAAATGGTCGTTCAAGAATTAGGGACTTTTAAAAATGATGGCTTTCAAGAAGGTATTGAGCTTGCTAAGAATATTGGCTCTGGCAGTCGATATCAAGTTGTTGCCATAGAATTGTTTCCAGACGATAAATATAAGATAGCCAAAAGAGTGACCCCCTTCTTTACCATAACCAATGCGGCATCTGATGAGCGAAAGAAAAAACAACAATTAGCGAATACCAGCTCAGTCCTAAGTGAGAAAAAATCAAGAACTAAAAAAGCAATTGCTCCTAAAAATACAGAAGTAACCCCAACTGAAAAGAAACCGGTCTTAAGAGAAACTTTTGAGGGTAGGAAAATATCATACACCAAGGAATTACATTTCGATTCAGAAAATATAATTATAAAGATTTGGGATCATGGTAGACAAGATGGCGATATTGTTTCTATATACCTCAATGGTGTATCCGTAGTTTCTAAATATTATTTAACATACTGGAAAAAAGAATTTAAAGTAAAATTAGACCCTAAAAAATCTAATGACCTGTTTCTTTATGCACACAATTTAGGGGACTCACCACCTAACACCGTCTCAGTTGAAATATCAGATGGTAAAAAATCTGAGAATATTGTTCTTAACTCAGACCTTCAAAGTTGTGAAGCTGTATTGATTAGTGTCAAGTAATACAATCTCATAACTCATGGGCATGGGCATGGCATCTCCAGTTGTTAAAGAACTAATAACATAAATTTACAATTGTACACTAGTGCCTACGTTTTTAGAAACTGAATTAAATAGGCTATCAAAATACTTACAAATAGTCCGATATTTACTTTAGCAAAGTCTTTGACGATGATACGGTATGTTTTATTAAGCTCGTCTTTTTTAAGACGATAGCTAATTGCTATTTCCCTTCCTGCCAAAATACGTATAAATGCCTAAGTTGTACTCATGGGTATGGTATTGATTAACGTAAAAAAATAAAAAAGCCAGAATATTAATATTCTGGCTTTTTTATTTTTTAATTTTCCTATTAAAAAATGGTGTAATAGGAATACCTCTTCTTCTAATTACCAATTATTTTAACATTATTATTCGGCATTTCTTTCAACATACCTAATAATGTGATTTGCAATATTTTTGCCAGTTGCATTTTCTATACCTTCCAAACCTGGCGAAGAATTTACTTCTAATATTAGAGGACCACGCGTTGACTGCAGTAAATCTACCCCGGCAATTCCTAAGCCCATAGCCCTTGCCGCCTTAAGTGCGGCATTTTCCTCTTCATCAGTTAATTCTATAATATTCGCACTACCACCTCTATGGAGATTAGACCTAAACTCACCTTCTTTTCCTTGCCTCTTCATAGCACCCACTACTACTCCGTCAACAATAAAAACCCTTACATCCGCCCCTTTCGCTTCTTTTATAAATTCTTGTACTATTACACGAGCTTGTAGACCATTAAATGCTTCTAAAATAGACTCTGCTGAATTTTGATTATCTGCCAATACTACTCCTAAACCTTGAGTTCCTTCCAATAATTTAATAACTAACGGAGCCCCCCCTACACGTTCTACAATTTGACTAACGTCTTTAGAGTAATTACTAAAAACGGTTTTTGGCAGCCCTAAACCTGCTCTAGACAATATCTGTAGGCTTCTAAGTTTATCTCTAGATCTAACCAATGCTTGAGATTCTGTTGCGGTAAAAACCTTCATCATTTCAAACTGTCTTACAACGGCTGTACCGAAAAAAGTCACAGAAGCCCCAATTCTAGGAATAACGCCGTCTACATCAGTAATTTCCTGCCCTTTATAAATAATACTTGGTTTTTTCTTTTCAATAACCAAATTACATTTGGTATGATCTATAACAACCATTTCGTGCCCCTTTTTCTCTCCGGCTTCGACTAATCTCTTGGTAGAATATAAGTTTGGATTTTGTGATAAAACTACAATCTTCATATTACTTTTTTTTTGCTTTATTTAGGTTATTTATTTGAATTAAAATTAGCATTGCGACACTTAAAATTTGAAAAAATACTTTAATCAAAATACTTCAGAACTAGCCTAGAGGTCCAAGACCAGGTAAATTTTAAGACAAGTAATCGCCAAGTTAATCTTTATTATGAGTTATTAAATATATACACCCATTTATTCAAAAGTTACTTAATGATGGTCCTTTTTAAATGCCATCAATAAAAAATTGCCATTATAATTGACCCTTATACAGGAGGAAATCACCCTTTATGCCCCAAAATCCTTTAAGGCCATATATTCCAAATAAATTTTTAACGATTATATAAATGCACATCTTTTAGAAAATAGAATGGTGCTGGAATTTTCCCTGAACAATCGATCTGCTTCAAAATTAATATCGCTCAAAGGAAAAACCACTTTAAAACTATCTGTTACTGAAAAACCTATGGCAAGACCGCTAAAAACATCCTCATAAAAAAAATAAAACCGTAACATTCTAATAATTAGATTGTTACGGTTTTTTTATGTACTCGAGGCGGGAATCGAACCCGCACTCCGAAGAACTGGATT
>TARA_R110002051_G_scaffold324730_1_pt1 | contig 13674 bp, 10 predicted proteins | sample TARA_R110002051 | Tara Oceans TARA_R110002051 (sample SAMEA4397023) | marine metagenome | biome: Polar Biome; feature: [MES] marine water layer (ENVO:01000295) within the mesopelagic zone...; material: water (ENVO:00002006), including particulate matter (ENVO:01000060) such...
CTCCTGCTCCTGCTCCATCCAGTCCATCGTGGCGGCGCCATCGTGGACCTCACCAATCTTGTAGGAACGGCCTGTGTAATACAGAACGCGTTCCGTGGTCGTGGTCTTACCGGCATCGATGTGAGCCATGATGCCGATATTACGATAGCGCTCGAGCGGATGTGTCCTAGCCATGGCGTCCGTCCAAAATCCCTGGGTTACCAGCGGTAATGCGAGAAAGCTTTGTTGGCGTCAGCCATACGGTGCGTGTCTTCACGCTTCTTAACGGCAGAGCCACGATTGTTGACGGCATCCATCAGTTCGCCGGACAGCCGGTCAACCATCGTGTTTTCGGAGCGCTTGCGCGCTGCGTCGATGGTCCAACGAATGGCCAGCGCCTGTGCACGCTCGGTGCGAACCTCAACCGGAACCTGATAGGTCGCACCACCGACACGGCGGGAACGAACTTCAATGGTCGGCTTCACATTGGCGAGCGCCTCATGAAAGACCTCTACCGGCTCCTGGCCGGTACGAGCCTGGATCCGGTCGAACGCACCGTAAACGATACCTTCGGCCACGGACCGCTTGCCGTCATACATCAGGCAGCTCATGAATTTAGAAACCACCTCATCGCCAAACTTGGCGTCGGGCAGAACTTCGCGTTTTTCTGCGCGATGACGTCTGGACATCCGGTCTCTCCTTACTTAGGACGCTTCGCGCCGTACTTAGAGCGGCGCTGACGGCGGTCCTTGACACCCTGGGTATCCAGCGTGCCGCGAATGATGTGGTAACGCACACCGGGAAGATCCTTCACACGGCCGCCGCGGATCATCACGACAGAGTGTTCCTGAAGGTTATGGCCTTCACCCGGAATGTAGCTCGTCACTTCGAAGCCGTTGGTAAGACGGACACGCGCAACTTTACGAAGCGCGGAGTTCGGCTTTTTCGGCGTCGTTGTGTAAACGCGCGTGCACACGCCACGCTTTTGCGGGCAGGCTTCCAGCGCAGGCACTTTATTACGTTCGACAGGAGCCTTACGGCCCTGCCGAATCAGCTGATTGATCGTCGGCATCCAGTCGATCCCTCTCGACTTAAAACAACTATGCAAACAACAATCGGCCCCAGGGCACCGCCCTGCCGGCCAACCATTTCTCTGCGCGGGGTCCGCGTGCGAACCTATTAAGGTCTGCGTTTTGCCAAGACTGCGTCTGAACAAACGCGCCGTTTCCGACTGCGTTGTCACCACCAGCCTCGGTAAGGCTGGCGGATACTATTGACGCACCCCTGTTGGGTCAAGGACTCAATTCTGCTTTTTTCCGCATACCGCCTATATGCGATATGCAGAGCGGGCAGCCACTAGATCAAGGGTTTCCGGGGAAATTCTTGAACTCGATTACGGCTTTTCCCGCAAGATTCCGTCGGCCATGGGGTGGAGTGATGCTCCGGCTTCAGGAAGAACGGCGCCCGGAGTGAAATCCGGGCGCCGTCTGCGTTCGACTCGAACAATGTTTGCAGGCTTTAGGGCCTGGTTTTATTCAGCAGCCGGGGCTTGCGCTTCCGACTCGGCTTTTTCTTCAAGCGCCGGAGCCTTTTCCGGAACCGGAGCCAGCACGCGGTCGCGATCGGCGGCAATCCGCTTCAGGCGATTCATCACGCTGCCGGTACCGGCCGGGATCAGACGGCCGACGATGACATTTTCCTTCAGACCTTCGAGCTGGTCCTTCTTGCCGGAAACAGCCGCCTCGGTGAGGACGCGGGTGGTTTCCTGGAAGGACGCGGCAGAGATGAAGGACCGGGTCTGCAGGGAAGCCTTGGTAATACCATGCAGGATCGGAATCGCCTTCGCCGGACGAAGATCCTCGGCGAGTGCCTTTTCATTGGCCTCATCGAACTCGTCGCGATCAACGGTCTCGCCAATCAGCAGCGTGGTATCGCCGGCATCGGAGACTTCGACCTTCTGCAGCATCTGGCGGACGATCACTTCAATATGCTTGTCGTTGATCTTCACGCCCTGCAGCCGGTAGACGTCCTGGATCTCGTTGATGATGTACTCGGCAAGCGCCTCGACACCAAGAACGTTCAGGATGTCATGCGGGACCGGGTTACCGTCCATCAGCAGATCGCCAACCTGGACAAAGTCGCCTTCCTGAACCGCGAGGTGCTTGCCCTTCGGGATCAGATATTCGACCGTTTCCTTCTCGGCTTCCTGCGGCACGACCATGATCCGGCGCTTGGTCTTGTAGTCCTTGCCGAATTCAACGCGGCCTTCGGATTCGCTGATGATCGCGTAATCCTTCGGCTTGCGGGCCTCGAAGAGTTCCGCAACCCGCGGCAGACCACCCGTGATATCGCGGGTCTTCGAAGATTCCCGCGGGATACGGGCCAGCACGTCACCGGCACGAACCTGAGCACCGTTATCAACCGACAGGATAGCGTCGACCGACATGAAGTAGCGGGCCTCAAGACCGTTCGCCAGCTCGATAACCTCACCCTTTGCGTCACGCAGGGTAACACGCGGACGCAGGTCACCACCGCGCTGCTGCTGCTTCCAGTCGATGACCACGCGGGAAGCAATACCGGTCGCTTCGTCGGTGACTTCGTTCATGGAAACACCATCGACGAGGTCGACATAGTGCGCCGTACCCTCTTTCTCGGTGATGATCGGAATCGTATACGGGTCCCAATCGGCGATCTTGTCGCCCGGCTTCACGATCTGCTCGTCATCGACGAACAGGCGGGAGCCGTACGGGATCCGGTGACGGGCCCGCTCGCGGCCTTGGTCGTCTTGCAGGATCACTTCCGTGTTCCGGCTCATCACGATCAGGATGCCTTCGGAGTTCGTCACCACGTTCCGGTTCAGCACCTTCACGCTGGCGTCGAACGCGGCTTCGATGCTGGACTGCTCGGCACCACGCTGGGCCGCACCGCCGATATGGAAGGTCCGCATGGTCAGCTGAGTACCCGGCTCACCGATGGACTGGGCGGCAATGACGCCGACAGCTTCACCGATATTGACGCGGGTACCACGGGCCAGGTCACGACCGTAGCAGCTGGCGCAAACACCAACCTTGCTATCGCAGGTCAGCACCGAACGCAGGCGCACCTGGTCGATACCGGCCCGCTCGATCGCGTCCACCAGCGGCTCGTCGATGATCGTCGATGCATCGGCGATCTTCTCACCCGTCAGCGGGGCAATCAGCTCGTCGGCACAGGTCCGGCCAAGGATACGCTCGCTCAGCGGATCGATAACCTCGCCACCTTCGACAACCGCCTTCACCGTGATTCCGCGGTCGGTGCCGCAATCCTCTTCGGTGATGATGCAATCCTGGGCGACGTCGACCAGACGGCGCGTCAGGTAACCGGAGTTAGCGGTCTTCAGCGCGGTATCGGCCAGGCCCTTACGGGCACCGTGAGTGGAGTTGAAGTATTCAAGGACGGTAAGGCCTTCCTTGAAGTTCGAGGTGATCGGCGTCTCGATGATCTCACCGGACGGCTTGGCCATCAGGCCGCGCATCCCGGCAAGCTGCTTGATCTGCGTCGCGGAACCACGGGCACCGGAATGGGCCATCATCCAGACCGAGTTGACGGGCTGGCCCGGCTCCTCGTTGGACATGTGCTCCATCATCTTCTCGGCGACCATGTCGGTGCAACGGGACCAGACGTCGATGACCTTGTTGTACTTCTCACCCTGGGTGATCAGACCATCAAGATACTGCTGCTCGAATTCCTTCACCTCGGAATGGGCCTGATCGACCAGTTCCTGCTTGGCGTCCGGAATGATCAGATCGTCCTTGCCGAAGGAAATACCGGCGCGGCAGGCATGGCCGAAGCCGAGGGTCATCAGACGGTCGGCGAATATCACCGTGTCCTTCTGACCGCAGTGCCGATAGACCTGATCGATCACGCTCTGCACTTCCTTCTTCGTCATCAGCTTGTTGATGACACTGAAGGGCAGATTCGGATTTTTCGGCAGAAGCTGCGCGATCTTCAGGCGGCCCGGCGTGGTCTCGACCCGCTTGGTCACCTCTTCACCAGTCTCGTCGAACGTGTCGACACGAGCATGGATCTTGGTGTGCAGCATCACCGCGCCGGAATTCAGCGCGTGTTCGATCTCTGCCATTTCAGCGAAGACCATGCCCTCGCCCTGCATGTTTTCACGCTCGATCGTCAGGTAATAGAGACCGAGAATGATGTCCTGGGACGGCACGATGATCGGCTTGCCGTTCGCGGGGCTGAGGATGTTGTTGGTCGACATCATCAGCACGCGCGCTTCGAGCTGGGCTTCCAGGGACAGCGGTACATGGACCGCCATCTGGTCACCGTCGAAGTCGGCATTGAACGCGGTACAGACCAGCGGATGCAGCTGGATCGCCTTGCCTTCGATCAGCACCGGCTCGAAAGCCTGGATGCCTAGACGGTGAAGGGTCGGCGCACGGTTCAGCATGACCGGATGCTCGCGGATCACCTCTTCGAGGATATCCCAGACTTCCGGACGCTCCTTCTCGACCATCCGCTTGGCGGCCTTGATGGTGCTGGCGAGACCGTACAGCTCAAGCTTCGAATAGATGAACGGCTTGAAGAGTTCGAGCGCCATCTTCTTCGGCAGGCCGCACTGATGCAGCATCAGGCTCGGGCCGACGACGATGACAGAACGGCCGGAATAGTCGACGCGCTTGCCCAGCAGGTTCTGACGGAACCGGCCCTGCTTGCCCTTCAGCATGTCGGAGAGGGACTTCAGCGGGCGCTTGTTGGCGCCTGTGATGACCCGGCCCCGGCGGCCGTTATCGAACAGGGCATCGACGGATTCCTGCAGCATGCGCTTTTCGTTACGGACAATGATGTCCGGCGCACGCAGCTCGATCAGCCGCTTCAGACGGTTGTTACGGTTGATCACCCGGCGATAAAGATCGTTCAGGTCGGAGGTGGCGAAACGGCCACCATCGAGCGGAACCAGCGGGCGCAGTTCCGGCGGAATGACCGGAATCACGTCCAGGATCATCCATTCCGGACGGCAGCCGGATTCCTCGAAAGCCTCGATCAGTTTCAGACGCTTGACGAGCTTCTTGCGCTTGGCTTCCGAACCGGTGGTCCGGAGTTCCTCGCGAATGGTCTCCTTCTCCTCGTCAAGGTCGAGGTTGATCATCATTTCTTTCAGCGCCTCGGCGCCGATCATGGCCTTGAAGGTATCCTCGCCGTACTCGTCCTGCGCGTCGTAGAAATCCTCTTCGCTCAGGAGCTGACGATATTTGAACGGCGTCAGGCCCGGCTCGACGACACAGAAGCTTTCGAAATAGAGGATCCGCTCCAGATCCTTCAGGGTCATGTCGAGCAGCAGACCGATGCGGCTCGGCAGGGACTTCAGGAACCAGATATGGGCAACCGGGGAGGCCAGTTCGATATGACCCATCCGCTCACGGCGCACCTTCGAGAGCGTGACTTCAACGCCGCACTTCTCGCAGATGATACCGCGATACTTCATCCGCTTGTACTTGCCGCACAGGCACTCGTAGTCCTTGATCGGACCAAAGATCCGGGCGCAGAACAGACCGTCGCGCTCCGGCTTAAAGGTCCGGTAGTTGATGGTCTCGGGCTTCTTGATTTCACCGAAGGACCATGAGCGGATCCGCTCCGGGCTCGCAATCGCGATCCGGATATGATCGAAGCTCTGAGGGCCGGACGGCTGACCAAAGATGTTCATCAACTCGTTCATCAAGCATCTCCTTACGTCACTGGGACGTTATGCGCCGACTTACCATAGTGTGGGCGACGCGGCCGGGAACGGCAAGTCCGCCCCGGGAGGATAAAACCGGGCGACCCTGTTTAGAGGGCCACCCGGAATGTCTTACAGCTGATCTTGTTCCAGCTCGACATTAAGACCGAGGGAGCGAAGTTCCTTCACGAGAACGTTGAAGGATTCCGGAATACCCGCCTCGAAATTGTCGTCGCCGCGAACAATCGCCTCGTACACCTTGGTCCGGCCGGACACGTCGTCCGACTTCACCGTCAGCATTTCCTGCAGGGTATATGCAGCGCCGTAGGCTTCCAGGGCCCAGACCTCCATTTCCCCGAAACGCTGACCACCGAACTGCGCCTTACCACCCAGCGGCTGCTGGGTCACAAGGCTGTACGGGCCAATCGATCGTGCGTGGATCTTGTCGTCCACAAGGTGGTGCAGTTTCAGCATGTAGATGTAGCCGACGGTCACTTTCCGATCGAACATCTCGCCGGTCCGGCCATCGATCAGGTTCACCTGACCGGTGGAGTCGAGACCCGCCGTTTCCAGCATGGCGACAATATCGTCTTCCTTGGCGCCGTCGAACACAGGCGTTCCCATCGGCACGCCCCGGCTCAGGTTGCCGGCGAGTTCAAGGATTTCGCCGTCATCCAGCGGCTCGATCTCGGCCTTGTACTGCTTTTCGCCGTACACCTTTTCGAACAGAGCCTTGAAGCCGTCGGTCTTGGCCGTGTTGTGGATATCGGTCAGCATCTCGTTGATCTGCAGCCCGAGGCCATGCGACGCCCAGCCGAGGTGGGTTTCAAGAATCTGTCCGACATTCATGCGGCTTGGCACGCCAAGCGGGTTGAGCACGATGTCGACGGCCGTTCCGTCCTCGAGATAGGGCATATCCTCGACCGGATTGATCTTGGAGATGACACCCTTGTTGCCGTGACGGCCGGCCATCTTGTCACCCGGCTGCAGCTTGCGCTTCACCGCGACGAAGACCTTGACCATCTTCATGACGCCCGGCGGCAGCTCGTCACCGCGCTGCAGCTTTTCGACCTTGTTGTCGAAACGGGACTGAAGCTCTTCGACGCTCTTGTCGAATTCGCTCTTGATGCCTTCCAGATATTCCATCCGGGCCTCGTCCTCGACAGAGAACTGACGCCACTGGCCCTGGGTGTATTCGGAGAGAACCGCCTCGGTGATCTCGACGCCGCCCTTGAAGCCCTTCGGACCCTCGACCGCCTTCTGACCGAGAAGCTGTTCCTTCAGACGGGCAAAGAAGCCACGCTCCAGGATCACCCGCTCGTCATCGCGGTCTTTCGCGAGACGTTCGATTTCGGACCGTTCGATGGCCAGCGCACGCTCATCCTTGTCCACACCACGGCGGGAGAAGACACGGACCTCAACGACCGTACCGGTGCCCCCCGGCGGAACCTTCAGGGACGTGTCACGGACATCGGAAGCCTTTTCACCGAAGATCGCACGGAGGAGCTTTTCTTCCGGCGTCATCGGGCTTTCGCCCTTCGGCGTGACCTTACCGACCAGGATATCGCCCGGATTCACCTCGGCACCGATATAGACGATACCGGCTTCGTCGAGGTTCTTCAGGGCTTCCTCGCCGACATTCGGGATGTCTCGCGTGATCTCTTCCTGACCCAGCTTGGTATCGCGGGCCATGATCTCGAATTCCTCGATATGGATCGAGGTGAAGACATCGTCACGGACGATGCGTTCGGAGATCAGGATCGAATCCTCAAAGTTGTAGCCGTTCCAGGGCATGAAGGCGACGAGCACATTCCGGCCGAGCGCAAGCTCGCCCAGATCCGTGGACGGGCCGTCAGCCATGATGTCGCCAGCCTGGACCCGGTCACCGACCTTCACCAGCGGACGCTGGTTGATGCAGGTGTTCTGGTTCGAACGCTGGAACTTCAGCAGCGAATAGATATCAACGTTGCTTTCGGTGCTCGCGGTCGCGTCGGTCGCACGGACAACGATACGTGTCGCGTCCACCTGATCGACAATACCGGAGCGCTTGGCGACGATGGTCACGCCACTGTCCTGGGCAACGCGGGCTTCCATGCCGGTGCCGACATACGGCGCCTCGGCTTTCACCAGCGGAACCGCCTGCCGTTGCATGTTCGAGCCCATCAGCGCGCGGTTGGCGTCATCGTTCTCGAGGAACGGAATGAGCGCCGCGGCGACGGATACGAGCTGCTTCGGCGAAACGTCGATCAGATCAATGTCTTCCGGACGGGCCAGACCGAAGTCACCCCGGCGGCGAACCGGGATCAGCTCCTCGACGAAACGGTTTTTATCGTCGATCGGCGCGTTGGCCTGGGCCACGGTGTACCGGCCCTCTTCCATCGCGGAGATGTAGCGAACCTCGTCCGTCACCGTGCCATCGACAACCTTGCGGTACGGGGTCTCGATGAAGCCGTACTGGTTGACGCGGGCATAGGTCGCCAGCGAGTTGATCAGACCGATGTTCGGGCCTTCAGGGGTTTCAATCGGGCAGATCCGGCCATAGTGGGTCGGATGCACGTCGCGCACCTCGAAGCCCGCACGCTCACGGGTCAGACCGCCCGGGCCAAGCGCCGAGAGACGGCGTTTGTGGGTGATCTCGGAGAGCGGGTTGGTCTGGTCCATGAACTGGGACAGCTGCGAGGAGCCGAAGAACTCACGGACAGCAGCCGCAGCCGGCTTCGCGTTGATCAGGTCATGCGGCATCACGGTGTCGATCTCGACCGAGCTCATGCGCTCGCGGATCGCCCGTTCCATACGCAGCAGGCCAACACGATACTGGTTTTCCATCAGCTCGCCGACGGACCGGACACGACGGTTACCGAGGTGATCGATGTCGTCGATCTCGCCCTTGCCGTCCTTCAGGTCGACCAGGATCTTCAGGATCGCCAGGATGTCGTCCCTGCGCAGGGTACGTAGCTGATCGTCTGTTTCCTGATCGAGACGGGCATTCATCTTCACCCGGCCGACAGCGGAAAGATCGTACCGCTCGGAATCGAAGAACAGCCCGTTGAACAGATTTTCCGCGGTCTCGAGGGTCGGCGGCTCACCCGGGCGCATGACCCGGTAAATGTCGACCAGCGCTTCTTCGCGGGTGGTGTTCTTGTCCATCGCCAGCGTATTGCGGACATAGGCGCCGACCGTCATGTGGTCGATCGCCAGAACCGGAAGCTCTTCGATCCCGGCGTCGGCAATCGTCTGCAGCAGCTCCTCGGTGATCTCGTCACCGGCCTCGACAACGATCTCGCCCGTTTCCGGGTTGATGATGTCGATGGAGATGTACTGGGTCAGCAGCTCCTCGCTCGGGACGTAAACGTCCTTGAGGCCGGCTTCGCTCAGCTTGCGGCCAAGGCGCGGGGTCATCTTGTCGCCGAGCTTGGCGACGACTTCGCCGGAATCCGCATCCACCAGATCGCGGGTCAGTTTCTGGCCACGCAGACGGGACACGTCGAAAGCGGTTTTCCAGCCTTCGCCGTTCTTGGTGAAGGTGATGGATTCGTAGAAGTAGCTGAGGATGTCCTCGGAGGTCAGCCCCGTGACCTGCGACCGGTCAATATCGGCACCGGTTTCGTGGCATTCCTTCAGATAAGACTCGGCCTGGTCGCTCATCAGCGCGAGCAGAAGCGTGGTCGCAGGCAGCTTCCGGCGGCGGTCGATGCGGACATACAGGATATCCTTGGCATCGAATTCAAAATCGAGCCAGGAGCCGCGATACGGGATCACGCGGGCTGCGAAGAGATATTTGCCGGACGAGTGCGTCTTGCCCTTGTCGTGGTCGAAGAACACGCCCGGGGAACGGTGCATCTGGGAGACGATGACACGCTCGGTTCCGTTGATCACGAAGGTACCGTTCTTCGTCATCAGCGGCATGTCGCCCATATAGACGTCCTGCTCCTTGATGTCTCGGATGGAGCGGGAACCGGTCTCTTCCTCAACGTCCCAGACAACGAGGCGCAGGGTTACCTTCAGCGGCGCCGCGAAGGTAATTCCGCGCTGCTGGCACTCCTCCACGTCATATTTCGGCGTCTCGAGCTCATAGCTGACGAACTCGAGCATTGCCCGCTCGGAGAAGTCCTTAATCGGGAAAACCGATTTGAAGACTTCCTGAAGCCCCAGAACCTGACGGTCTTCGATCGACACGTCTTTCTGCAGGAACAGGTCGTAGGAGCTTTTTTGAACCTCAATCAGGTTCGGCATTGGGGACGCTTCGAAAATGCGCCCGAAATCCTTGCGCACACGCTTGCGACTGGTGAAGGAACCAACGGAGGAAATCGCCATGGTCAAACCTCGCCCACCTTTCGTTCGAACAGGAGCGGTCGGGACGGGTATCCGTCCGCTCCATGGCTCCCGCGCCCGTCGCGAGAGCCGCCTTTTCGGCCGGCCGGAAAAACCGGCCTCCCGGCCTTACCGCTGATGCCTAGGCAGCACCGGTAAGAACAGGAAAAGGGCAGGGCAACGTGCGCGTCTAACGACGCGCCCGCACCCCACCCGTATTCCAGAGTAACGCCAAGGCGTTACTTCAACTCGACGGTCGCACCAGCTTCCTCGAGTTTCTTCTTCAGCTCTTCGGCTTCGTCCTTGGAAGCGCCTTCCTTGACGGCTTTCGGCGCACCTTCGACGAGGTCTTTCGCTTCTTTCAGGCCAAGACCCGTGATCGCACGAACTTCCTTGATCACGTTGATCTTCTTGTCGCCGGCAGCGGTCAGGACAACGTCAAAGGAGTCCTTCTCTTCTGCAGCGGCGGCACCGGCATCAGCACCACCAGCAGCGGCTGCAACAGCAACCGGAGCAGCGGCGGAAACGCCCCATTTTTCTTCAAGCATCTTCGACAGATCGGCCGCTTCCAGGACCGTCAGGGAAGAGAGCTCTTCAACAAGCTTCTCAAGATCAGCCATTAGTAAATACTCCAGACTTGAGCTTCGTTAAACGGAGTGGATCGTCCACTCACCCCTCTTTGCTGCTGTAGGCAGAAATCACCCGGGCCATTTGACCGGCAGGTGCCTGCAGTACACCAGCGACCTTGGTCGCCGGGGCCTGCAGCAAGCCCAGCAGCTTTGCACGCAGTGTGTCGAGGGACGGCAACTTGGCGAGAGCCTTGACCTGCTCGACATCGAGCATTTTTGTGCCGAGAGCCCCGGCGACAATGGTCAGTTTCTCGTTGGCGTTGGCGAACTCGACGGCAACCTTGGCAGCGGCAACAGGATCTTCGGACGTAGCAATCGCCGTCGGACCCGTGAAGGACGCGTCAAGGTTTTCGTACTCCGTGCCTTTCAGAGCGAGACGAGCGATCCGATTTTTCGTGACTTTGTATCGGGCCCCTGCTGAACGCATCTTGCCGCGGAGGTCATTGACCTCATCGACCGTCAGCCCGACCTGATGGGTCACCACGACAAGCGTGGAGTCCGAAAAGGTCTTGTTCAGGGTCTCGACCAGAGCCGCTTTTTCAGTACGGTTCACTGATCATCTCCGCATCTGCGGGCCTTGGCACAATGCCAAAGCCCCCTTTGCACATTGAACCGGCGGACACCATGCCCACCGGCCCGGTTCGCCTGTCCCAGAAGCTCAAACTTCAGTCTGCCCCGGCATACCGGGATCGAAATCCGTTTTCACCCCTGTCTGTACGGGAAAATTAAGCCGTGGAGCCGAAGCCCCTTGGCACCCGTAGTCTCGGACAGGTCGGGGCCGATCCGAAGGCCGGCCCCTGCTCCCGGCGCCCGTTAAGGCGCCGGAAATCACACACAAGACCTAGGCAGAACCCAGGACTGAGGTATCCACTTTCACACCCGGCCCCATTGTGGAGCTGAGCGCGATGCGCTGAACGTAAGTGCCCTTGGCACCAGTCGGCTTCGCGCGGGTGATCGCATCGACGAACGCATTCGCGTTCTCGAGAAGCTGCTCCTCGGAGAAGCTCGCCTTGCCGATGCCGGCATGAACGATACCGGCACGCTCGACGCGGAACTCGACCTGACCGGCCTTGGCGGCAGTCACGGCAGCACCCACATCCGGGGTCACCGTACCGAGTTTCGGGTTCGGCATCAGGCCGCGCGGGCCCAGCACCTTACCGAGACGACCGACGAGGGCCATCATGTCCGGCGTGGCGATGACACGGTCGAAGTCCGTCCGGCCATCCTGGATTTCCTTCATCAGGTCATCCGCACCGACGATCTCGGCTCCGGCTTCACGGGCTTCGTCAGCCTTAGCGTCTTTCGCGAAAACCGCGACGCGAACGTCTTTACCCGTGCCGTGCGGCAGAGCAACAACGCCACGAACCATCTGATCGGCATGACGCGGGTCGACACCGAGATTCATGGAAATTTCGACGGTTTCGTCGAATTTCGCCTTGGCGCCACTCTTGACCAGCTTCACCGCTTCGTCGAGCCCGTGGAGCTTCAGACGATCGACACTTTCATATGCGCCCTTGAGACGCTTACCCAGCTTCGCCATGATCCTACTCCACAACCTCAACGCCCATGGAACGGGCGGAACCGCGGATCATCCGGCATGCGCCTTCAAGATCGACGGCGTTCAGATCCGGCATCTTCGTTTCAGCGATCTCACGGACCTGGTCCATGGTGATCTGGCCGACAACTTCCTTGCTCGGGTTGCTCGCGCCCTTCGGAAGCTTCGCGGCCTTCTTGATGAAGAAGCTGGCCGGCGGAGTCTTCGTCACGAACGAGAACGTGCGGTCCTGATAAGCGGTGATCACAACCGGAGTCGGCGTGCCTTTTTCAACATTGCCAGTGGCCGCGTTGAAGGCTTTGCAGAATTCCATGATGTTAAGCCCGCGCTGACCCAGCGCCGGGCCGACCGGCGGAGACGGATTCGCCTCACCAGCCTTGATCTCCAGCTTGATGTAGCCAGCGATCTTTTTCGCCATTGTACTTACCTCTCATAGTGCCGGGTGGTGCGGGCTTCCAAGGTTTTCAGGAAGACCTCCCACGCGGACATCATTTGAACGTCAGATCTTTTCGACCTGGGTATATTCCAGCTCGACGGGGGTCGACCGTCCAAAAATCGACACCGCAACCTTGAGACGGGATTTCTCCTCGTCCACATCCTCAACATACCCGTTGAAGGACGCGAACGGCCCGTCGGAAACACGTACCTGTTCGCCAATCTCGAAGATGACGGACGGCTTCGGCCGCTCGACGCCTTCGGCGACCTGCTTGATGATCCGTTCGGCCTCGGATCTCGAGATAGCCTGGGGCTTGCCCTTGCTACCAAGAAAACCGGTAACCTTCGGCTGGTCCTGAACCAGGTGCCAGCTTTGATCGGTCAACTCCATCTTCACGAGGATGTAGCCGGGGAAAAACTTGCGCTCGGCGTTCACTTTCGTGCCGCGGCGCATTTCCACAACTTCCTCGGTCGGAACCAAGACTTCTTCGATCAGGTCTTCCATCTCATGCGCGGCTGCCTGCTCGCGAATGGATTGCGCGACCTTCTTCTCGAAGCCGGAATAGACATGGAGGACGTACCAACGCGGTGCCAACGGCCTAAGCCCCCAAACCCAAAATAAATTTCACGCCCCACGACAGCGCGCCATCGACGAGGAAAAAGAAGATAGACGCGAGCGTCACCATGATGAAGACCATCATAGTGCCCACGCCTGTTTCCTTGCGGCTCGCCCAGGTCACCTTGGAAACTTCCTGGCGAACCTGACGGACGAACTGCGCCGGAGAAACCTTTGCCATCGTGATCCGTTTCTGTCAGCCGGGCTGTATAGCGCCCCGGCGGAATGAAATCAACAGTGCTGAAGCGTGGCAGGAGTGGCAGGGATCGAACCCGCAACCCCCGGTTTTGGAGACCGGTGCTCTACCAATTGAGCTACACTCCTACGCCGCGCTGCAAGTTGCCGCCCCAATCTCTCCGGATGAGAGGCCGGGACGGCAGCCTGTTAGTAAAATTTTACTCGACGATTTTGGCGACGACGCCGGCGCCGACGGTGCGGC
>TARA_R110002051_G_scaffold265495_4_pt1 | contig 13668 bp, 11 predicted proteins | sample TARA_R110002051 | Tara Oceans TARA_R110002051 (sample SAMEA4397023) | marine metagenome | biome: Polar Biome; feature: [MES] marine water layer (ENVO:01000295) within the mesopelagic zone...; material: water (ENVO:00002006), including particulate matter (ENVO:01000060) such...
CAATGAAAAGACATTATTGGTTAGAAAACAATTATTCGGATTGATTAAAAGCTTAAAAAATAAATTATAACAAACCACAGACCACAGAACACAAACCACCAATATAAAATGGAAAAGAATATTAAAAATAAAGACGTGACTACTCACGCATCACCAAACCCCGATCACCAAACCCCGAGCACCAAACCCCGTATTGCAGTTATTGGATTGGGCTACGTTGGTCTCCCACTAGCAAGATTATTTGCTACAAAATATTCTGTTGTAGGTTTTGATATCAATAAAGCGAGAGTTGAAGAGTTAATGTCTGGTACAGATGCTACTTTAGAGGTGTCTGATGAAATATTACAAGCTGTTTTGGTTGATACCCCTTCTGATTCTAATGGGCTTTTTTGTTCTACAAATATTGAAGCTATTAAAGATTGTAATTATTATATTGTTACAGTACCTACACCTGTAGATAAAAATAACAGACCTGTTTTAACCCCTTTAGTGAAGGCGAGCGAAACTGTGGGTGCTGTATTAGAAAAAGGAGATATTGTTGTTTATGAATCTACAGTATACCCTGGAGCAACAGAAGAAGAATGTATTCCTGTGCTAGAAAGAGTTTCAAGGTTAGTTTTTAATGAAGATTTTTTTGCAGGGTATTCTCCAGAGAGAATTAATCCAGGCGATAAAGAGCATACTGTAGAAAAAATATTGAAAGTAACCTCAGGTTCTACGCCAGAAATAGGGGTTAAAGTAGATGAATTATATAAATCTGTAATTATTGCAGGTACCCATTTGGCACCAACAATCAAAGTAGCGGAGGCGGCTAAAGTAATAGAGAATTCACAAAGAGATATCAATATTGCTTTTGTAAATGAATTGGCGAAGATATTCAATTTAATGGATATCAATACCCATGATGTATTGGCAGCAGCAGGTAGTAAATGGAACTTTTTACCCTTTAAGCCCGGTTTGGTTGGCGGACACTGTATTGGTGTAGATCCTTATTATTTGGCACAAAAAGCGCAAGAATATGGCTATCATCCAGAAATTATTTTAGCGGGAAGACGATTAAATGATAGTATGGGGCAATATGTGGCATCGGAAGTCATAAAATTGATGATTTCTAAAGATATTAGAATTAAAGATGCAAAAGTATTGGTTCTAGGGATTACTTTTAAAGAAAACTGCCCTGATGTAAGAAACACAAAAGCTGTTGATGTAATCTCCTCTTTAAAAGAATACGGTACAAACGTAACTATTTTTGATCCTTGGGCGAATGAAAAAGAAGTATTTCATGAATATGGTTTAGAATCTATTAGAACTTTACCTCAAGAAAAGTTTGATGCGATTGTTTTAACTGTTTCACACAACGAGTTTTTAACCATTGATTTTTCACAGATTAAAAATGAAAAGGCGATTGTATATGATGTAAAGAATATATTGCCAGTTGGTATCAAGAATAAAACATTATAATTAATTAGATGAAATTAGCAGTTATAGGAAGTGGTTATGTCGGATTAGTATCAGGTACTTGTTTCGCAGAGATGGGTAATCATGTTACTTGTGTAGACATTGATCCAAATAAAATCGAAAAATTAAACAACGGAATTATTCCAATTTTTGAACCTGGTTTAGAGCCAATGGTTTTAAAGAATATCAAAAGCGGAAATTTATTTTTCACAACCAATTTGGCAGAAGCTATTTCAAATGCTGAAATTGTATTTATAGCAGTAGGTACGCCTATGGGAGATGACGGTTCTGCAGATTTACAATATGTTTTAGCAGTAGCTAAATCTATTGGGCAAACTATGCGAAAAAGATTGGTTGTAGTAGACAAATCGACTGTACCTATCGGAACTGCTGATAAAGTAAAAGCTACCATTCAGAATGAATTAGATGCTAGAGAAATTGCAATTGAATTTGATGTAGTCTCTAATCCTGAGTTTTTAAAAGAAGGTGCTGCTATTGATGATTTTATGAAACCAGATAGAGTTGTAATTGGTTCAGATTCTGACTATGCAATTGGGAAGATGAAAGAATTATACCATCCTTTTTGTATGTCTTATGATCGATTTATAGCTATGGATATTCGTTCTGCGGAAATGACTAAATATGCTGCCAATGCTATGTTAGCAACCAAAATATCCTTTATGAATGAAATTGCAAACATTTGTGAAAAAGTTGGTGCAGATGCTAATCAAGTTAGAATTGGGATTGGTTCCGATTCAAGAATAGGGTATAGTTTTATCTATCCAGGGGCTGGATATGGTGGCTCTTGTTTTCCTAAAGACGTAAAGGCTTTAAAGAAAATAGCAGAAGAAAATGGATATAAAGCAAATTTGATCGAGTCCGTAGAAAATGTTAATGATGCTCAAAAATTAGTGATTGCGAATAAAATCATTAAAAAATATGGAGAAGATTTAACCGGTCTTACCTTTGGTTTATGGGGGTTGGCCTTTAAACCTGGTACAGATGATATGCGAGAAGCACCAGCTATTTATGTAGTGAAGGAATTGGTAAAACGTGGGGCAAAAATAAAAGCCTATGACCCTAAAGCAATAGGTGAGGCTAAAGAATTTTATTTGAAAGGAATAGAAAATATTGAATATGTAGATTCCAAATATGAAGTTGTTAAAGATGCTGATGCTCTCATTTTGCTAACAGAATGGAAAGAATTTAGATCACCAGATTTTGAAGAAATTAAAAAACAATTGAAATTTCCTGTGATTTTTGATGGAAGAAATCAATACAATGCATTTAATTTACAAGAAAAAGGATTTGAATATTATCAAATAGGAAAAAACTAGATGAAAATACTTGTTACAGGAGCAGCTGGATTTATTGGATTTCATTTATCCAAAGCTTTATTAAGTAAAGATCATACAGTCGTTGGCATTGATAATATTAATGATTATTATGATGTAAACTTAAAATATGCACGTTTAAATGAGTTAGGAATTTCTAGAGAGCAATCAGAAAAATTTTTAAACAGGGCTACCGGAGCTGTTTATAAAGATTCATTTCAATTTGTTAGGATGAATTTAGAAGATCGTGAAAATCTACCAGTCCTATTTAAGGAAAGTGAATTTGATGTAGTTTGTAACTTAGGAGCGCAAGCAGGTGTTCGTTACAGTATTGAAAATCCAGAAACATACATAGACAGTAATGTAGTTGGCTTTTTAAATATTTTAGAATGTTGTAGACATCATAAAATAAAGCATTTGTTATACGCGAGTAGTTCGAGTGTTTATGGAGAAAATAAAAAAGTTCCTTTTTCAACTTCTGACAATGTAGATTATCCAATTAGTTTGTATGCTGCTACGAAGAAGAGTAATGAATTAATGGCGCATACCTATAGCCATTTGTTTGGAATACCTACAACAGGATTACGTTTTTTTACAGTATACGGACCTTGGGGAAGACCAGATATGGCAATTTATTTATTTGCAGACGCAATTTCTAAAAATCGCTCTATAAAGGTTTTCAACAATGGTAACATGAGTAGAGATTTTACGTATATTGATGATATTGTAAATGGAATAGAAATATTATTAGCTAATCCTCCAGAAAAAACAGCTCAAAAACCAGCATATAGAGTCTCAAATATAGGAAATGGTAGTCCACAATCTTTAGGAGATTTCATTAAAGCTATTGAAACAAGTTTTGGAGTAGAAGCAAAAAAAGAATTTTTACCAATGCAAGCAGGTGATGTACCACAAACTTGGGCTGATGTTAGAGAAATTGAAAAATTAGGTTATAAAAGTCTTACTGCAATAAATGAAGGTGTATTAAAGTTTGTTGAATGGTTTAAAAAATATCATTTATAAAATTATAAACTATTAAAAACTAATTATAGTATTAAATAAACAATATTGGTTAAATTATTCTCTCTTTTTAAAAACAACTTCTTTTTTATAATCTTATTTCTATGGATTATGATCCCTTTTTTTGCATATAATTCTTACATTAGAATTTTTGCAATGTTATCTTTGGTTGTAATAGTTATAAAACATTTTCAAAAAGGTAACAAAAAAGTATATCTATTAACTTTATTGTTCATAATTATTACATTTATAATTAATTATATTTCTTCAGATAAAGCTTATATTATTAGGCATTTACAGTTGTATGTTTTTTTATCCTTAATCTACTTAAGTACAATAGTGTTGTATTTATCCATAGAAAAAAAGAAAAATATAATTTTAATAATCTTAATATTTAATTTAATTGCTTTAATTGGTACTTATTTTGGTCTACTTATAGATGGCCATGCGTCTAGGGCATTATCTAAAAGTGGTGATGGAGCAATAGATTTAACAGAACAAGGTATAGGTGGTTATGGTACTATTTACTCTAATGTTGTTTTAATACCTGTTTTATTTTATCTGAAAACTAAAATTATTTCATCAAGATTTAAAATAATTATATGGCTAAACATAATCATTGCCATTATTGTTATTATTAAAGCTAATTATTTAATAGCAGTTTTACTTATTATTTTACAATTTTTAGCCTTTTTATTTACAAGAACAAAAGGTATTAATAAAGTGTTTTTATTTGTATCTGTTTTTTTTGGAATACTTTTTATAGTATCAAATGTAGATTATATTGAAAACGCTACTAGAGAATTGGTAGAAGGTACAACATACGCAATTAAGCATAGAGATTTTTTCAACCAACTTAATGGGCAAGAATCAGAATATGGATCTATAAGTTCTCGTGCAGAAAGATATCAAAGAAGTTTTAAAATGATATTTATCAATCCTATTACTGGTGTATTAAGTTATGATGATATTGGTAAACATTCAAATATTTTAGATCAATTGGCACAATATGGTATCGTTTTTTTTAGTCTATTTATTTATTTACTTATAAACTTGCCCATGCAAATAATGAAAAGAGAAATTGAGAAAAAACATATAATTATTTTTATAACAACTTTATTGCTATTAGGCTTATTAAATAATTATCCATTACATATTGGTATTGCTTATATTTTATTAGCAAGTTCTTTTAATTTAGGTTTTAAAAAAATAGAAATTTAATGGCAAAAAACATTTTATATATTGGAGGGTTTAATTTTAATAAAACAACTGCAAGTTCTATTCGAGTTATAGAGAATGCAAGGTTTTTAGAAAAACTTAATTTTAATGTAGAAGTTTTAGGAAAAATACAATTATTAGATAAAAAATATACCACAATAGATACTATAAAAGTATCTAATATAGTTGCTGATGACGAAGATTTTGCATCCAATATTTCCACAATAAAATTAAAAGTTACATCCTCTAAAATAGAATATATAATAGCCTATAATTATCCGCCAATTGCGTTTTATAAATTATTAAAATTATGTAAAATAAACAATGTAACACTTATTCCAGATTTAACTGAGTGGTATGGTATTGATGGCGATTTTAGCATAGGCAAAGGGGTACGTTTTATATTGCATCAATGGAGAATGCTTTATTTAAACAAACAATGTAAAAATAAAATAGTTGCTTCAAGTTTTTTAGATAGATATTATAAAAAGTCTAATAATCTTTTGTTACCTTTTGTTACTATTGATGTTTTAAATTTTAAGAAGCAACAAAATTTAAATATTGATGCTATAAAATTTGTGTATGCAGGTTCACCTGGAGAAAACTTTAGTAAAGATAGATTAGATATAGTGCTAAAATCTTTTGCTAAAGTAAAAGAAATACATAGTAATTTTATGTTAAATATAGTAGGGTTAACAAAAGAGAATTTATTGGCAATAGATCGCGTTAAAAAAGAGGTGCAATTTTTAGACCAACATCTTAATTGTTTTGGAAGACTAGATAATGTTGCCTGTGTTAACGTTATAAAGCAATCTGATATTGTAGTTTTTGCTAGAGATGTAAATAGAGTATCTTCTGCAGGTTTTCCAACAAAAGTTTTTGAAGCTTTTAAATACGGTTTACCTATTTTAACAAACCGAACATCAGACATAGATAATTATGTGGAAAAAAATTATAACGGGTTTTTAACCCAAGAAGCAAATGTTAAAGGTTTTTTAAATGCTATTCAGTTAATAGTATCTGCAGATATTAAAAGTTTAGAAAAAATTATTGACAATTGTAGATCTGAAAACCCATTTTTTTATAAAAATTATATGAATAAGACCGAACTTTTTTTTAAAAAAACGAATACATGAAAATTTTATGGTTAACGGGTATTGTAATACCCCAAGCAAGTGAATTAATAAACGGTCCTAAAGTACCTTTTGGTGGTTGGGTTTCTCAAATGATTGAGCAACTGTCTAAAAGTAAGGGTTTAAAGATTGGGGTTGCCATGAAATCTCCCACAGATAAATTATTAATTAAAGAAAAAAAAAATGTTACCTATTATTTTTTACCTCAAAGTAAACAAAACAAATTTGATGTAAATAAAAATGATTGTATAGAAGTTTTTAATCATTTTAAACCAGATTTGTTACACGCAGAAGGCTCGGAATTAAAGTACACGAATACATTCTTAACTTTATGGAAAGGGCTTAATGTATTAAGTTTACAAGGTGTTTTAAATGGTTATGAACCTTATGAATACGGTGGCATTAATATTTATAACAACTTGTTTAGTCTTAATTTAAAGAATTCTATTTTTGCCGCTTTAACAATTATAAATAAAAAATTTGTTTTTAATAAACGGCTTGTAATAGAGAGAGATACGATTAAAAAAGCAAAAAATATTTTAGGAAGAACTACTTGGGACCGTGCAAATTCTTATTTTTATAATCCAACAGCACCTTATTATCATTGTGCTCGAATTTTAAGACCGTCATTTTATAACATTAAACAAAATACTAATGAAGTTATAAAATATTCCGTTTTTATTGGGAATTCAGCCCAACCTAGAAAAGGGGCTCATTTTGTGTTCGAGGCTATTGCTTTGTTAAAAGAAGAGTACCCAGAGATAAAACTTTATGTTACAGGAAATAAATATGAAAAGAATATAAAAGATTGGAAATCTTATTTTGGTTACAGAGCATTTTTACAAAGAATGATTAAGAAATTAAATTTAGAAGATAATATTGTTTTTTTAGGAGTATTGCAAGAGCAAGAAATGGCAAAACAAATAGCTAAAATGCATGTTTATGTTATGGGTTCTGTAATAGAAAACAGCCCTAATACATTGGGAGAAGCAATGATTATGGGGGTGCCATGTATTACATCTTATAACGGTGGGGTGTCTGATATGGCGTCGGATGGTAAAGAAGCGTTGCATTATAGAGATAATGACCCAAGAATGTTAGCATATCAAATAAAACGAATTTTAGATGATACAGAATTGGCAAAAACTTTAAGTAAAAATGCCAAATTAAAAGCCAACCATACACACAGTCCAGAAAAGAACTTAGAAGATCTTTTAAGCTGTTATAGAAGCATTTTATCTTAAAAAAAAAATATATGGTAGTAGCACCAGTTATATTATTTACTTTTAATAGACCAATTCATACAAAAAAAACATTGGAGGCTTTGTTAAAGAATGATTTGGTAGCAGAAACTAAACTTTATGTATTTTCAGATGGTCCAAGAAATGAAAAAGACTTTCTTAAAATTAAAGAAGTTAGAAAACTATTATATTTTTTCAAATCTCAAAAGAATTTTTTAGAATTTAATATTATTGAAAGTGAAATTAATAAAGGACTAGCAGATTCTGTAATTAATGGTATTTCTAAAGTGTTTAAAGAGTTTAATTCTGTTATTGTTTTGGAGGACGACCTTATTGTTTCAAATGATTATATAAAATATATGAATGAAGCTCTTCAGTTTTATAAAAATACAAATGCAGGTTCTGTTACTGGCTATAACCCCTTAAAATTAGATGATTCAACACATTCTTATAGGGCATATTCAATGCCAAGAAGTTGTTCTTTTGGTTGGGGGACTTGGAAAAATATTTGGAATGAAATTGACTGGGAAGCTAAAGAATATAATAACTTTAGGAAAAATTTTTTCAAAAGAAGAGAGTTTAATAAATCGGGATTTGATAGATCTATTCGCCTAGATAGACAAATGAAAACGAATGTACAATCTTGGTCTATACGTTTCGGCTTTAATTTATTTATGATGAATAAATTAACTTATTATCCTGTAAATTCAAAAATAAAACCAAATGGATGGGATGGGTCAGGCACGCATGTTACATCAGGTGTAAAAAAATTTAATTTAGAAACAAAAGAATGTGTATCAAATGTTTTTAAAACCCTAGAAGTGGACTATTCACTATTAAAAAGGTTTCAAAAATTATATGGTAATGGGATAAAAGACGAGGTAAGAGAATTGTTTTATTTTGTAAAAAACTTAATTCATTAAATTTTTATGGAAAATAAAAAAAATAAAATATTAGTTTATTATTCAATTTTTAATCTAGGGGGTGCAGAAAGATCTACATTAAAACTTATTACAAAATTACTCGATAAAGAACATGAAGTTGAAGTTTTAGTAATTACCAATGGGGGTAAACTTCAAAGCCAAATAGATAGTAGAGCTAAAGTTAGTTGGTTAAGATCTGGAGATTATGGTTCAAAATATACTGCCTCTAAAGGATTTAAAAAAACGTATTATTTATTGCTATATCTACTTACCAGATTAGAAGGTTTTTTTAAAGGCTTTTTTTATAAGTTTAAAACATACAAAGCTGTTATTATTGGGTTGCATGGTTTGTCTCCTAAGTTTTGCTTAGAAAACATTAAAGCAAATACCTATATACAATTTGTAAGAAATGACCTTAAAAATTGTGATCAAAATTTTAAAGCCCAGAACCAAATAAATAAATATGGGCATTTAATAGATTATTATGTGTGTGTTTCTCAAACGGCACTAGAATCATTCTCAGAACTTTACCCTAAACTAATACCAAAAGGTAAAAAGATTTATAATCTTTTAGAGTCTAATGTTATCTTAAAAAAATCTGAAGAAGCTCTAAAAGATACTTCTTGGTCTAAGGAAACAATAAATATTTTAACGGTTTGTAGAATTCAAGAAAAATCGAAAGGAATCTATAGAATGGCTAAAGTTTTTAAAGAGTTATTAGCACAAGGTTACCAAATAACTTGGTATGTTATTGGTGATGGAGTAGATTTTAATGAATTTAAAGCGTATTTAATTGAAAATAATTTGCAAGATAAGATGGTTTTATTAGGTGCAAAACCAAACCCTTATCCTTACTTTAAAAGAGCGGATTTGGTTGCAGTTTTATCTTATTATGAAGGTTTATGTGGTGTCGTAAATGAAGCAAAAATACTAGAAAGGCCTTTAGTTGCAACAGAGTTTTCTGGGGTTAGAGAGCAAATTACTGAAGGAGTAAACGGTTTTGTATTTAACAATTCTTATGAAGCTATTTTAATTGGAATGAAAAAAATGTTAGACAATGCTACAAAACTAAACAAGATGGCAATAAATGGTATGCCAAATGAAATTACAGATGATAATTATAAAGTAGAACAATTAATAAAACTATTTTAAAAATGAACCAAAAAAAGGGAGGAACAATATTATCGTTTGCCGCTATTTTTATTAAAATATTGGTAACCTTTACTTATATTCCTTTTGTTTTAGACAAAATAGGAAAAGATAACTACGGTTTGTTTAGTGTTATCGGTTCCATTATTGCTTATATAGCAATTTTAGATTTTGGTATTAATGATAGTACACTTCGCTTTTTTGTTCGTTATAGAAAAGAAGAATCCCAAGAAAAAAAGATGCAAATTTTAGGAAGTATAAGTACCATTTATATGGTGTTAACTGGCTTGGTTTTCTTGGTAAGTTGTATTGTATATTTTTGTTTGCCTTTCCTTTTTTCAGATACATTTAGCATACAGGAAATGATAGTTTTTAAACAAATGTATTTAATTTCTATTATAAGTGTTGTTTTTACTATATTTTTTAACCCTACTGGTGCTATAATTAACGCTTATGAAAAATTTATAATTCTTAAATTTGCTGATATCTTAGTTTTTGTAGCTACTACCATAACTATTGTAATCTTTCTAAATTTTAATTATAATGTTGTAATGATGGTGTTTGTGGCTTCCTTTTACAATATAGCAAATGTATTATTTAAGTTCTTTTATGTTAGAATAAAAATTAAAATAGCGTATCCAACGTATAAACCCTCAAAAGAGTTGGTAAAAAAAATAGCATTGTACGCTGGGCCTATTTTTATTGTAATCGTTGTAGAACAGATTTATTGGAAATTAGACAATATTATTATTGGAGCCATGTTAGGTACAACAATGGTAACTTTTTATGCAATGGGGATTGTTTTTCAAAAATACATATTAAGCTTTTCTACAGCTATATCTAGGATAATGACACCAGATTTAATTAAAAAAATTGATGCGAATTACAGTTTGGTAAAATTAACAAATAATTATATTAAAACTTCAAGGATACAGTTAATTGTAGTAATGATTATTGTTTTAAATTTAATTTTTTGGGGTAAACCTTTTTTAAGGATTTGGTTAGGAGAAGAATATACAGTTTCTTATTATGTTTTGTTGTTGGTAATGATTCCTTTTTCTGTTGAAATAATAGGTAATTTAAGAAATACCTTTCTGCAGGTTTATGGTTACTATTGGCATAGAGCTATTATTATATTTATAGTTTCTATATTAAATATTGGTCTAACCGTTTTTTTAATTGAAAAATACGGTATACTGGGTGCCGCAGCCTCAACTTGTATAAGTTTGTTTTTGGGATATGGAGCTACAAATTTTATTTTATGGAAAAAAATTGGGGTTAATGTTTCTGCTTTTTATAGAGAAGTTTGGTTAAAGTCTGTACCAGTAATTGGTATTGCTTTTTTAATTTTTCTATTTTTGAACAAAGTGTATATTATTACAAACTGGTTAGAGTTAATTATTAGCGTTGGAATTACAAGTGCAATCTATTTAGTTTCAATTTGGTTTATTTATCTCAATAAAGAAGAAAGGTTGTTTTTTACTAAAAAAGTTTAACTATGAAATACAGGTTTAAAATATTAGGTATTATTAGAAAAATTTTTCTTTTTTTCTTTTTTAAAATAAACCCTATTAAATGCTCTAGGTTTATGGGTGTTACGATTGGCGAAAATTGTAGAATTTATGGTAATTCCCCAAATATGTGGGGAACTGAGCCGTTTCTTATAAAAATTGGAAATAATGTCCATATTACTGATAGATGCCGCTTTATCACACATGATGGAGGTACATTGATATTAAGGAAATTTACACCTGATTTAGAAGTAACCGCTCCAATTAAAATAGGGAATGATGTCTATTTAGGTGAAGAAACAATAATTATGCCGGGTATAAACATAAATAACAATGTAATAGTAGGTATTAGATCTATCGTTACAAAAGATATAGCATCTAACTCAGTAGTTGTTGGTATACCTGCTAAGAAAATAAAAACAGTTGATGAATATCATGAGAAGTTAAAAAAAATATCTTTAAAAATAGGACATTTAAGTAGAGATAAAAAAGAAATACAATTAAAGAAAATTTTTAAGAACTTTAAATAACTAATACTTTTTTCAAAGAAATAAACTCTATTAGAAAATAAATTGAAAAATAAAATTATATACATAACCCCAGTTTTAGTTCCAGAATCTTCTGCAGCATCTAAAAGAATTTTAGCGAATGCAAAGCTAATCAATTTTTTAGATTATGAAGTAACTATATATTCTGGATTAAATCTAGCTGATAAAACTAACGTTGATGGAATTTCTGTATTACCTTCAGGAATTGGTATAGAAGAAAATGAAGGTTTTAAAAAATTTGTTGCTTACAGAAAAAGTGTTTTACATGTTATAAATGAAATAAACTCTAAAGATAATACAAACTTAAAAGCAATTATTTTATATAGTGGTTATTCTTTTTATTTATACCCATTAATTAAGTGGTGTAAGAAAAACAAAATACCCTTAGTATTTGATGCCGTAGAATGGTATACACCTGCAAAGAAAATACATTGGTTTTTAAAACCTTATTTTTGGAACACAGAGCTAGCTATGCAATACTTTATTCCAAAAACTAAAAATGTTATCGCCATAAGTACTTATTTAGAAATGTATTATAAATCTAAGAACTGCAATACTGTTGTTATTCCTCCTTTATTTTACGAGAAAACTAGTACTAAAAAGCTAGAAAATAGAAGTTATATACAATTATCTTATACAGGTTCACCAGGAAAAAAAGACAACCTAAATCAAATTCTAACAGCTGTTTTAGATCTAAATAAAGAAAAATTAGCTAAAAAAATAAAGTTTGAAATTGCAGGCATCAATACCAAACAACTGCTTGCTTACCCAGTTTTTAAGGACAATAACATAAAAGAACTTCCAAAGAATATTATAGCACATGGCTATATTTCTATGGCTTTAGCACAAGAAATTACTTCTAGTTCTGACTTTAGTATACTTTTTAGAAAAAACGATAAAACCAACACAGCAGGGTTTCCAACAAAAGTTGTTGAAAGTTTGTCTTTAGGAACACCAGTTTTTTTGAATTATAGTTCAGATTTACACCTATATTTACATAACGGAAAAAATGCAATTGTAATAGAAGATTTTACAGTAGAAAGTTTAAAATCAGAACTAATCAAAATAACTCAAATTTCTTTTTCTCAATTACAATTAATGAGAGAAAGTGCTACAGAATCAGCCGAGAAGAATTTTTCAATTCAGTCAAGAACAGCAATAATGGATTCTTTTTTAAAAACAATAAAAATATAAAATATGTTCAATAATAAAACACTTTTAATTACGGGAGGTACAGGTTCTTTTGGGAATGCAGTCTTAAAAGGATTTATAAATTCTGCTTTTAAAGAAATTCGAATATTTTCTAGAGATGAAAAGAAACAAGAAGACATGCGAATTGAATATATGAATTCGAAGTTAAAATTTTACATAGGCGATGTTCGTGACTTTGATAGTATTAACAACGCAATGATTGGAGTAGATTATGTTTTTCATGCTGCTGCTTTAAAACAAGTGCCATCATGTGAGTTTTTTCCGCTTGAAGCAACTAAAACAAATGTTTATGGAACTTCAAATGTAATTAAAGCAGCTGTAAACAATAATGTTAAAAGAGTAGTTTGTTTAAGTACAGACAAAGCTGCTTACCCAATAAATGCGATGGGTATCTCTAAAGCCTTAATGGAAAAAGTAGCCATTGCAGCTTCTAGAAATATACCAGAGGGAGGGCCTGTTGTTTGTGTGACAAGATATGGTAATGTGATGGCTTCTAGGGGGTCTGTAATACCATTGTTTATAAAGCAAATAGCAAACAATGAATCTTTGACAGTAACGGACCCTAATATGACACGTTTTTTAATGTCTTTAGATGAAGCTGTAGATTTAGTGTTATATGCTTTTAAAAACGGAGAACAGGGAGATTTGTTTGTGCAAAAATCGCCAGCATCTACTGTTGGTGATTTAGCGGAAGCGATGAAGCGAATTTATAATTATGATAAAGAAATTAAAATTATAGGTACTCGCCATGGAGAAAAATTATACGAAACACTTTTAACTAAAGAAGAGTTTATTAAAGCCGAAAATTTAGAAGGATATTTTAGAGTACCAGCAGATAATAGAGATTTAAATTACGGAAAATATTATGTAGAAGGCGACAATAAGATATCTTTAAATGAAGAATATCATTCTCATAATACA
>TARA_R110002051_G_scaffold64435_3_pt1 | contig 13667 bp, 7 predicted proteins | sample TARA_R110002051 | Tara Oceans TARA_R110002051 (sample SAMEA4397023) | marine metagenome | biome: Polar Biome; feature: [MES] marine water layer (ENVO:01000295) within the mesopelagic zone...; material: water (ENVO:00002006), including particulate matter (ENVO:01000060) such as......
ATACACGGACGAACAATTAATAGAAAGATTTAAAGCAATTTAGGGGTTTATGTGGCGGATACAAAACCTGCGTCTGTAGAGGACTTACCTGCGTTTGTAAACCCTTTTGCAGAGGACTTACCTGCGTTTGTAAATCCGTTTGCGGAACCGGGAGTTGCGGAGGCTATAGAGCGGCTAGAGGCAGAAGCAGCAGCGTTTGAGGCGGAAGTAGCAGCGGTTAAACCGGATGTAGCAGTGGTTGAACCGGATGTAGCAGTGGAACGAGAGAAGCCAGCACGAAGGTCTTTATACCGTAATGTACCAATTCGTACCCCCGAAGACCGCGCACCTGTTAGCCCAGAAGTAATTCCAACCGAGGACTTACCTGCGTTTGTAAATCCTTTTGCCGAAGCAGTAGGTGGTGTCGAAGAAGAACCACGCGGGTTCTTTACCAACGCAAGGCGAGGTACAGGAAGTGCCGCAGGGATGCTTGCTACCCTTCCTGACACTTTAGATGTTCAGTTTGATGCCTCTTTAGTAGCTGAAAAAAATAAGATAATTAGTAACTATGAGGCTATCGACGCAGGGGCTACGGTAGACGAGCTTGTTGCAGAGGCTAGAAAACAAGGAAACCCCCTCGGCGCACTTGATATAGGTTCGCTTCGTTACTATGAACGAAGTCCAGTAGACCAACGCAGCATAATAAAAGGCGGCGCAGGGGGACAAAGGAAGACAGCCCTAGACGATATTCTCCAGACGCTGCCCGATCTGCAACGTAGGCAACAAGAGTCGGCTGCAAAGTATGCGCCTAGAGTTGAGGGCATAACTGATGTTTTTACTGACGTAGGCGAAAAAGGTTTTGTAAACACCCTTGCTGATTTCAGAGACTGGTTAGGGTTTAACATGGCTTCAGGCCTTGTTCAGCTTGCTCCTGTTGTAGCATCTAGTGTTGTGGCTGGGCCAGTAGGTGCAATGACTGTGGGTAGTACCTTGGCGCTGAGTGAAACAATAGGCAACAGGTTAGGATATATACAAGATGTTACCGCTGGCTTGCCTCCAGAGGAACAAGCACAGGCAATACTAGAATACTTAGACGCTACTAAAGACGTTACTACAATGACTGCTTTAGTGTCAGGTACGCTTGATCTAGCGGGGCCAGTAGGCGGGATACTTAGACGGCAGCTAGCTAAAGAGGCAGGAAGAGAAATAACTGAAGGTGCCCTAAGACGTATTGCTCAAGAGGGTATTGAAGAAGCAGCTACGGGTGGTGCACAAGAATTTACTCAAGTTGTAAGCGAACGTGTATTGGGGGAGCAACCGGAAGGACTTGCTTTATTCTCCCCGAAAAACTTAAAACGTATGGCAGATGCGGCTGCGGCAGAACTGGCTGGTGGTGTGGCTGGTTCTTCGCTAGTTGTGGGTGTAGAAAAAGGTGCACAAGCCCTGCAAAACAGATCAAGGGCAAGGAGCGCTGCAGAAATACAAGCCGTGGTGCAGAAGGAAATAGTAAGGCTACGTGAGCTACCAGAAAATGCTGACAAGACCGATGCTCAACTAGAAGATTTAGCGGTGGAAACCGTATTGCAAGACGCGCCGAACGTGATGGCCGAAGTGATAGCCAAGGGGGAAATAAAGGAGGCGTTACCTGACATAAACGATGCTGAGGTAAACAGGTTAGCTGAGTTGCCCCCCTTAGAGAGGGAAGCAGAAGTACTAAGGCAGATAAACGCGGCAGAGGTAGCAGCTGAAATAGTAGAACTAAAGGCAGACCCTAGGAACGAAGGCAAAACAGAAGTTGAAATTGAGGCTCTTGTGGAAAGTCGCATGAGTGAGGGAGAGATACTTGCAACGGCAGCTGCAATAGTAGAGGGAGCAGTAGACACAGCGGTAGACACAGCGGCAGAGACAACTACAGCACCTACAGAACTGCCCGTTGCCCTTAAAAGTAAAATAGAGGGTTTTGCGGATGCGTTCCTAGACACACAACCAACTAGCTTTGATGCACAGGCTGCTCAAGTCAGAAAGAATATAGCGGAGCAAGACGGTGAAGAAGCAGCAGCGTTTTACGAAGCTGAGGTAAGAAACTCGTTACCCCCAGTCCAAGGCGTGCAGGATGCATCGAATCAACCGACCCAGCCAAAAGGCAAACAAGGTAGGCCAAATAAAGAACCGTTAACTGCGGAGCAGAAAGCTACTGCCCAAAAAGCGAAACGGGCTAAAGACAAAGAAGCCTCGCAGCTTAGAAGAACAGGGCTGAACAACGTAAAGGTTTTGGACACGCCTTTAGATTCTTTCTGGGGCCAAAGGCAAGCACCAACTAAAGAAGCCTACGAAGCGGTGGAGAAAAGATTAGCCGAGGCTAAGGAGCTAATAGACGCGGACTTAGCTTCACAAGAGGTTGTAGCTCAACAGGCTAAGGATAGAACCCAGCTTAACGAATGGGACCAGTACATAGCTGGGCGACAGAATGACTTAAGCATCAAGAGGGTTGACGCTATAGTCAGTGCACTTGAAACTCTAAACAATGCTAGCAACAAAGCTAAGCCAGCCGTTACTAAAAGAGCACAAGAGGCGCTGGATAACCCATCCATTACAGAGGCTGAACTTCAAGAAGCAAACCAAATAATTAAAGAGAGGCAGCAAAGTAACAGCGCTCAAGCACTAGAAATTTCGGAGTCTACTAACTCTGAACCAAACCCTTCTTTTCTGGATGCTCCTAACTTGATGTCTATCTTAGACAGCATCATAGCAACTGGTAATGCGTTTGAGACGGCCCTAGCGCGTTTGATAAAGCCATACTTAAAAAATACTAAGCTGGTTATAGTTAAGAACGAAAGCGACCTACCTGCTAGTTTGGCAGGTAATTTTAGGGGGGCACTTGGCCTCTACGTGAATGAAACAGATACAATCTACCTAAATGCTGGAACAGGCATAAACAATACTGTAGTGCTGCATGAATCTTTACACGCTGCCACTTTAGATGCATTAATCTCTGCAATCACAAACCCCAATTCCGTATCCCCCAAGCTCCGCAAAATTGTGCGAGAGATATACGGGTTAATGGTTGCAGCGCAAAACAAATACGACGCAGACAAGGCCATTGGTGATAATACCCCTGCTATGGACGACTTAGCTGCGGAAGACATTAGTATATTTACAGACATTAGAGAGTTTGTTGCTTACGGGTTAACCCAGCCAGAGCTACAAGAATTTCTAAGCACTGTAGACTCCACACTATCGTGGAAACTTAGTACGCTAAAAAATGGATTGAGTGCTTTTTTAGATTTAGTAAGGCAAATTTTCAACGTGTCGGACAAAGATTACAGCGCGTTCATAGCACTAACAGATTTAACAGAAAAGCTACTAATAGAAAGCGCCGTGTATAGGCGAATTTCCTCCAACGAAATAGTAAAAGCAAAGCAAGTAGGTAGGAAAGCAACACGGATCGCTAAGAAAGTGGCAGAGTCTAGCACCCAGAATTTAGGTGCGGCTATAGAGGAACAAGCAAAGGTAGTACAGAGTGGAATTGAAGGCGCTTCTTTGCTTAGTAATTTACTTAACAATGCCAACGCAGGAATTTCCCCCAACGTAGCGCGACGTGTAATACGTGCTATGGGTACATCAACTATACTAAAACAGAAAGGCGGAGAGATTAAAAATCTTTACGCGATGAACGAGGTTATACGAGAGGTAACCCAGTACAAACAAGAGTTCCTTAAAGATGTAGCAAAAGAAGCCAAGAAGTGGGAGCAATTTAATAAAAAATTCAAGGGCGGTGCAATAATTTTAGCAGACGTTATGCACTGGGCTACCTTGCACCAGTTTGACCCTTCCAAGCACGCCAATATGACCGCTGCTTTGGCCAACGACAAAACAATAAAAGACCTTCGCGCTAAGTATAAAAAAGTTGCTAATGATCCGACCTCTAGCCAAGGCGCTATAAACGCTGCTAAGGGTGCAGGGACGATACGTGCGAATATCATCCGGGAAGGATACGAAGGCGCTACAGTCGATGGTGTGTTAGTAGGGGGATGGAATCGACTCCAAGAAAAAGAGAATGGTGGGCAGGAAGGTGTGCGGCTGTACAAGATGGCCCACAAAAAGTACAAAGATAACTTGAAAGAATTTCAAACGCTGACTGTGCAGGAAATAAAAGATAGAAACTTAAAAGACAAGGACAAAGAGAAAGAAATTTTAAAGCGGCTAGATGCTATGTTTGCCGAGTCCAACCTAATAGAAGTGTACTTCCCCCTTATGCGGTACGGGGATTTTTACGCGGGGATAAAGAAAGCTGGGAAAGGACAAACTGGATCAGAATTCCGAATATTCCGCACCTTTGCAACCATGCGCGAACGAAACGTGTATGTAGATCAGCAAATCCGAAAGTTATGGGGGACAACCACTCCTGAAGAAACGGCAAGCCGTCGTGACTCCCTTGAAGAAGACGGTACGATTCAAAGGGGCAACACTACAGACCCTACTCGCATGGAAGTAGAACAGAACCAAGGCTCGGGGGAACTTCTAAAAGACATATTTGATTTGCTAGATTCAACTGCGAGTGGACCAACACAAACTGGGCTAAACTCTACAGAAGTTGAAACGCTTAAAGATAGCGTGTACCAGATGTACATACAGACTTTGCCTACTGCAGATTTGCGTAGAGGGCTAATACATAGAAAGGGCATAGCCGGATTTAGCAACGATGTATTGCGGAACTTTGTAACCTCGCAATTATCCCGGGCAAACCAATTAGCTAGGCTTAAATACAATGGCAAATTGCAGAGGGCAACAGAGCAAGCTTACGCTGAATTAGATAAAAGCGTTTGGCAAGAACGAAACACAGTGTGGGTAGACGTTTTCGCTGATCGCACTAAAAGCATAATGAGTACAGAACCTAGAGATATGGTGAGCCTCATACAATCTTTCGGCACGTCTGCTGTGTTTGTGTTCATGCTGACTGCTCCTGCTTCAGCTATTGTTAACATGACACAAATACACATTGTAGGAACGACTATACTGGAGCGTGACTTTGGGTTTCTAAGAACACAAGCGGTACAAAAGCGGTACTTGCTTACCATGTATAACAAGTTTGGTGTAAACACCGCAGTAACCAACGACGATGGCAGTGTAACGGTAGACACAGGGCAGCTTAGCATGCGTAACAGTGCATACTTTGCTAACAGTCCGGACAGAGTATTCTTGGAGTATGCATTCGACTATGCAGAATCTTTAAACTCGTTCATGGAAACTTATGCCGGTGACCTTACAGAACGCAGTCAAATCTCAATCAACGATAAAGCAAGCGCTAGTGACTCACAGTTTAAAAAATTTATTGTACCAATAAAGAACGGAATGAACACGGGGTTGATGATTTCCTCTTTTTTGTTTCATCACGGTGAGCGTACAACTAGAGAGATAATGTTTATGTCTGCGTTTGAATTATCTTTTGCTAAGTTAAAAAGAGAAGGAATGTCAGCATCGGAGGCAGCAGGTCCAGCGGCACGACAAGCGCACGATCTAATGATGGAAGCTTTGTTTGATTACAGTTCCTACAACAAACCTGAATGGATGCGGAAGTACCGAGTGCCCGCGCAATTTCTAACTTACCCCCTAGCAATGGTGAACCTACTTACCAGAAACGTGATTGGGATATTGATAGGTCTACCTGACGGGAGGAACAGACGGCAAGCTGCTCAAGTAGTTTTTGGTATCTTGGCTAGGACTTTTTTGTACGCGGGTGTAACCGGGTTGGGGTTGGGGTTAATAAGTTTTTCTGGAGTTATGTCTGTTATGACTTCTGTACGAGATGCGATGCGTCCAGACTTTGAAGATGCAGATGAGGAAGAAAAAGAAGTGTGGTATACGGACGGAGTAGTGGAAGATCACTCCAACCCTTTTAGTACGGTAGATTTGGAGTATTGGTTTAGAAATTACTTTATTCCACAGTACTTTGGCGAGGGAAGTTCTTTGGCTAGGTTTTTTAAGCTTACACCGGGGCAAGCAGACCTATTGGCTAGAGGTATTGAGGTAGGACCAATTTCTGCACTTACTAATATAAGCATTGGCCCAAGGGTTTCTCTTAATGCCTTGCTGTTTAGAGATGACACCCGCAGAGAAGATGCTCAAGATAAAGTAGAAGGGCAGTTCTTTAAACTTTCTGGTCCTACGGGTGGTATGGTAATAAGCATGTATGAATCAGTACAAGAAATGGTGCTGGCCGACTCTGGTAGGGACTGGAACATGGCGCTACAAAAAGCAACGCCCGCCATAGGACGTGGGGCACTTAAGGCCTATCAGCTAAGCGACGAGGGGTGGATACCCAAAAGAGAATTCATAGCACGAGACGGGTTTGACCGAGCATACTTCACATGGAACAAGGTAGTAGCGCAAGCTCTTGGCTTCTCCAGTACGGAGCTAGTGCAAGAGCGTGACCTTGTGTACCAATACAACAAGATGAGGTTTGAAATAGATGCGAAGCGTGTTGAAGTAATGAATGCGGTTAAAGTCAAAAACATGGAGTTGCTAACTGCCCTAGAAGAACAAGCCAAAGCAAGGGAAGAGCTGGACTTTGCAAGAAGCGACACGATGGGTAGTAGAGTAGAAACCCTATCCGCGCAAACAAACCAAGCCGAGGCAGACTTGGTTCAGTTCAACCACGAGTACCCTGCAGATGCAATAGAAAATATGGGCGAGATTATAGACGCAGCCAACGATGATAGGCTCGACCAGAATCGAGGGCGGAGGGTAACTGATAAAACTCCGACAAGCCAGCTGGATGTTATAACCCCGGCCTCCTTACGGTAGCTATGCCACTCTCCATACCCGTACACCGCGCACGCTATCTTCTATAGTAATCTTAGAAGTCGCCTTGTACCTTAGCCGCTTTGCCTCTGCCAAAATTATGTGACGGGCTTTAATGGGTTCTAGTGCAGGTACAAAAAAAGAAAAGCCCGGTTTAAACTTCTTCCAATTTATCTGATACGTTATCTTCTCCACTTCCATTGTCTGTGTCTTGCTCCCCCCTAGCGGTAATAGCTTCCATGTCTAAAAAGTCAGGGTGGGAGGTGTCAAATATAACGCACCGCACACTGGGTGATATTATTTTCATGCCCTTGGATAGGCGTTTGCCGTCCGTCCCCACGCACACACCTGAGGCTGTTAGTTCTTTGATAAGCGTTTTGTAATCTGTCTGAGAGTCCATGCAGTCATCCCTAAGTTTGCGTACAGGGATAAACATGCGCTTGGTGTCCTGCTCAAACCGTATAACAAGTTCGCCGCGTGGCAGCATATCCGGGGCAATAGGCTTAGAGAACCTCCCGTCAACAGCCCCATTCGTCACAAGGGTATTGTCAATGTGCCGAATAATAAAGTCACCGATGGTTGCAGACGGTACACCCAGAGGAGCTGTTGTGTCGTGCTTCATGTCTAAAAGTAACGGGGCAACTACTTTGTAGATACGCTCCATATTAAAGTCTATAAGCCCCAGCTCATGGGCTATAACACCTGCTGCAAAATTTGCGGAGATAACTGCAGACCAGTTGCGTTCTCGCCCAGTGAGCCGCAGCTCTGTGTCTATCTTGCTTTGTGTAGCACGAACTAATTTTTTCACTGCTTCCAAATTAGGAATTACGTAATGCATAAAGGGGACAATGGCATGCCCATAATTCTCGTCCAGTTGATGATCAAACATTTCTTTCGCCTCTTCTAAGCTAATAATATCTGTGTCTACATAACCTACGTGGAACTCTAGTATCCGCATCATCTCCCCGTCCGGGTTATCTTTCAGTGTACCCAGCTTTTGATAGAAGGAAGCATTGGAGGAGGTAAGGCAGATGGTACGCCAGCTAGTGCTGTTCCTACGTAACTTGTTTTCTTTTTGGTCAGCTTTATCATTACCTTTGCCCTGCGATACGGCATAAGCAAAACTAGAAATAGCCTTGGCAGACAAGTTGGTCATTTCATCCATAGTATTTACAACACTATTTAGCAGGCCCAGCTTAGTTATCTTTGCAGGAGCAGTATCGTTAGGCGTTCCTAGCAGACTCTCGGGGTGCCCACACACGCTATTGGCTACCCTAAGCACCGTTGTTTTACCTGCCCCTGACTCACCGTGTATCAGGTTTATAAGTGCGCCCTTCTGCCCGGTAAAAGAAAGCAATGGTGCGCCAAACCCGGTGAGTGCAGCAAAAGCCTGCACTTCCATGCCTTCTTTGTTATACAAGTTAAACACCTCACTCCACTTCTCCAAGGAGCCAGACGGCTCAAAGTACTGAGCAAGCTCTTGAGTTACGCTTGCAGCAGGAGAATGGTATACCCCCTCTGCAGTGATCTCTCGTTCCCCCACAATAAATTTTCTAAAGTTGTCGGCCCATCCAAATTGTACTCGCATTGTTTCGTACCTCACGTTGTCTTGCAGGTGTATAAGAGAGGCTATGATGTATTCTGTCAAAAGCACATAGCCAGAAGAGTTAGTTAGCACACCGTGCGTAGAAATTTCCCTACGTACAGACATGCTATCTGTGAGCTTGTTGTTAGCTACGACAAATTCGCGCAGCCCATCTTGGGGTGTTATCAAGTGGAACACAGCTACAAGACCAAGCTCTGGGTCTTGCATGCGCTTCACTATGTAAAAGTCATAGGCATACACTAACTTAGGTGGTCCAGATTCTTCCCCCACGTTTTCTTTGTATATACCACCGTTAGGCTTACCGCGTATGTAACCCGGTGGGTATGGGGGCACTTTAAAAGGGACTGTTCCCCCCTCTGCTTGGGTCAGTTCAACCTCTAATAGCTCGTCTGCTTCTACGTTCATTGCTAGAACAATGGGGTTCTTTATAACCCCCTGATGCTTACAGTTTTTACAGCCCGTTGGGTTGTTGCTTGCAAAACTTTCACAGGAGTGAGGCCACTCAATAGAGCTAGCTTTTCTCACTACTGCTGCAGCGCTGTAATCAGGATGCCCTCGGGATATTTTCTGTATAGCTGTATCACGGTCATCACAATGCTGAGCTATAGAGAGCGCATTGAACCAGCGTGGCTCTGCAAGGGTTGCTCTATTCTCATAGCAGTCCCATAGCTGTAAGCACCCATCGGTGCGCGTCATCAACCTGTCAAAGCTTTTGGCGTAGTTTTCGGACAAGTTATTAGGGAGCAAGGGAGGTGTAGCAGAATGCGTATCAACCTCCTCTACACCTGCTTCAATACCCAGAAGTTCCTGCAACGCTTCAAACTCAACAGGAGGTTGTACTTCTTCTACAACTACAGCACTGGGGGGATCATACTTAAGGTTTAAAGTTCCGGGGGGCCGAAGCACGCGAGACACATCAAACACGCGTGGGTCAGCTAAGAACTTTTGCTTCACACATACTTCTTTAAGTCGTGCTGCTACAGGTTTCCATGCAGCTGCTGACACTTCTTCTGTGAAAGCCCAATAGATATGCCATCCATTACCTGAGTTAACAATGGTAGGGTCTGGGAAATCTAGTATGTCTTGGAACTTCTTTAGCTCCACCAATCCTTCCGCTTGCGTAGCGTATCCCTTGGGGAGTCCTGTACTCGGTTCTATCTGCGTTGGTTTATCCGGGCCGCAATCAATGTCCAGCCATAATGCTTTTAGCGTTGCAACATTTGTAGCTTTTCGCTTGCCATCCTTAGACTTAAATTTGGCAAGAGCAAAATAAACGTTCCTATCTTCTGCACTATACTTTTCAAATATGCTACGTAACCCCTCCAAGCTGTCTGTCATTTCTTGCTTGAGGTCGTCCTTTATGCGCGGATTAATCCCAACTGCACAGTACCACCCTCCGGGCGGTACAACATGCTGTATGAGGTCAATGCTATCCATATTATTATTTTCCGGGGGCACACTATCCCCAAGTATTCTCGGTTAAAAGTAAAAGTTAAGACTATTATCTGTAAGACGTAATCAAGCTTCTAACAGCATCGTCCAAGTCAGCATGTGGCACGTGTGTACCAACAAACCAGTTGTAAACTGTCTGCCTGCTAACCCCCAGCTGGGTGGCAACCTCGGCAACGGATATGTCCTGCTTTATACATACCCGGCCTAGTTTCACACCCAGTGAGGCTCTGTTAGCCTGCTTGTTAAGATTGCTTACGCGTGTTGTATACCCGTAACTCATTAGCTGCCGTCCGATGCCCACTTATCAATAACAGAGGCTAAATCCGTCTCTACTTTGGGAGGTTTTACTTTCTTGGTAGCACGCTTGACTGGCTCCGGCACTGTCTCCGGGATGTCTTCTGCAACTTCAACAACCGCTGCAAACATAGCCTCTGGCTCTGGCTCTACCGTAGACTCTTCTGCGCCCGTGTAGCCATCCTGTGCTTCAAAGGGGGATGAGGGAACGTAGGGGACGTACTTTATAACCTGCACACCCTTCAGCCGCAGAGAGACACCACTGGTGGTCATATTAAATGGCACAAGCTCCACGAATACGTTGATGGTACTGCCTGTAGTAAGCAAGAAATCCTCAGGTAAGCGTGTGTTTGTTGCATCGAATACTGCTGGCGGCTTTGTGGTTTCGTTTTTGTACATAGCTTTGAAGTTGCATTTACCTACAAAGTAATCTTCATGCATCTTAAATGGCTGCGCTAATGTATCAGGCCATGACTTATCTCTGTGCGGAGAATCCGTGTAGGCTTTTTGCATCACCTTGTATAAAGCTCCTGCTTGCTCCTCAGTTAACAAAAAGTCAGTTTCATACCGGGCATTGGCAGTCGTCGCTGGGCACGGAACACTTTTCCCGTTTGGCCCCGCCGTTTTGTCAAAGTGGTAGGGCTGATCTAGCCGGGGGTAATGTGCAATTACATTGTTGATTAAGTGAGTTATCTTTGACTCGCTCATAAAGTTTTCCTCTATGGTTAATTGGAACGGGTTGTGAGTGTCTAAAGCAGCTAGGTTTAACTGCTCTATCCGTAATAGCTCTACCTTAGTTAAGGATCGAACCGGCTTAAAATATATCTTGGGTAACCCGCTTTCATCCCCAAAATATATGTTCGTTAAAATATCTCCTACCTCTTCATCGTTAGCTGCTAAGTAATCTATGTACTTAAAAAGCGAAAGATAACTTGGGTGGCGTGAGAACAAACTTGCTGCCCCCAACCGTAAAAAACATACCTCCTCAGTTGCAGGTAAATACAGCTGTACAATTGTGTAAAACTTACAAGGCGTACCCTTGTACACGCCCCCTTGTTTTATGCTCTGTGTGCAGTCTAAGCACCGTGTGGCTTGCTTAGTATCACTGGGTACATTGCCTGCTGGAAATTTAGCATCGGTAGACCAGCATACGACTTGACCATTGTGCCCTGCATAACTCCTAGCAAGAGTACCCACATTGAGTATGGACACCTCGCACTTTGCAGGAGTGCAGAAAAAGCTACGTGGTTCAAAAACCCCGTCATGTAATACAAGTTGGTCCATTTAACTTTTAGTTCTTGGCTTACGTACAGAGATGGCGTACCTACGATCAGACTGCAGCCCGCTGGGGCAAAGATCAGGGTTTTCAACAAGGAATTCTGTCATGTTGCCGTTATGAATCCTTTTTTCTAGTATGTGCGTGGCATCGTGCTCTTTAATAAACTCGTACATCTTCTCCCAGTCACTTGTCCAAAACCTAGACAGGACTCTACGAGATATAGTGCCAGAGGGTGTAGTAAGACCATCTGTATTCTGCTCTTCACACAGTGCAAGTAGTTGAGCAGTAACAATTTCCTGCTCTCCTTTAATTTCTTTAATCTCTTCTTCTTTGTTTTGTATTGCCTCTCGCATTTTGAGATACATAGCGGCAAGGTTGTCAGCGGTAATAGTCATGGCAGCTCCTAAAAAGGGATGCCCAGTTTAGCAAGCGCTTTTACATTGTCAAGCATTCAATTCTTGCCTGTACAAATCAATTATTTTAGTGTGGTTTGCGATGTTACTACCCAGCATCTGATACAACCTATCCTCTACCCCGCTCCCACGAATGTGTACCACAGTCATTGGGTTGTGCTGCCCGGGCCGGTTAATCCGTGCGTTAGCTTGGAGGTACGTCTCTACACTTGTAACCGGGGCGTACCAAATTATTGTGTTAGCAGCAGTTAGGGTGAGGCCGTGTGATGCGGCTTGCGGTTGTATAATAAGAACGTGCGGGTCAACTTTCTCTTGGAAATCTTTTATTATTTCTGCCCGTTTATTAACTGAAACTTTCCCTGCTATAACTTCGCACTTAACGTTATTTTTTGTTAGGAATTCATTAAGCAAATCAATGGTGTGCGTAAAAGGAACAAAGACAAGCACCTTGTGTGAAGCTTCTTCAATAACTTCTTTAACTACTTTCAGTCGGCTGCTTACATCAAACTGTATTACCTCGTGGTCATCTGAGTACACTGCCCCACCAGATATTTGCAGTAGCTTGTTTAGGTTAGTAGCGGCGTTAACAGACGTAACGGACTCCCCGTCTGCAGCCATCACCATGCGGTCTTTAAGCAGTTTATAGTAGACCAGCTGTTGCTTAGTGAGAGGAGCGTCTCGCTCTACGTAAGTGACGGGGGGTAAGTCCAGACACTGATCTCTCTCAAACCGTATGGCAGGCTGCAAGGCTTCGTGGACGATGCTGTCTGCATTGGCCTTAGCTCTCCATATAAAGGGAGTCACCTTGTACATAACCTTGTCCCGGAACTGCCCAAAGTACTTGGGTATTCCTTCAGGATTCACCAGCTTTGCTAACCCATGAGCGTCCATAGGAGACTGTGCTGCAGGTGTACCAGTAAGCATCCATAGCCACGGCACTGTTTCTGCAATGTCCCGCAGTATTTTCCAGCGGTTGGTCTGTGCATTTTTGTATGCGTTGGCTTCATCTACTACAACCATGTCAAAGCCACCGGCTATGATTTCGTCCTTGACTACAGCCACACCATCAAAGTTTATGATGACGAACTCCGCACCTGCACCAATAATCTTGCGTCTTTGCTCTGCCGTACCATGAGCTACAGAGCAAGACCTGTGCATCGCAAACTTGAACAAGTCCTGCTGCCATGCAGACTTCATAATAGACAGCGGAGCTATAACTAAGACTCGCTTTACATCTCCTCTATTCATCAGGTAGTCAGTGGCCCATATAACAGAAGCGGTCTTGCCTGTCCCCTGCTCATTGAAACAAAAGGCTTTCTTGTGCAGGGTTAAGAAGCTAGATGTAGTGCGCTGGTGCGTAAAAGGTTTGTGCTTACCAACCCATGTGTAGTCTCGCTCTATGGGAGACGGCACATCTTTAACTTTCAAGTGGGCCAAAGTTTGTGCCTCGTGTAGCCCCCAGTGCACCGCTATTTTAAATACACCACCGTCTTCCGAAAGTACCTGAGACTTCTTTATGTTCTCAGTAATGAGGTGCGGGCGTTTTGTTTTTAATACTATGGCCTTGTTGTCTACTACTTCCACTGGTTAACCCTTATCCCTGCTGCTGTATACGTTGTCTTGTTCGCTGTCAAACAAGGGTGTCAATTCGTTAGCTAAACCTACCGCATCCATAGTACCAACTTCTAAAGGCCCGCCATCGTCTTCGTCCACAGCGATATGAAAATCAACCATAGACGTTGTGTTGTTAAACTTAGGAGCTTTAACATTGCACCGATAACTATTCCACAGAAACTTGCGCTCCCCACGTATATGTTCTCGTACTATACTTTTACCTGCGGGT
>TARA_R110002051_G_scaffold67368_2_pt1 | contig 13667 bp, 11 predicted proteins | sample TARA_R110002051 | Tara Oceans TARA_R110002051 (sample SAMEA4397023) | marine metagenome | biome: Polar Biome; feature: [MES] marine water layer (ENVO:01000295) within the mesopelagic zone...; material: water (ENVO:00002006), including particulate matter (ENVO:01000060) such as......
CCGTATGCAGCCGTACCAGGCCGATCGTCGAATTGGTCTCGTCGACGGTGCCGTAGGCGTCGACCCGCAGGTCGTGCTTGTCACGGCGGGGGCCGCTCACCAGCGCGGTGGTGCCCTCGTCGCCGGTGCGGGTATAGATCCTGTTGAGCCTGACCATCCTACCGTCCGCCGCCCGTGATCCAGAGTGTCAGCATGATGAGCACGATGGCCACCGCCTGCAACATCAGGCGCAACTGCATCAGCTTGTTGGATTTGTTCGCGTCGGTGCCCTTGACCATGTTGAAGAGGCCGCGGATCAGGACGAGGACCACGAGCCCCATGACGATCAGGGCCAGGACGGTGGTAAAAGTGGACATATGCTGTGCTGCCTTGTTGTGTCAGTCGAGCCTACGCATCAATCGATAGAAGAGATCAGCGGGAAGCAGTCTTTTCAGGAGCGCTCCCTGTTTGGCGGGCGTGGTGACGAGATAATGGGGTTTGGGGCGCGCCGCGGTCAAGGCATGCGTCAAGACGTCGTAGACGGCTTCCGGTCCCAGCTTGTGGCGATTTGCGGGGCCGGTGCCCGTGAGGCGCGCCATCTGCCGCTGGTACTCCTGCGCATGGGCGGAATTCTGCAGGTCGATATTCTCCTCGATCTTCGCCAGCGCATTGGCGGTAAACCGCGAGGCGATCGGTCCGGGCTCGATCAGGCTGACGTGTATGCCGCTTCCCTCGAACTCCATGCGAAGCGTCAGCGTCAGGCCCTCCAGCGCGTATTTGGAGGCGGTATAGGCGCCGCGGTAGCGATAGGGCAGGAGCCCGAGGATCGAGGAGCAGTTGACGATCCGGCCCGTGCCGCGCGCCCGCATCACCGGGATGACCTGCCGCGTCAACTCGTGCCAGCCGAAGAGGTTGGCCTCGAACTGCGCGCGCAACACTGTCGTCGACAGATCCTCGACGGCGCCCGGCTGGCCATAGGCACCATTGTTGAAGAGGGCGTCGATCCGGCCGCCGGTGCGCTCCTTCACCGTGTCGACGAGCGCCGCAATCGTCGCCTCGTCGGCATAGTCCATCCGCAGCGCCTCGATGCCGTCCGCTTCCAGCGGCGCCAGGTCCTCGGGCTTCCTGACGGTGGCGAAGACGCGCCAGCCGTCCGCCTGCAGGGCCCGGGCGCAATGGGCGCCGATCCCGGAAGAACAGCCGGTGACGATGATGGTCTTTCGGTGCTGCATCATTCCTCCTGTACAAGGCGGCCCTCCATCCCATATTCGGGGTGCGGTGACAACGGAGCTGACCTTGGCCGAAAACAGCAGCAGAATTCGCGGACTGGGTCTGGCCTACAAGGTGGCCTGGGACGCCTATTGTCATTTCAACGAGGACGACGGCTGGGCGATGGCGAGCCATGTCGCCCTCTCGGGTCTGCTTGCGCTCTTTCCTTTCCTGATCTTCGGCACGGCCCTTGCCGGCTTTCTCGGCGCCAGCACGTTTTCGGAGACCGCCGTCCATCTGCTCTTCGACACCTGGCCGGAGAGCATCGCCGCTCCGCTGTCTTCCGAAATCCGGCAGGTGCTGACCATTCCGCGCGGAGGGCTGCTGACGGTCTCCGTCCTGGCGGCCGCCTATTTCGCCTCCAACGGCGTCGAGGCCCTGCGCATCTCGCTCAACCGCGCCTATCGCGTCAGCGAGAGCCGCTCCTGGTATGTGACCCGCCTCGCGAGCCTCGGCTATGTCGTGGCCGCGGTCATCACCTTCGCCATCATCAGCACCTTCCTGGTCGCCGTGCCGGTGGCGCTGCGCTATGCGGAACGGTTCTTTCCATGGCTCGAGGACCTGCTGCGCGCCGCCTCGGACTGGGGTATCTACGGCACGGTGCTGGTCCTGATGGCCGGTCTGATCCTGTCGCACAAATGGCTGCCGGATGGCCGTCGCCGCATCGTCGACGTTCTGCCGGGGGTGGTGCTGACCCTGCTGTTGTGGACGGCGGGCGCGCTCCTGTTTGCCTCCTATCTCGCCACCTTCGCCAATTACGCCGCCACCTACGCCGGCCTCGCATCGGTGATGATCGTCCTCGTCTTCCTCTACATGGTCGGCGTCATCTTCATGCTGGGGGCAGAGGTCAATGCGGCGCTGATGAAGTACCGGGTCTATTCGGTGGTGTCGCATGCGCGGCGCAGGCGCAACGGCCGCATCAAGGATGCCTCAGAGCCCGATCCGGCGCCGGATGTCGGCCGCTGAGGCTCCCGCCTCTCGCAAGGCCTGCAGGCCGGTCGACTTCTCGCTCTTGGAAAGCTTGCGGCCGTCCTCGTCCAGGATCAGCCGGTGATGGTGGTAGAGCGGCTGCGGCAGGCCGAGCAGTTCCTGCAGCAGCCGGTGGACCGCAGTCGCCTGGAAGAGGTCGCGGCCGCGCACCACGTGGGTGATCGCCTGTTCCGCGTCATCCACGGTCACCGAGAGATGGTAGCTCGAGGGCGCATCGGAGCGTGACAGGATCACATCCCCCCAGGCGGCCGGATCGGCCGCGACGATGATCGGCGTGCCATCGACGGTCTCCTGCCACGTCAGCTGCCGGTTGACCGTCGCAATCGCCTTTTCCATGTCGAGCCGCCAGGCATGGCGCATTCCGCCGGCCATCAGTTGCCGCCGCTCGCCGTCGCCGCGATGCCGGTCGTCTTCGGGATAGTGCGGCGAACCGTCCGGGTCGCGCGGCCAGGCGGCGCCTTCGGCTTCCGAGGCGGCCACCCTTGCCTTCACCTCGCCCCGGGTCATGAAGGCCGGATAGACGAGCCCCATCTCCCGAAGCCTCTCCAGTGCCGTCGCATAGTCGGCAAAATGCTCCGACTGTCGCCGCACCGGCGTCTCCCATTCGAGGCCCAGCCAGGCGAGGTCGCGGTAGATCGCCGCCTCCAGCTCCGGCGTGCAGCGGACGAGATCGATGTCCTCGATGCGCAGCAGGAAGCGTCCGCCGCTGTCGCGGGCCATGTCGTGGTTGAGGATCGCCGACAGCGCATGGCCAAGATGCAGTAGCCCGTTCGGGCTCGGCGCAAAACGGAAGACGGGACTTTGACCGGGTGTCGCAGGCATGGTTTCTTCTGGCATGAAATCGAGGCAACGGCCACAGGAGAGGCGATGCGGGTGATTCGCGGCGAGGAGGATCTGCGCGAGGGTCTGGAGGCGCTGCGGCTTTCCGATCCCCGGCTGGTGCCGGTGATCGAGGCCGCCGGGCCGCTGCCCTTGCGGCTGATGGATCCGGGATTCGCGGGGCTCGCCTCCATCATTGTCTCGCAGATGATCTCGAAGGCCAGTGCTGCGGCCATCTGGCGCCGAATCACGGCTGCGGGGCCGGCCACGGCGGAGGCCTATCTGGCGCATGCGCCGGAGACGGTCGCAAGCTTCGGGTTGTCGCGCGCCAAGGCGGCGACGCTGGCGCATCTGGCAGAGGCGGTCTCCCGCTCCGGTCTCGACCTTGACGCCGTCTGCCGGCTGGATGCGGCTGCGGCGATGGCCGAACTGACGGCGCATCCCGGCATCGGCCCATGGACGGCAGAGGTCTATCTGATGTTCTGCGGCGGGCATCCGGATGTCTTTCCATCCGGTGACGTGGCGCTCCAGGCAGCGCTTGCCGGCGCCTTCCAGCTGCCGTCGCGCCCCCCGGCGCGGGAGGTCGCCTTGATGGCAAAAGCCTGGAGTCCATGGCGTTCCGTGGCGGCCAGATTGTTCTGGGCCTATTATTCGGTCACTCTGCGCAAGGATGTCGCACCGCTTGTGCTCTAAGTATTCGAGCCCTGCCTGTTAATATGGCTTCACAATTCTGTGGCATCGGACCTAATATAAATCTGCAGATGCCAAATCAAGGAGCAGCCCTTGACGATTGCAGTCTCTCCCCAGGCCTTGCCGGCGCTCGTCTTGAACGCCGACTACAGGCCCTTGAGTTATTACCCCTTGTCGCTCTGGTCCTGGCAGGACGCGATCAAGGCTGTCTTCCTCGACCGTGTCAACATCATCGCGGAATACGAACACTCGGTCTCTTCGCCGAGCTTTTCCATGCGGCTGCCGAGCGTCGTCAGCCTCAAGACCTATGTCCAGCCGACGCGGCATCCGGCCTTCACCCGGTTCAACGTCTTCCTGCGCGACCGCTTCGAGTGCCAGTATTGCGGCGCCCACGACGAACTGACCTTCGATCACGTCATTCCCCGCGCCCACGGCGGACAGACGACCTGGGAGAATGTCGTGGCCGCCTGTTCCCCCTGCAATCTGCGCAAGGGCAGCAAGCTGCCCAGGCAGGCCAGCATGTTTCCGCACCAGAAGCCCTACCAGCCGACCGTGCAGGACCTGCACAACAACGGCCGGCTCTTCCCGCCGAACTACCTGCATGAAAGCTGGATGGACTATCTCTACTGGGATACGGAGCTGCAGCCTTAAGCCGGCTTCCTGGATGCTCCGAGGAAGGCGATCGCGGCAAGGATGAGGCTTGCGATGACGTTCCATCCGGCAAAGGACAGTCCGAGCACGCGCAGCGATGCCTCCGTGCAGGACGGGCCGTGGAAGGCGTTCAGGTCGTCGAGCAGGCTGCCGGCGTTGGTGGCGGTCCCCGTGACGCTGGTGGCGCAGGTCGCCGGCCCTTCCCAGAAGCCCCATTCGACGCCGGAATGATAGACGCCCATGCCGGCGCCGACGAGCATCAGCAGGCCGACGACGACGAGCAGGCTGCGCACGGTCCAGGCCGGGAGCCGGAAGCTTGCCGCAAGCACCGCCGCGATGCCGACCGGGATGCCGTAATAATAGGGATCGCGCTGCAGGAGGCACAGCGCGCAGGGAATGTAGCCGCCGATGTGCTGGAAGCCGAGTGCGCCGCCGACGGTGGCCACCATGCCCAGGGTCAGCGCCGCGGCATAGGCGGCATAGGTCCGGGAGGCGTCATTGGAAAGAACGGGGGCCATGGGTTTCTCCTGCGCGAGGGCGAACGCGCGCCCGGTGCTCCCTTAGATCAAACATCGGGCGGCTGTAAACGCCGCCGCTCGCCTCGCCGATGGTGGCGCCACCACATTGGCGTGATCCATGCGGGTTCTGACGGGGTTGGCTGAGGGAGATGATCGTGGTGCCCCGTGCCGGAATCGAACCAGCACTCCTCTCGGAACCTGATTTTGAGTCAGGCGCGTCTACCAATTCCGCCAACGGGGCACGGACGGTACGGCAAGCGCTCTACCATGCGGTGCCGCCGGCTTGCAAGGCACAAGTCGGCCCACGCATCGACTTGTGCGCCGGTGGGACGGCGTCACTTTCTGCATTGGAATTTTCTTGCGCAGCCCCGCTGATCTGCCCGTTGCCGGGTCAATCGGCGGTCATGGCTGCGTTGAATTGACGCAGCCATGCATGACCCGCGGGTTCTCAAGGAGCGGGAAGCGGCCGCGGCCGCGCCTTGTGGCTCCCATCCGCCGATGCTAGCAGAGGATGGAGCGCCCACGCGAAACCAGGCCATGCTGCTGCCCCAGACCTCATCCTACGACGCGCTTGTCCGCGATTTCCAATGGCAGATCCCGTCGCCTCTCAACATCGGCGAGGCTGTCAGCGACGCCTGGGCGGCGATCGATCCGTCGCGCATCTGCCTGGAGCATTTCAGCCCCGACGGGCGGCACCTTTCCATGACTTACGGCGCGCTTTCGGCGCGTTCCGCCTCGCTCGCCAGCGGGTTTTGCGAACTCGGTCTTGGCCGGGGAGACCGGATCGCGATCCTGCTGCCGCAGGGGTTCGAGACCGTCACCGCCCATGTGGCCATCTACAAGATGGGCGCGATTGCCCTGCCGCTGGCGCTCCTCTTCGGGGAAGAGGCGCTGGAATACCGGCTGAAGGCGGCGGGGGCCGCGGCCATCGTCACCAATGCCTTCGGGCTGAGCCGCCTGAGCGCCATCCTTCCGGCGCTGCCGGAGCTCCGGCATGTGATCGTGACGGGTGACGGCGCGTCCCCGGAGTCTCTCGGATTCGACCAATTGGTCGACCGGCATCCCGGGCCGTGCCCGGTGGTCGCAACGCAGCCCGACGATCCGGCGCTGATGATCTTCACCTCCGGCACCACCGGCCCGCCGAAGGCGGCGCTGCACGGCCACCGGGTGCTCGCCGGGCATATCCCGGGCTTCCAGATGGGGCACGACCTGGCGCCGCAGCCGGGCGACCGGATCTGGACGCCCTCCGACTGGGCCTGGGCCGGCGGGCTCCTCAACGTGCTCCTGCCGTCGCTGATGCTCGGCATTCCGGTCGTTTCTTCGCCGCCGCAGAAGTTCGATGCCGAGATGGCGTTCCGCATCCTGTCGGAGATGAAGGTCCGCAATGCCTTCATCCCGCCGACGGCGCTCCGGCTCCTGAGATCGGTGCGCACCCCCCGCGACCGCTATGCGCTCGACCTCAGGACCATTGCCTCGGCCGGCGAGGCGCTGGGCCGCGAGACCTTCGAATGGGCGCGGGACACGCTCGGCGTCACCGTCAACGAACTCTTCGGCCAGACGGAATGCAATTTCGTGCTGGGCTCCTCGGCGGCCCTCGGTGTCTCGCGCGCCGGGGCCATCGGGCGTGCCGTGCCGGGCCACCGGGTGGCGATCGTCGACGCGGCAGGCGCGGAAGTGCCGACGGGTGAGATCGGCCAGATCGCGGTCCGATCCCCGGATCCGGTGATGTTCCTCGGCTACTGGAACGACCCGGAGGCGACGGCCGCGAAATTTGCCGATGGCTGGCTTTTGACCGGAGACCTCGGGCGGATGGATAGCGAAGGCTATGTCGAATTCATCGGCCGCGACGACGATGTCATCACCTCCTCCGGCTACCGCATCGGGCCGAGCGAGATCGAAGACTGTCTCTGCGGCCATCCGGCCGTCCGGCTGGCGGCCGTGGTGGGCAAGCCGGATCGGCTGCGCACCGAGATCGTCAAAGCCTATGTGGTGCCGGCCAACGGCTATGCGCCGGGCCCCGGGCTTGCCGATGAGCTGCGGGACTGGGTGAAGAACCGGCTTTCGATGCACGAGTATCCGCGGGAGATCGCCTTCGTCGACGACCTGCCGCTGACCACCAGCGGGAAGGTGATCCGCCGGATGCTGCGGCAGCGTGCGGCGGCGGAGTGAGATCCGCCCTTGACGGCTGCGGTTATTCCGGGCGGCGCGCGATCGACAGGATCTTCTGCCTCAGCAGGCGCGCCATGTTGCGGGTGCTGTTGTACATGTGAAGCTGGTTGGCGGCCTGGCGCACGTCGCGGTCGCTGTTGCGGGCAAGCCCGATCACCAGCGTTCCCATCTCCTCCCGCTCTCTCCAGAACCGGCTCATGATCGAGTGGTCGGGCACGGCGCAGGAGTCCGACCGCAGGATGTTGGCGTCGTCCAGGTGCCATTCCGTCAGCTTCACCATCAACAGCTTGCCGGGCGAGTGGCGGGCGAAATCCTCGTCGTAGGCGGTCTTCCAGGTGAAGGCTTCGCCGGCCATCACGAAGACGATCATCGAGGCGATCGCCTTGCCCTCGAACTCGACGGTGTGGATGCGCACGGCATCGATTTCCGCCAGGTTGGTGATCGCCTCGCGGGCGAAGGCGGACCGGTAGCGGTCGTTGATCAGGGCCGAGCGCTTGCGGCCCTTCCAGCCCTTCGCCTCGAGCGCCAGGAACTCCTCCATCTTCAGGCGCACGGCCTCCGGCTGGCGGGCAACCGCATATTCGAGCCGGCCCTTCTTGGCCAGCTGCCGCCACTGGCGGGCGAGGTCGCGGTAGTGGTGGGCGGAAATGGCATCCTTCAGATAGGTTTCCGCCGGCTCGGCGCTGTCGAGCATCGGCCTCACCATGGTGTCGGTCAGCGTCACCGGCAGGTCGCGAGACACCGCAACGGCGCGCATCAGCTGCGCGAAGCGGCCGTTGACGCGGATCTGGGGGATCACCAGGACCGAGGGCAGGCGGGCCTCGGGTTTTGCGAGCGCCTCCAGAAGATTGTCGAGCGTTTCGGCCGCACCCTCGGCATCCACCAGCGGCGTGCCGAGCGGCCCGAAGGGATTGGCCCAGACCCGGATGATCGCCGGGCCGATCGAGAAGCCCGGTTTTTCGACCGTGAAGGGCATCAGCAGCCGCATCCGGCTGCGTTCCCCGTGCTCGTCGCGGATCAGTGCGAAACGGACCTGCTTGTCCTCGACCCGCGGCATGGCCGGCGCCAGCAGGCCGGCGCTGAAGAAGATGTTCGGCTCCATCGCCCGATTGGTCAGGAACTCCAGTTCCTGCTGCATCTCGTAGCCGAAGGAGGCCGGATAGAGGCAGAGATCCCGGCCTCCCTGGCCGATGGCGATCTGGATGTCGGCGTCGGGGCGGTCGCGCTGCCACGCGGGCGACAGCGGTTGCGGCCATCCTGCGCCCGGCAGGCCTTCGAAATCAGGGCTGTTTGGGGGTGGAGCCATCGTCATGCAGCCTTGGAATGCGCGGAGGGGTGGTGACGCACGAGCGCAAACAGCACGATGCCGAGCGTGCGCCGCAGGGCCAGATGCAGAAGCAGCGTCTCGATCATCATGGCGATTGCGGTCGCGATCGCGGCGCCCGTCAAGCCATAGCGGGGGATGAGGATGATGTTCAGCAGGATGCTGGCAGCCAGCACGGCGCCATAGACCAGCACGCAGAGCTTCTGGTGCCCGGCCATGCTGAGCAGCACCTCGCCGGGGCCGATCAGGGCCTTGGCCAGGATGCCGGCAAAGAGGATCGGCAGCAGCCAATAGCCTTCGGTGAAGGCCTCGCCGAACAGGGCCAGCAGCTGCCGGCCGAGGAGGAGGAGCGTCAGGCCGATGACCAGCGCCGGCCAGAAGCTCCAGCGGGCCGCCTGGCCGGCAAAATCGGCCAGGGCCGCGCGATCGTCGGTGGCAAGCAGGATGGAGAAGCGCGGCCCGGCGGCAGCCTTCACGGCGAAGGCGACGAACTGGACCAGCACGATGATCTTCGTGGCGGCGAAATAGATCCCCACCTGGTCGGGCGGCAGGTAGAGACCGACCACCACGACGTCGGCATTGGTGAGCAGAAAGCCGATGCCGTCGATCAGGAAGATCGGCAGCGTATAGGCCAGCCATTCCGCCGGCGCGAGCCGCAGCTTGCCTTGCCCGTAGGTGTGCCGCAGCCGGCGGCGCAGACGCACGTATTGCACCAGCGTGGTGAGGTAGGTTGCCGCCAGTGCCGACTGCATCGCCGTCACGGCGGTGTCGGGCGCCCCCATCCATACGGCCGCCACCATGAAGACGAGGATCAGGGTGGGACGGGCGAGGAAGGTCGGGCTGAGCGCCGTCATCGTCCAGCCGTTTGCGCGTGCCGTGCCGTCCAGCACGTCGCCGAGCGCAATCATCGGCAGGGTGGCGAGCGCCAGAAACAGCGGCACCAACCAGTAGGTCTCGAACAGATGCGGAAAGAGCTCCAGGACCAGGAAGCCGATGGCGGCGAGGACGGTCGCGGAGATCAGGGCGGAGAGGCGGGCCGTGACGTTGAGGCCGCGGGCGGCGGCGAGATCGCCGAGCGCCTCGTGGTGCGGCAGGAAACGGATGACAGAACTCTGGAAGCCGAGGCAGGAGAGACTGCCGCCGAGGATCACCAGAACCCAGACGAAGGCGAAGATGCCGTATTCGAACTCGCCCATCAGCCGCGCCAGGATGATCTGGGAGACGAAGGCGATGGCGGCGCTGACGATGCGGATCGCGAAGGCGGTCAGCGCCTGGCCCTGCGCCCGCGCCGTTTCTCCGTCGTTCTCGAGCGTTCCCGCCAGCCGGTCGCGCCACGGCGTCAGCCGGGTGCGCAGCCTCTGCGGCAGGAATCTCTCCGCTGTGTCGATGATCGCCATGATCGGCACGCAATACTCACATCAAACAAAAACGCTGACGCCAGTCTTGCCACGGCAGGGTTAACAATCCTTTCGAAGCACCCGGTCTGCCCGGTCATTCTCCGTTTTCCACAAGGTGCCGAAACGAGGAATGCCGCCCGGAGGCGGCATTCTCGACAGTCTCGGCGATCTCAGGCGCGTCGGCTCACACTTCCTGTTCGAAGGCGCCGTGGCAATGCTTGTACTTCTTGCCAGAGCCGCAGGGGCAGGCTTCGTTGCGTCCGACACGGCCCCAGGTTTCCGGGTTGGTCGGATCGCGGTCGTCCGGTGCCACCTGCAGGCCGGACGCATTGCCGCCGGCAAATTCGTCGTCGCCTGTCGTGGCGTCGATGTGATGCGGTTCCATGGTCTGTGGCGGCTGCGGCGGCGAGGCGTCGCGCACCAGTTCCACCCGCATCATCTGGGCCGTCACCGCCTCGCGCAGGTTGACCAGCAGCGCCTGGAAGAGCTCGAAGGCTTCCGACTTATATTCCTGCAGCGGATCACGCTGGGCGTAGCCGCGGAAACCGACGACGGAGCGCAGGTGGTCGAGGTTGACGATGTGCTCGCGCCACAGGTTGTCGAGCGTCTGAAGCACGACCGAGCGCTGAACGTAGTTCATCACCTCAGCGCCGAAGCGCTCGTGGCGGTCGGCAGCGGCCTTGTCGGCGGCCGTGGTGATCCGCTCGCGGATGTCCTCTTCGCCGATGCCTTCTTCCGTGACCCACTCCTGGATGGGCAGGTTCAGGTTGAGGAGGCGCTCGACGTCGGTCTTCAGGCCCGCCGCATCCCACTGCTCGGCATAGGCGCGCTCGGGGATGTGCTTGGCGACCATCACCTCGATCACGTCGTTGCGCATGTCGGCCACGATTTCCTCGAGACCGGCGGCGTCGGCGTCCATCAGCTCGATGCGCTGTTCGAAGATGACCTTGCGCTGGTCGTTGGTGACATCGTCGTATTTCAAAAGGTTCTTGCGGATGTCGAAGTTGCGGGCCTCGACCTTCTTCTGGGCGCGTTCCAGGGCCTTGTTGATCCAGGGGTGGACGATCGCCTCGCCCTCCTTCAGACCGAGCTTCTGCAGCATGCCGTCCATGCGGTCGGTGCCGAAGATGCGCATCAGGTCGTCCTGCAACGACAGGTAGAACTTCGAGCGGCCGGGGTCGCCCTGGCGACCGGAACGGCCACGCAGCTGGTTGTCGATGCGGCGGCTTTCGTGACGCTCCGTGGCGATCACGTAGAGACCGCCGGCGGCCAGTGCCCGCTGCTTGAGGACCTTGATTTCGTCGCGGATCACGGCTTCCTTGGCGTCGCGCTCCGGACCCGGCTCCATGCCCTCGAGATCGCGCTCCAGGCGCATGTCGAGGTTGCCGCCGAGCTGGATGTCGGTGCCGCGACCGGCCATGTTAGTGGCGATCGTCACGGCGCCGGGAACGCCGGCCTGGCTGACGATATAGGCTTCCTGCTCGTGGTAGCGCGCGTTCAGGACGTGGAAGTGTTCGAAGCCCGACTGGCGCAGCATGGTGGCCAGAAGTTCGGACTTCTCGATCGAGGTGGTGCCGACGAGAACCGGCTGGTCGCGTTCGTGCGCGGCCTTGATCTCCTCGATGATCGCCTTGAACTTCTCCTCGAAGGTCCGGTAGACCTCGTCGTCTTCGTCGATACGCTGGATCGGCAGGTTGGTCGGCACTTCGACCACTTCCAGGCCGTAGATGTTGCCGAATTCTTCCGCTTCCGTCGACGCCGTGCCGGTCATGCCGGCAAGCTTGTCGTACATGCGGAAGTAGTTCTGGAAGGTGATCGACGACAGCGTCTGGTTTTCCGGCTGGATCTTCACCTTTTCCTTGGCTTCCAGCGCCTGATGCTGGCCTTCGGAATAGCGGCGGCCCGGCATCATGCGGCCGGTGAACTCGTCGATGATGACGATCTCGTCGTTGCGGACGATGTAGTCCTTGTCGCGGGTGAAGAGCTTGTGGGCCTTCAGCGCGTTGTTGATGTGGTGGACGATGGCGACGTTCTCGACGTCGTAGAGGCTTTCGCCCTTCAGGAGGCCGGCCTGGCGCAGGAGGTTTTCCAGCTTCTCTGTGCCGATTTCCGAGAAGTTTGCGGCGCGCTGCTTCTCGTCGATCTCGTAGTCTTCCTCGCTCAGCAGCGGAATGAAGGCATCGATGGTGGTGTAGAGATCGGAGCGGTCGTCGAGGGGACCGGAGATGATCAGCGGCGTGCGCGCTTCATCGACGAGAATGGAGTCCACTTCGTCGACGATCGCGTAATTGTGGCCGCGCTGTACCATCTGGCCGCGGTCGAACTTCATGTTGTCGCGCAGATAGTCGAAACCGAGTTCGTTGTTCGTCGCGTAGGTGATGTCGCAGGCGTAGGCGGCGCGGCGCTCGTCGTCGCTGATGCCGTGGACGATGACGCCCGTCGACAGCCCGAGGAAGCCGTAGAGGCGTCCCATGGTGGCGGCATCGCGGCTGGCCAGGTAGTCGTTGACGGTAACGACGTGAATGCCCTTGCCGGCCAGCGCATTCAGATAGACCGAAAGCGTCGCGACCAGCGTCTTGCCTTCACCGGTCTTCATCTCGGCGATCGATCCGTCGTTCAGGATCATGGCGCCGGTCAGCTGAACGTCGAAGGGGCGCATGCCGAGCACCCGGCGGGAGGCTTCCCGGACCACGGCGAAGGCCGGAACCAGGAGGTCGTCCAGCGTCTTGCCCGCCGCCAGTTGCTGGCGGAACTCCGCGGTCTTGGCCGCCAGCTCCGTATCGGAGAGCGCCTTCATCTGATCCTCGAGGGCATTGACAGCCTCCACCGAGGATTTGTAGGAGCGAACACGGCGCTCGTTTGCAGAGCCGAACAGTTTGCGGGCCAATCCGCCAAAGTTGACCATCAGAATGGTCCTTTCCCAACATCTTTACTAAGATTGCGAAGCTGCAGGCCGGTTTTTCAGTCCCGACGAATGCCCGCCGCGCCCGGAAACTCTTCTGGACGCAAAGTTGCGTGACAGATAAGAGGGGGGTCGAATGATGTCAACGGTGACGGCCGATACACAAAGGCCACATTCCGATGTTTGTGAAGGCATTCCGGCCGGTTTCAGGCGCTTCTGAGACCGGTGTCCAATCTCGAAAGGTGACTTGATGTTGCGCCACAAATTCCTCGCTTCGGCTGCGCTTGCTCTCGCGGTTTCCTTCAGCGCTCCTGCCTTCGCGCAGGAAGACGCCATTGTCGCCAAGGTCGGCGAGATGGAGATCCGCCAGTCCGAGCTCGATCTTGCCATTGCCAACCTTGATCCGCAGCTGCAGCAGCTTCCCGATGAACAGAAGCGCGTTGCCGCGCTCTCCGGTGCCATCGACGTGAAGCTTCTGGCCCAGGGTGCCGTCAACGAAGGTATCCGCGATACCGAAGACTTCAAGAAGCGGATGAGCTACATCACCGATCGCGAGCTGCACAATTCCTATTTCCGCACCCATGTGGTGGATGCTGTGACCGAGGATGAGGTCAAGGCGCGCTACGAGAAGGAAATCGCGGCTCTTCCCAAGCAGGAAGAGGTCAATGCCCGCCACATCCTGGTGAAGACCGAGGAAGAGGCCAAGGCGGTCATCGCGGAACTCGACGCCGGCAAGGACTTCGCCGAACTTGCCAAGACGACCTCGGAGGACTCCAACAAGTCTGACGGCGGCGACCTCGGCTGGTTTGCCAAGGGCCGCATGGTTCCCGAGTTCGAGGAAGCAGCCTTCGCACTGGAAAAGGGCGCCTACACCAAGACGCCGGTCCAGTCGCAGTTCGGTTTCCACGTCATCAAGCTCGAAGATCGTCGCGACGTTCAGCCGCCGGCCTTCGAGCAGG
>TARA_R110002051_G_scaffold325794_1_pt1 | contig 13664 bp, 18 predicted proteins | sample TARA_R110002051 | Tara Oceans TARA_R110002051 (sample SAMEA4397023) | marine metagenome | biome: Polar Biome; feature: [MES] marine water layer (ENVO:01000295) within the mesopelagic zone...; material: water (ENVO:00002006), including particulate matter (ENVO:01000060) such...
TTGTTAGTTCTGATTATAGTTCTCAAGAACTATGTATCATTGCTGAGGGATCTAAAGATCCTGTTTGGTTAGAGGCACTAAAAGCAGGACAAGATTTGCATAGTATATGTGCAGATCTCGTTTATGGAGAGGAATGGAAGAGTGCTGCTGAAGACAATTGTGCATTTTATATTCACAATAAACAAAAATGTCACTGCAAAAAGCATAAAAGCTTACGTACAAATGTTAAAACAATTAATTTTGGTCTCGCATATGGGATGAGTGCAATGAAATTATCTGAAACATTACAGATAACTTTTCAAAATGCAGAGAAGTTAATTGAAAAATATTTTAAAGCTTTTCCTTCTATTAATAAATTTCTTAAAGCCTTAGGAAACTATGGTAAACATTTTGGTCACATTAAAACTTATTCTCCTTTTAGTAGGATACGATGGTTTGATGATTGGTCTCCACGTCTTAAATATCAAAAAACTTCTATGAAAACTCTTGGTCGTATAGAAAGAGCTTCTAAAAATACTCCTATCCAGGGAACTGGTGCAGATATGACTAAGAAAGCTCTTATACTTATTAGAACAGAGATTCAGAAGAGGTGGAAAGATAAAGTTAAGCTTGTTATGACGGTACATGATCAAATAGATACTGTATGTATTAAAGATTGCTCAGAGGCATGGGCACTTAAAATGACAGAGATAATGGAAAAAGCAGCGAAAGAAATCCTACCCAGTGGATTACTTAAAGCTGAAACTCATATTACAAAGTGCTGGGAAAAATAAATAGATATGGCATATATGAAATGGATTGCCTCTTTAGATGAACTTGAAGTAGCATATTTAGAAGCAGAGATAGAGAAAGAATCTCGTATTATAGACTTTAATGGTATAGAGTATGAGTTAGAATTTATTAAAAATGTAATAAAAATAAAAAATGGAAACAATGGAAGTGAAGAAAGCGAACCTCAATAAAGACGAGGAACAGCAAGCTCATTTAAAATTGTGGAAAGAATCGGGGTGCAAGGGGACCTCAATAGCTGTTACTGGCTTAGGAAAGACTCGGATGGGTCTTTTGGCTATTGCAGAGACCCTTGAAGACCACCCCGAACGAAGGGCTTTAGTTATAGTTCCTACAGAAAATTTGAGAGATAATGAATGGATTAATGAATTTTATTCCTGGAGTTTAACTCATTTATTAGATCAAGTAGACTTTGAATGTATACAAACTGCATATAAGATGGTAAATAAACATTGGAATGTAGTTGTTGTAGATGAAATTCATACTACTTTATCTCCTGAGTATCGGAAATTTTATAAGAATAATACTTGGAATAGAATTTACGGTCTCACTGCAACAATTCCTGAGAATGAGGAATATAAAGCTATTCTTAAGCGTTTAGCTCCTGTTATTTATACTACTAATACTAAAGATGCTCTAAATTTAGGGCTAATCTCTCCGTATAAAGTTTTTAATCTTGGTGTAAGTTTTACATCTGAAGAAGCTACCGCTTATAATAAGGTAGATCAAATGTATAATGCAGCAGTTGCTAAACTAGGAGGGGTATTTGAAGCATTTAAAAATGCTACTATATACAGGAATAGAGGAGATGCAACCCAAAAGAAATGGGCTAATATTTTTTATGTAATGATGCAAAAAAGAAAGCAATTATGTTATAATGCTCATCAGAAAGTATCACTTATAAAACAAATAGTAGAAAAATTTCCTGATCGTAAAACTTTAATCTTTAGTGAATCAATTGATTTTGCTGATAGTATTCAGGAAGTTATAGGAGAAGAGTGTGTAACATTTCATTCTAAGCTTAAAGCCGCAGATAAAAAGACAGTTCTTACTGCCTTTTCTTCTGGATATAAGCGTATTATAAGCTCTGTAAAAGCTTTAAATGTAGGATTCAATGTTCCAGACTGCTCTTTAGGAATTTGTGCAGCAGGAAGTTCTAAAGTTTTGGATAATATCCAACGCCGTGGGAGAACTGTAAGGCTCCAAGAAGGAAAGACCGCAATTTATGTGAATTTGTATGTAAAAGGAAGTCAAGAAGTTAAGTGGGTTCGAAAAAGAACTCAAAGTGACTTTAATACCCAATGGGTAGATAGTATTAACGATATTAAATTATAAAAATGGCTAAAAAAGGAGTACGTCTTATTGACGTTAAACTGATTCCTCCTGATGGGGAGGAGAAAATAGTAAAAGTTGATATAGATCATCAACTAGAGGAGCTCCAGGCCCTTGTAAAAGGATATATAGAACTTGTACCTTGTACTGAAACTGGTAAATTAATGATTATTAACGAAGAAGGCAAACTATTGAACTTACCTCTTAATATCATGGCTACTAAACTTATGGAATATAAGGGCTGTGATTTTATCTGTGGAAATGCATTATTAATAGATGCCGTAGATTTTAATTAAATATTATGATAGCTATAGGAAAACCAATGATTTCTATTTTAATAGAAAAGGATTTATCTTTTGAAGAATATTGCATTCTATATTGCTATGTTTATAATAAAGTAGATTCATTAAAAGAGTATTATTTAGGAAGAAATATGATACCTGTCTATAAATTACAAGAGAAAGGATATGTTCATATTAACCTCCAAAGTATGAGAATTGAAGATGCAGTTCCTACTAATAAAGGAATTACTTTTATTAAAAGTCTAGTTGACAGTTACACTGATCAAAAAGCAGATAATCCACTTTTAGCAGACGAGAATCTTCTTGATCTGGCTGAAGATATTTATAGTGAAGAATTTAAAGCATTCTTTGCGGCATACCCTGTTAAAGTAAGAAGAATAAATGGAAGAGAAGATAATTTAAGAGAAGGTAAGAAAGAAATTAAGCAACTGTATTTAACTATTATACAAAGAAATAAAATAACTCCACAACGCCTGCAAAAAATTTTAGAAATATATATAGAAGAAAAGAAACGAACAGGAAGTGCAGCCTATCTTAAGACTCTTAAGAATTGGTTGAAGCAAGAGATATGGAAAGATGTGATTGATTGGGTAGCAGCTAAAAATACTAACCAAACAAAAGACATAAATTATGGAGGAAAACTTATCTAAGGGTAATCCACTAGTACTGGATTACAAGCACATCAGCAAAGCGGCTGATGAAATTATAGAGTATATTGATCTTAGAAGAAATGGTAAAATTAGATCCTTACATACCAGGTGGGATAAATTTAATAGATGTGCTGCAGGTGGAATTGATTGGAATACAGTCATGACTATCGCAGGTATGTCTGGATCAGGAAAGTCTTCCATTGCAAATGAAATGGAAACAAGTCTTTTTGATAAGAACCCAAGTGAAAACTTTGGTGTTTTATCTTTTAATTTTGAAATGCTCGCTATGAAACAAGTTGGAAGAAAGCTATCTGCTAAAGTAGATAAACCTGTTTCAGAATTATACTCAAGTCATGCTGTGCTTGGAGATAATGATTTTAATGCTTTAAAAAAGATAAAGCAAGAAACTATCAGCAAGTATAATATACATTATGTGGAAGTACCTGGTAGTATTGAACAGATATATTATACAATTAAAAAGTTTTATTTTGATCAGAGAGCTCTTAAGGGTGATGACTTTGGAGTCGTTGTTTTTTTAGATCATACTCTCTTAACAAAAGGAAAACAAAGAGAATCGGAACGAGAAATGTTAACTCGATTATACAAGGCTTTTATGATATTAAAAAAGGAAATAAAGTGTATATTTGTTATACTAAGCCAGTTAAATCGTGACATTGAAAGTACGGATAGATTATCAAATCCGACGCTACATTATCCAATGAAAAAAGATATTTTTGGATCAGATGCAGTCTTTCACGGTTCCGATTATGTTTTAATAACGCATAAACCTTATATGCTAAATTTACAGGCTTATGGCCCACATAACTTACCAGTTGTCAATCCTAAAAATCAACAACAAGCCATGATATATTGGCATTTAATTAAAAATAGGGAAGGAGCACCAGGAGTTGTTATGTCCATGCTAGATAATTTAAGAACAAATAAGGTAGATGAGTTTTTTGATTCAGGTAAAATTCAATTTAACGAATAAAATAAGAATAGATGGCTCAAGAAATTTTAATTATTGGAGAAAGTGGTACAGGTAAAACCACTTCTTTCAGAACATTAGATCCTAAAGAAACTTTCATTTTAAACGTAGCAAGAAAACCATTACCATTCAAAGGTTGGAAAACAAATTACACCACTATAAGCAAAGACAATGCACAAGGAAATTATTATTCTAGTGATAATGCTGATGCTTTAGTAAGAACCATGAAACATATTAATGATAATATGCCTCATATTAAGGTTGTTATTGTGGATGATTTCCAATACTTAATGGCAAATGAGTATATGCGACGTGCAAATGAAAGAGGATTTGATAAATTTACCGATATAGGAAAACATGCTTGGGAAGTAGCACATGCAGGTAAAAGCTTGCGTGATGATATTACTTTTATCATGGTAGGACATGCTGAAGAGACTACAGATTTTAAAGGCACTAGAAAATTGAAATTTAAAACAATTGGAAAGCTAGTAGATAATGTAATCACTATGGAAGGTTTATTTACTGTTGTTTTGTTTACTGATATAAATATGGATGGAAGTAAGGAAGTTCAATATAGATTTCAGACAAATCAAACAGATGGTGGTAATACTTGTAAATCCCCAATGGGAATGTTTTCAGAAACATTTATACCTAACGATATGCGTTCGGTTATAGATACGATTAATAACTATTATAAATAATAAGTATGAAATTATTAGGAAAAAGAGTCGAAAGACAAAATAAATTTGGAGAAAACTATTGTATAGAAGTGCATAAGAAAGGACAGTTAAAACTCTCTCCTGCATTACTTTCAGCTTTAGGTATAAATTCTACTACTAATAAAGTAGGTTTTGCATATCCTGAAACTGAAGATGAATCTTTATATATATATGTAGCTCCAGATAACAGTGGTGTAGCAATTAATAAACAAGGATATATTCTTAATCTTCCACATTGGAGAGATTTAAAAAGTCACTTTAGTATAGAAGAGGGAGCTATAATTAATGTAGCAACTAATGTTACAACTATAGTAGAGTATGATGGATTTATTTTCTTGGAGCTTACTGGTATTAAAACTGAAGGTATAGATGCTGATAGAGGATATACACTAGTAGATAGATCTGAGCCTGTAACAGAAGATGAAACGTATTCTGAACAAGAAGCTAAGATCCAGGAAGCACAAGACAATCAAACAAGAATCGAAGAAGGTTTAGACCATAAAGGAGGAGAGTTTGAGGATGTAGAACAATCAGTCTATGATATTGAACAAGGTAAAGTTCAAAAGAGTATTGTTAACAATGAGGTTGAACATGTAGAGGCTCCTGTACAGGAACCAACGGGTGATTCAATGGATATTTTTTAATTTTTTAATATAATAAAATTTTTAAACATGTTTGAAATAAATTCAAATTTAGAAGTGAGGGAAACCTCGTCAACTCCAACAATACCTGTTGGTATTAATGATAATGTAATGCTAGTTAGTGTTACAAAGGAGAAAGACAAAAACTCTAATTCTTATTTGCAATTCTTATTTAAGGGTTCAGAGGGAGCAGAGTTAAAGCACAATGAATTTAGTGTTAATCCCGATTATATAACCCCTAAACCAGGTGAGACTATAGATCAGGCTATGGGCAGAAAAGTTAATTCTATGTTGATCAGAATTAAGCATATCTGTACTAAATTTATTTCAGCTGATGCTTTTACAATTAAAGCAGATTCATTTGACGGATTGTGTGATGCAATAACTGGAAAAATGAATACTGCAGATTTAACGAAAAAAGTAAGGCTTAAAGTGGTATATAATTATAAGGATTATGCATCAGTACCAAACTTTTGTCCTTTTATTGAAGATATGACTATTGCTAATAGTGGGTTGAAGATCAATCCTACCTATGACAAAATGGAAAAAGCAACAGCCACTTCAAATGGAGAAGTAGAGGAAACTGATAATAGTCAGTTACCCTTTTAAATGAATAGAAAGAAGAGGCTGGTAATTCTTAGTTTGCTGTGTAAGACTATAAGCAATTGCAACTAACAACAGCAGCCTTTTCTTTTATTTTTTAACTTAAAAACAAATCTAAATGTACGATTTAAAAAGTGTTTCTGATGGAACTGCTCTTAGTAAAGACGCAATTCTAGATAGAACCTCTGAAGCAGAAATTATGAGACATTATATTGGATTTGATTTTACAACTAATAGAGCATTTAAAAGTCCTTTAAGAGATGATGAAAGACCTTCTTTTGCTGTTTACTATAATGAAAGTAAAGAGCTGAGGTTTAAAGATTTTAATGGTGCCCAAGGCACTTGTTTTGATCTTGTAATGGTACTCTATAATTTAAGTTTTATAGAAGCTATGGCAAGAGTTAACCAGGACCTATGTTTGGGTTTAGCTGGTTATGTAGGCAATGTGAATGATGCACCAATTAGATATAATAACTTTAAACTTGATATAGAAAAAAAGAAGAATCTGATTCAATTCAAACCACAGGTCTTTACAGACATAGACATTAAATATTGGAGACAATATTGCATTACTGACAGGATGTTAGAAATGTTTAATGTGTATTCTGCTAAATATGTTTATCTCAATAAGAAGCCTATACTATTTTATAGTAGGGCTGAGCCAATGTATTGTTATAAGTTTAACGAAGAGCAGGTTAAAATTTATCGTCCTAAATCCAAACGGATAAAATGGATGGGAAATGTAACCTCTGAAGATCTTCAAGGCTTAGAACAATTAAGTACAGCGGTTAAGAATTTTGGAGATAAAACATTAATTATCACTAAATCTTTAAAAGATGTTATGTGTTTGTATGCGTTAGGCATACCAGCTGTTGCACCTCAATCAGAAAATACTAGAACTCAATATGAGATTCTAGCAAAACTGGTTCCTCACTTTGATACTGTCAAAATATTATTTGACAATGATGAAGCAGGTAAAAAAGGAGCACAAGAGCTGCAATCTTATTTTGGCAATAACAATATAACAAGCAAGAGAATGAGCTGGGTAGAACCTATATTTATTCCTGGTGAACATAAAGATATTAGTGATCTAATCTGTGCGGAAGGATTTGAGAGTGGTCTTAAATTCTTAAAAAATGAGCAATTGGAATAATGGAAAAATTTGGAAAGTAGTAATTCCAAATTATGAGACTAAGGTTCCTATTAGTAATAGGAGAAGAGCCAAATATTATAAAGAAAGTGATACTAAAGTAGAAACTCTTGCAAAAAAATATCAAGTAGGAATACAAACTGGTATCTATAGCTGGGATAAAAATGGCTTTCTTGTAGACAATAAGAACAACCGTATAATTGCTAATCCTTTAGCAGCAGGTACACCTAAATTTTGGACAATTAATGGACAGAGAATCTATGATGGTTCTTTACATTATACAGCAAGATCTAAAGTGGCAAGATGGGTACATGAATATTTAAGAGAATATATTCAAGAATTACCTGTAATTAAGGTGCCTAAAGGATGTCATTTACGGGTATGGTTAGATATGTATAAAATATCCGATAATGAACGATGGGATGTAGATAACCAATGGCCATGGATGAAATGGTTTTTAGATACTCTAGTAGAGGAAGGTAAAATCGAAGAGGATAGTGTAGCAGTTGTTAGATCTTCGGGTCAGATAACTTACATTGAATCTGAAGAAAGAAAACTTGTATTTAACATTCAAATTATATAATTATGGAAATTAAAGATCCACCAAGACCTAAAACACTGAAAGACCATATGGTCAGTTATTCAGGTCTTAATAGATTGGCGTATAGTCCTTTACTATACAAGAAGCATATATTAGATCCCGAAGTTGAGGATACTACCTATTTTAGAAAAGGAAGTTTACTTGACTGTTTTTTAACTGAACCTGAAAAGGAACGAGAAATGTTTGCTGTTGCAAATGTAGAAGTTCCTGGAGGAATGATGGAAATATTTTGTAAGGTATTTGCACATCATCTAGGCAATGAAGATCAAGCTTTTGAAGCGGCTTATGACACTGCTGGATTTAAACTCAAAAAGGATACAGTAAAAAAAAGATTAAAAGATCCGATATATGAAACTTATATTCAATTTCTAAGAACTAACAAAGATAAACAAGTAGTTAGTGTAGAAGAATATGAGCAAGCCAGGAAGATGGCTGATATGCTTATACATGGAGAATTTACTGCAAAGTATTTTAAACAAAGTGATGAAATGATGGAAGTTCACAATCAATTAAAAATTGAATGGGAATATGAAGTAACAGATACTTCAGGAAACGCTTTCGCACTTTATAGATGTAAAAGTATTTTAGATAAAGTTATTATTGATCACTTAAACAAAACTATATTACCTATTGATATTAAGTCAACTGGAAAGTCTGTTTATGATTTTGAAAATAGCTTTAAACGATTTGGTTATTTTAGACAAGCTTCTTTTTATACAACAGCTATTAGATACTGGGCAATCCTTAATGGATATGGAGAGTATGAAATTAAAAACTTTTGTTTTGTTGTAGCCGAGACTGCATGTCATAATCTACCAATGATTTATCAAGTATCTGGTCAAGATCTGCATTGTGGTATATATGGAGGAAAATATCCTAATAGAGATATAAGAATCAAAGGATTCAATTGTCTTTTAAAGGATTTAGAATTTCATCAATATACAGACAAATGGGATTATAGAGCTGAAGATTATAAAGAATATGAAGCTCATGGCAGTGTACTTACTAAAATTTTTGAAGTACCCAAGTAAAAATGAATAGCTTATGGACTATAATAAACGTAAACTAGAAAAGAGAGTAAATACGTATTCAACGACATTTTTAATGCCAATGATTATAAATTTATTCCCTAACCGTTCTAAGCTAGGATTTGTTAATGTGTATATTGGAGATCATGGACACACACGGCAGTATAAAGAAGCCATATATGTATTATTTAACCCAAGATTTACTCAAGAATATATGAAATTTGAGAGTATTCTAGAACAACATCCGCTTCATTTAGAAACGTATGATGTTAAACGAGGGTATGTAATGCATGTAATTAGTGTTCCTCCAAAATACTTAAATGATTACTTCAGTTTTCTTATAGGAGAATATTCTAAATTTAATCCTGAATATAAATCTTTATTTAAAAAAGGAACTAATGCTCATGCAGTTGTGCATAGAGCTGCTCCTTTAAAGAGATATTGGGAAAAAAGATTAGAAATGGAACTCTCTGATGATAAGGAATTGTATTCTATCTTTAAACCTGAGAGAGAGGTTTATAGGTTTGATGCAGATATCTATTATAGAGAACAAAGTGATCAAGAAGAGAAAGAACGGACTTGAGGGAAACCTCAAGTCTGAACTATTATTAATTTTATAAAAAATAGAAATGGAAAATAGAAAAATAATAACAAAATTAATAGGTAAAGATGATATCTTTAAAATATTAGCTTTAGGAGAAGCTTTAAAACTTCCTGTCTTATTACTAGGAGAGCCTGGAACTGGAAAAACCCAGTCATTGCTTGACTATGCGGCCTCTAAATTTAATTATAACAAAGATTTAGTTCGTGATAATACTTTTGTTATAGAATTAGATGAAGGAACCAAAACTTCTGAAATTAAAGGAAGGGTTAATATGAAGAGTTTACTTGAAGATAAAAAATATGAAGTAGATGCTCCTATTGTTAATGCTAAGTATGTTCTTATAAATGAAGTCGATAAAGGAACTTCTGGTGTAAGAAATACCTTATTATCAATTATGAGGGAAAGAGCTATTTTCTATGGATCTGAAGTTAAGAAATGTCAATGGGATGTTTTAGCTGGAAGCTGCAATACAATTCCTGATGATGAGCTTGAAAATCCTTTTTGGGATAGATTTGTATTAACTGTTAAAGTTGATAGAGTTGGTGTAGAAGGTGTTAAAAACATCTGGTCTCAGAAAGGAGCAAAAACTTTAGATATTAAAGTTCCTACCCTGGATGAGATTTGTGCTGAAGTTATAGATCAAAGTAAATCTTTTAAGTTTTTAGATTCTATTTATTCTGCTGTTTCTGATAGAACAGCTACGTTCGCTCCTATGATTGCTAAAGCGATTAAATTAATTTATGATGTGGATGATAATGAAGCTCTTATGAAGGCTTGTGAGTTAACTGCTCCAAGTAAACTTACTGAACTAGCTACTAAGCTTGAAAGTAAAAGAGAGAATAACTTGAGAACTTCAATTTCAGAACTTCAAGGAGTTATAGAAGGAGGAAATGATTCTTATACTCAAACTTATGTTGGACAAATCATTGTTGATTTGAAAGAAATGGCTGAAATGAGGTCTTATAAAAATAAGGCACAAGACTTAGCTTCTCTATTATTTACTGAAGTTTCTAATGCAGTAAGTACTGGAATATGTCAGAATGATTTATTAGAATATACTTCAGATAAATTCTGTAATAATACAAATGGACTCTTTCCTGATATCTGTAAAAAGATTGAAGAATTTCAAGGAATATAAAGAGGTAGAAAAATAATATAGGGATAGCATAACTTTTAATTAGTGTGCTATCCTCTGTATTATTATTATTAACATATAAAATTAAGAAAATGAAACAACAAACATTTGATTGGGGAAATTATAGTAGTATTTTAGGAGGAACAGGTTTAGATTCTCTTAAGAATAATGCGTATTCTTTTACCCCTTATGTTGATCCTCAATATGACGGTGTTTTAAATACTGATATTAATAAATATCTTTCGGAAGAAATTACAGATGCTACTGAACAATCATTAAGCGGTAAAGGCTACGAAAAGGTTTTTAAAAATAAGGAGAATGAATATTCAGCTCATGAAGCAGGAGAATGGATGGTAACAGATGCATTCAAAACTTTCTATAATGATAGAAATAAACTTAATATAAAACCACAACAATACTGGTGGCATCATCTTATAACTAAAATGAATAATCATTTACTAAAATTAGTTACTAAAGACAATAAAGGATATAGTTATATAGCTATGAAAGCTATTATAGAAAAGCTTATGAGATTGCTTATGAAAATGACTCCTGAGGATCGAAAAGAAGCTATCCAGGAAGCTAATGAGTCTCTTGCTAATGGTGAAAAGCCTAGCAATGATCTTTTTAAACAAATGGAAAAAGCTATTGAGGCTGGTGTTAAAAAAGCTTCAAAAGATATTAAGAATGCAGAAGAGAGTTTTGGCAAGAATGCAGGTAAGGGATTAAAAGATAATATTGAGTTATGTGAAATAGCTATTGATCCTCAAGTTTCAAAAGCTATTTCCCTAAATAGATCTGAAATTAATAGATTTGTTAAGCATGTTGCAGATAGAGCAATTGAAGCAACGTATGGAGTTCCTGAGGTAATAGAAGAAAGCTTCTTTGAATCCGATACTGCTGACATAGATGATTTAGTTAACATAGAAGACTTTGCTCACGTTGCTTTATTAGAGGATCTTAGTATTAAACGAAAACGATATTCTATTAATTTTGATATCTATTTAGATGATTCTGGATCTATGAGTAGTAATATTTGTATTGAAGGAAAGTATATAAAGATGAGTACTTTAGCAAGAATCTTAGGACTTAAGTTACATCTTATGGGATTAGTTAAAGATATTTATTTATTTTCTTGTGATATTAAAAAAGTATCTTTAAAAGAACTCTTTAAAGTAAAATTCAGAGGAGGAACTAATATTGAAAAGTGTATAGTTAATGCTAAAGAGGTTAATAGAGCTTCTATTATTATTACTGATGGGTATGATAGTATTAAGACTTATTTTGATAAGTGTTACTTTATTGGATTAGGATTGAATAGAACACATGAAAGCTTTGAAACTTTTAGTAAAAAAGGAAAGTTTCATTTTTATAATGAAGGTTCTTTTGTTGATTCTGAAATATATGAAGAAGAGACTAACTGGGGTATAAGAAAATATGTTATAGCAAAAGGATCCAATACAAACTAAAAATCTAATTATGAATAATAATAGAGTAATTAAAATTTTAATTGAAGATGGAGCAGCTACTATAGAAGATAAAATTCCTGAAGGTATCATAGTCATGGTTATTGACTATGATATTGAAGGAGCTGATGAAAGTAGACTTTCTAAAGATTCTAAAGGAAAAAACTGTCTTGTAAGTATATATGATAGCTCTAATAATAAATATAAACAATTTTAAAGTATAAGCACTATGACTAGATATGAACAAATGATGTATGAAAGAGATCTGCCTGGGATTAGACAATCTCTTGAAAGAATAGCCACTATTTTAGAAAAAATGGAAGGGGTTGCAAATGATATGGAAAAGATTATTTCCGATCCAGGAGATGAAGTAGACTCCATAGTTGATCCTCCTACTCGGATAAAAAAGATATGGGACGATAAAACTATGGATACTACAGGTAACTTTCCTAAGAATTGATATAATAGACTAAGCGTTTTTCATTGAAAAAGGGTTCTACAAGGTTGTAGGGCTCTTTTTTTTACCTTCTGATTTGCATCGCCTGTCAATTTTTGATATCGCCTGTCAAATTTTGACGTGTGCAAATAGATTGCACACCTAAATTATAACCAGTTGTTTCTCTTAAAATAAATCCACATAACTATAGCTGTTATAGATGTTAGAGCTATGAAGATCCAAAAGCCATGGTGATTGTTTAAAAAGGGCACATCATCGAAGTTCATTCCAAATAATCCTGTATAAAAAGATAAAGGAAGGAATATAGTTGACCATATAGTTAGTAAGTTTAATCTCTTATTCATTATGTCATTAGATTGCTTATCTAACATAGCTTCTAAAATCATATGTAATTCTAAAAGATCATGAGTTTTTTCTGTACAGTCTATTAAATCTTTTTTAAGTCTATAAAAGAGTTTAATATCTATTTCTTTACCTTCAAATATATCTTCTTCAAACTCATTAAGCTTATTTTCTAATATTAGTCTTTCTTCCATAAGTCCAGGGTCCATAATATTGATTCTATTGCATATAAGATTCCAACTAGGATCATTCCATAATGAGTCCATTGTCCTGTGGACCCAGATGTAAAATCTTGATAAATGGAAGGGACAGCGGATCCTATTATTGAAATACTAAATAATAATTTTATCCATTTATTATTTAAAATCTTTTTCATAGTCAGTGTTTTTGCAAAGTGCTTTGCAATTTCATTTTTTACGACCTCGACGATTCTGTTCTACACTATATCCAGGCTCACAACTCTGTAAATGATTTTCAAACTTATTCCTACTACTCTTTAACTCTTTCTTTAGCTCTTTAATATGTTCCTTTTGTTCTTTTATTTGGTATTCATATACAGCTTGTACATCCCAATATAAATAACCAACTGCTATAAGAGCTATAAATAACATCATAACTACAGGATTCTTAGAGAATTCCTTAAATACTGTTAATGGTTTACTAATCATAATAGTCTTATTGATCCTATTGTTGTTTCTACTGTTGTATTATTATTAGTCATTTTTTATCTTTTTAATATTTTCTTTTATATAGTCCAGGAACCAATCGTTGTCTCTGCAAACACTTAAAAAATTATTAGCCATTTGGTGTACAACAATCTCTTCATCGTCATCTTCTTCTAATGGGGCTCCAGATTT